>ENA-OQKV01000145-OQKV01000145.1-human-gut-metagenome-genome-assembly--contig:-NODE-145-length-29653-cov-5.130427_pt1 | contig 29653 bp, 23 predicted proteins | sample MGYA00242655_ERZ504811 | MGnify/ENA primary metagenome ERZ504811 (study PRJEB26092, sample SAMD00036406) | human gut metagenome | host: Homo sapiens | study: EMG produced TPA metagenomics assembly of...
ACAGACAAAAAGAAACAAAAAGGAAAAATATCGTTAAAAACGTTAATTATGTTTTTGATAAACCTTATATTCTATGCTATGGTAACTGGAACTAATTATCATCGAACTCACCCGGGAGAGAGTAAATTTCAGGCAGGGATTACATATAATAATGTACGTATATTTATTTATAGTATTGTCTTTTGTTTAGGCCTGGCAATCATGAAGAAAAATGAAAAAGCTTGCGTCAAAGTGGATTATAACATGGGCGATATTATGTACGGTATTTCTAATTGTAATGTCGTTTTGCGAAATAGAAAATGCATATGTGAGTTTTTCAACAGCAGATCAGGCAGAAAAGTATTATGGAATTGAAAAAAATAAAATAGATGAAATATATGGTGAAGATTCCATAGAGGTATTATATCTTGAAGATAGACAAATGAATAGTAAAATAATTTATAAAGAAGAAGGAGGGTGGAAATGTACATCACATTCTGAGATAAAATGTCTTTATAATAGGGCTGATTTTAAGAAAGATAATACAATTGTTGTGCGAGAATGTACGATAACCGGAGAACTGTATATCAGTGTTATTTGTGGAAAGAAAGATAATAAAGATTTCCAGATATCAGATACACAAAATACAATTTTTACAAAAAAAGAATTTGTAAATAAAAATGGAGAACAGATAAGTTATAATGGCTATCTTGGAAAAGAAAAACCAAAAAATTATGTGATTTACTTAGATGGCGAAGAGATATCTATAGACTGGAACGAAAGTGATATTATGATTGTTTGACAGGAACAAAGTTAAAGATGAATAAAGTTGATTATGAAGAGAACGGTTGGCATTCCCCCACCGACCGTTTTTTTGTACCCATTTTTAAGAAAAAAGAGGTGAAAAACCATGAAATGTAAATTTTGTAAGGACAGTTGCTGTATAGCTTGAATATGTCATATCTGTTCGGAGAAGCAAAAGTGAGCGTATATAATAAAAGAGCGATTGAGGTAATATTTCCTGAGATATGTCTTGCGTATTGATTGCTGCAAAAAATAAATTACTTTTCGTTAAGATGTAGAAAAGCCCATTTTTCTGTGATAAGATGATAAGGATTCGATAAACAATGACTGTTTTACGAACAGACAGAAAGCATGCATCAAACTGCATGACAGAAGAGAACGGAGTTGAAAAGGTGAAAAAAAGAAAGAATTTTTTCAGAAGTCTGCGTTTTCGTATTCTGATCATCCTGATCATTCTGGGAATCGTGCCGGGTGTTATTGTAACATATACGATGCTTCATAACTATCAAAACCGGGCGGTTGCAATGCTTACAGAGACAGTGGGTGATCAGTGCGATATTTTATGTAATCTGATCATCAGGGAGAATTATCTCAATGATACAGATTCAGAGGTTGTAAACAGCAAGCTGGAACTGTTTTCCAATGTGTATAACGGACGTATCCTGCTGGCTGACAGAGATTTTAAGATAGTGAGTGATACCTTCCACACAGAGGAGGGAAAGACGCTTCTCAGTTCACTGGCTGTAGCCTGTCTGAAAGGAGAAGAGACAAGCAATTATGACGCCAGAAGTAAAGTACTGGAGCTTGCAGTTCCTGTACAGAGTCCGGATGTGCAGCAGCTTCAGGGCGTGATGCTGGTAAGTGTTTCGGCTGTTGATATTGCGGAAACACTGGCAGAGATGGAACAGAGAGGCGTGATGCTGATCGGAAGTATTGTTGTTCTTTCAGTATTTCTGGCATGGCTGCTCTCTACAATACTTGTAAAACCACTTGCAAGAGTGACGAAGGCCATTGAAGACCTGACAGATGGCATGCTGGATGAAGAGATCAGTGTTCCTGACTATACGGAGACAGAGCTGATCACAGATGCATTCAACAAGATGGTCAACCGCATGAAAATTCTTGATGAATCCAGGCAGGAGTTTGTATCCAATGTGTCCCATGAACTGAAGACACCCCTGACTTCCATGAAGGTTCTGGCAGATTCTCTGGTTGGACAGCAGGGCGTCCCGGAGGAACTGTATCAGGAGTTTATGAGTGATATTACTGCTGAGATCGACAGAGAGAATAAGATCATTACAGATCTGCTCTCGCTGGTAAAGATGGATAAGAAAGCAGCAGATGTAAACATCACCCATATGGATATCAATCAGCTTCTGGAGGATATCCTCAAGCGCTTGCGTCCCATTGCAGACAGGCGCAATATCGATCTGATCCTGGATTGCTTCCGACCTGTGGATGCAGATGTGGATGAGGTGAAGTTTACTCTTGCTGTCAGCAATCTGGTGGAGAATGGCATTAAATATAATGTGGATGATGGATGGGTGCGCGTGTCACTGGATGCAGACCATAAATATTTCTATATAACAGTGGCGGATTCCGGTATGGGAATCCCTGAGGACAGTATAGAGAGAATCTTTGAGCGTTTCTATCGTGTGGACAAGTCCCATTCCAAGGAAATCGGGGGAACCGGTCTGGGACTGGCGATCACCAAGAGTTCTGTTGCAATGCACCATGGAACGATCAAAGTATTCAGTAAAGAAGGAGAGGGAACTACATTCTCTGTGCGTATTCCTCTGTCTTATATACCGTCATAGGAGGTGCCATTGTGAAAAAGAAACTTTCAATCATTATAACAGCGTTAATACTAAGCATCCTTGCGGCCGGGTGTTCTGTGGAGATACATGAAGATCCGGGTAAACAGGATGCCAAATATTATCTGTACGATATCAGCTCTGATGAAACTCAGCTTCAGAAGAAAAGCTACTCTCCGGAGGAGACAACTGCAGACTATATGCTTAAGGATATGATGCAGCGGATGAACAGCCAGCAGACAGATTCGCAGAACCGGGTCAGTCTGCTTCCTGAAGGAGTACAGATGAATTACAGTGTAGAAGAGGACGTGCTGGTGGTCAACTTTAACAGTCAGTACAGCAGCATGAGCCGCGCCAGGGAATTACTTGTGCGGGCAGGTGTTGTGAAGACTTTCCTTCAGGTTCCGGGGATTAATTCTGTGCGTTTTACAATAGAAAATGAAGATCTGACAGATTCCAGGGGACAGGCTGTGGGAAATATGACTGCAGATACCTTTGCCGAGTTCACAGGAACTGAACCGGATGCCTATTGCAGCAATACCTTTACGCTTTATTTTACTGATAAGAGTGGTCAGAAGCTGGTAAAAGAACAGCGTACTGTGCGGTATAAACGCAGTATCCCCAAAGAGAGAATCGTTCTGGAACAGTTAATGAAGGGACCGCTGGAAAAAGGGCATTACCCCACAATTCCGGAGAATACGGAGGTTCTGAATGTGACCATAGCAGACAGGATCTGCTATGTGGCATTTGACGGAGTATTTTCTTCCTATGCGCTGGATGTATCGGAGAAAATACCGGTATATTCTGTGGTAAATTCGCTGCTGGATGCGCTGGATGCAGACAAAGTGCAGATTACGGTCGGCGGGAAGGACAGGCTGGATACCTTTGGTAAGAAGATGGAGCTGTATCATTTTTATGAAAGAAATGATAAGCTGGTAGTCAAGGAAAAAGAGTGATATTCATAAACGAAGAGGAGGCACAAAAGTGAGGAGACGCCCTGTGTGTATCCTGTGCATGCTTCTGGTTGTTTTTCTGTGTGTGACAGACTGGCTGGGATTTTCCCTGATAAGGGGGAATCCACTGCCACAGTCTGTGCAGACATGGATCAGAAAGCATCCGGAATCCACCATCTGCGGGGAGGTGGTCAAGTGTCGGGAGAATGAAGATTTTCAATCTGTATATCTTAGAAATACTTATCTTATTTACAATTCTGAAAAAGTTTCCATTGATAATATAAAGGTTTATTTAAAACAAAAAAAAGAATCATAGCGGTAACAGTGATGTTGATAAACTTCTGGCAGGAAGTCTTGTTCTGGTGTCCGGAAAACTGGAAGAAGTGCAAAGCCCCACGAATCCGGGAGAGTTTGACAGTAAAGCATACTATGGCTGCCAGAGGATCTATTATGTGATGAAGAAAGGAAAGATAAAGAAGCAGTCGCAGAGTCATTCTGCATATGGGCAGTTCCTGATCGATATGCAGCAGAAATTTGCAGGTATTCTGGAGAAGACCTGTGGAATGGAAGCTGGAGCGTTTGAAGCAATCGTGCTGGGAGATAAAACAAATCTGGATCCGGAGTTGAAAATGCGTTATCAGATGGCAGGAATTATACATATCCTGGCGATTTCGGGGCTCCATATCAGTCTTCTTGGAATGGGACTGTATAATCTGCTGAAAAAAATCGGTCTGGGTATCTGGCCGGCAGGCCTGCTGGCGCTGGTGATTATGCTTCAGTATGGGATGATGACCGGAGGGACTGTTTCAACTATGCGGGCAGTATGTATGTTTTTACTTTCTGTAGGTGCAAAGATCGCAGGACGGATTTATGATATGCCTACAGGAATGGCGGCTGCGGCGATCCTGATCCTTATGGAAAATCCGGCGTATCTGCTTGATGGAGGTTTTCTGCTGTCTTTTGGATCGGTGATTGGGATTGGCTGTGTCTGGCCGTTAGTGCAGGAGGGGATGGATGTATTAAACCGGAAAAAACGAAGTGAGGTTAATGAGAAGGGAAAAATCAGAGATAAACTTCTGATGTCATTTCTGGCATCCGGAGTTGTGCAGCTTACCACACTTCCCATAGTGCTGTGGTTTTACGGAGAAGTGTCGGTGATGGGGATTTTTCTGAATCTGCTGGTGCTTCCTACTGTGGGGATTGTACTGGGAAGCGGAACTGCCGGTGCATTACTTGGATTAGTCACTGTCAGAGGAGCGTTTCTGGCTGTTGTTCCGGGCAGGATTATTCTGAGAGGATATGAGTTCCTGACAGTGCTGCTGGGGCGACTCTCGTTTTGTACATGGATCGGCGGAAAGCCGGAAGTGTGGCAGATCGTTGGGTATTATCTGGTTCTGGCAGCAGCGGTGTGGATATACAGAGCGGGTGTGATGAAAAGTGAAAATGGTAAGATCTTTGCGTGGAAAATCCGGGCTGTATATGCAGGTATGGTATGCTTTGCAATTCTGCTGATCAGTTACAGACCGCATGAAAATTTCCGCATCGCCTGTCTGGATGTGGGACAGGGAGACGGAATTGTGGTGGAAATAGAAAACAGATGGAATATCCTGATCGACGGGGGCAGTACGAATAAGAATGAACTGGGAAAATATCAACTGCTCCCATATCTGAAAAGCAGAGGAATTTCCAGACTGGACGGAATTTATGTTTCCCACACAGATGAAGATCATATCAGCGGGGTGCGGGAACTTCTGGAATTTGTTGAGAAAGATCTGACTTCTCTGCGCATAGAGAATCTGATCCTGCCCAAATGGAGCGATATTCAGGAAAATAAAAATTATCGGGAGCTGACAGAGCTGGCAGAGTCAGCGGGAGTCCGGGTGCTTACTGTGAAAGCAGGAGATGAGATCAGATATGGAACTGTCAGACTGAAGGTTCTGTGGCCGGAGTCCACAGCATCAGGGAAGGAAGTAAATGAAGATGCAATGGTTCTGGAAATGATAAGCAAAGATTTCAAAGGGCTTTTTACCGGAGATATCGGGATGGTGACAGAAGAAAAACTGATACAGAATGGGTGTCTTGAAGATGTGGACTTCCTGAAAACTGCTCATCACGGTTCCAGATATTCTACAGGAGCAGAGTTTCTGGAAATCGTCAGACCGGAACTGGCTGTTGTTTCCTGTTCTGCAACAAACACATACGGGCATCCGTCGCCGGATACGCTGGAACGGCTGAAGAAGAGTGGAAGCAGAGTGCTGATCACCAGAGACTGTGGGGCGGTTACAATAGTCAATGGAAAATCTGTTTCTGCCTTTAACCGAATCAAGTAAGACCCCTGTGGAGATGTGAAAAGCAATAAGCAGTAGGATTTTCAAAGTGGTTACGTTCACAGTAACTCAAAGCAAACAATGTTGTCATAATTATATACAGGTGTCTTGACACTTGTATATCTGGGGAGTATAATTGCACAGACAAACGAAAATCAGGCATGATGTGAGGAAAGAAAGATGAAAGAACATTATGATTGTCATTATTGTGGGAACAGGGGCAGCCGGACTGTACTGTTGCACTGAACCTTCCGGAGAAAATGAAAATCCTGCTTATCACCAAGCAGGAGGCAGACCAGTCAGATTCATTCCTGGCACAGGGCGGAATCTGTATGCTGCGCGGCGAAGATGACTATGAAAATTATTTTGAAGATACCATGCGGGCAGGACATTATGAGAATAATAAACGGGCAGTAGATCTGATGATCCGCAGCTCCAATGATATTATCAGAGATCTTCTGCGTTATCATGTGGATTTTGCAAGGGATGGTCTGGGAAATCTGGCATTTACCAGAGAGGGAGCACATTCCCAGCCAAGAATTCTTTTTCATGAGGATATTACAGGAAAAGAAATCACACAGACTCTCTTAACTGCTGCAAAAATAAAAGAAAATATTGAAATCTGTGAATATATGACTATGGTAGACCTGATCTCCAAAGACAATACAGTCTGCGGAATCATTGCAATGGATCGGAATGACCAGGCATTTCCTGTTTATTCTCAGTATGTGGTTCTTGCCTGCGGCGGAATCGGCGGGCTTTTTAAAAACTCTACCAACTTTTCGCATATTGCGGGAGATGGTGTTGGAATTGCCATGAAGCATCATGTGGAAATGGAAAATCTGGACTATATCCAGATTCATCCGACAACTCTCTATTCAAAGAAACCCGGACGGCGTTTCCTGGTTTCAGAATCAGTCAGAGGAGAAGGTGCTCTTCTGTATGATAAGAACGGACAGCGTTTTACAAACGAATTACAGCCGAGAGATCTGCTGAGCCAGAAGATTTTTGCCCAGATGGAAAAGGATGGAACAGAGTTTGTATGGGAAGATATGCGCCCTCTGGGAGAGAAAACAATTCTGGAACATTTTCCTCATATTTATGAACAATGCGTGGAAGAAGGTTTTGATCCGAGAAAAGAGCCAATCCCGGTTGTTCCGGCACAGCATTATTTTATGGGTGGAATCAAGGTAAATCTGGGAAGCAAAACTTCCATGAAGGGACTTTATGCCTGTGGAGAGACAAGCTGTAATGGTGTCCATGGAAGAAACCGTCTGGCAAGTAATTCTCTTCTGGAATCTCTGGTCTTTGCAAGAAAGGCTGCAGATGATATGATATTTGGACAGACACCGGAATATGTGCGGGCAGATGCAATTGATATGAATATGTATAAAAGCAGAGAAGAACTGCTTAATGCCTGCCACGAAACCGTATTAAAAGAGATTGAAAGGATGAAAAAAAGTCATGAATAGTATTACAATGAAAATGCAGGCAGACAAGCTGATCCGTATGGCGCTTCAGGAGGACATTACCAGTGAGGATGTTTCCACGAATGCAGTGATGCGAAGCGCAGTAAAAGGAACCGTAGATCTGATCGCAAAGGAAGACGGAATCATTGCCGGACTGGATGTATATGCGAGAGTATTCCAGATTCTGGATGAGAAAACAGAGATCAGTTTCAACTTTAAAGACGGTGAGGCAGTAAAGAAGGGCGATCTTCTTGGAACAGTAACAGGAGATATCCGGGTGCTTCTTTCCGGAGAGAGAGTTGCCCTGAATTATCTCCAGAGAATGAGTGGTATCGCTACTTATACAAAACAGGTTTCAAAGCTTCTGGAAGGAAGTAAGGTAACACTTCTGGACACCAGAAAGACAACTCCGAACTGTCGTGTTTTTGAAAAATATGCTGTACGTATAGGCGGCGGATGCAACCACAGATATAATCTTTCTGACGGAGTACTGCTTAAGGATAATCATATCGGAGCAGCCGGAAGCGTAGCGAAAGCAGTGGCCATGGCAAAAGAATATGCACCATTTGTCCGTAAGATCGAGATTGAAGTAGAGACTATGGAACAGGTAAAAGAAGCAGTAGAAGCAGGAGCAGATATCATTATGCTTGACAATATGACACCGGAAATGATGAAAGAAGCAGTAGAGCTTATCGCAGGCCGGGCACAGACAGAATGCTCCGGAAATATCACAAAGGAAAATATCGCCAAAATCCTGGAAACAGGTGTGGATTTTGTTTCCAGCGGTGCACTGACACATTCTGCTCCAATCCTTGACATTTCCATGAAGAATCTTCATGCAATATAATAACATGGCAGCGAAGCTGTTTTGCAGCGGATAATTTGCTATAGGATTATATCGTGGAGAAAGGATGGGAAAGTATGAATACTGCTCAGAGAAGAACTGAAATTTTAAAGCTCCTTCAGCAGGAAGAAAAACCTGTGGCTGCCAGGGCGATGGCATCACAGTTCGGAGTAAGCAGACAGGTGATCGTGCAGGATATGGCTGTGATACGTGCATCTACACCGGGAATCCTGTCAACGACCAGAGGATATGTGTTGCAGCAGGATAAAGATATTGCATGCACCAGGGAATTTAAAGTACGCCATGGGCAGGAGCATGCAGCGGAGGAACTGAATCTGATCGTGGACTGTGGCGGGCGGGTGAAAAATATCAGCATCAGCCACAGGGTTTATGGCCGTGTCACTGCAGAAATGGATATTCGTTCCAGACAGGATGTGAATGAATTTGTCCAGGCGATCAACAACAGCCATTCCAGTGTATTAAGCAGTGCTACTTCCGGGTATCACTATCATCTGATAGAAGCATCCAGCCAGGAAAGGCTGGATTTGATCGGAGAACAGCTGAAGAAAGCAGGTTTCCTTGCGCCACTTCAGCCCTGGGAAAAGGAAAAACATCATAACATATAAGTAAGAAAGGATTCAGAAGATGACAATAGCAGAAATTCAGCAGGAAATCCTGCGAATGAAAAAAGAACAGGATATCTGTATTCTTGCACACGCATATCAGGGTCAGGAGATTCTGGAAGTAGCAGACTATACAGGAGATTCCTATGGCCTGAGTGTACAGGCGTCCAAAAGAGACTGCAGCGGTGTGATCATGTGCGGCGTTCGTTTTATGGCAGAAACCTGCAAGATTTTAAGCCCGAAGAAGAGAGTATGGCTTGCTAATCCTGTAGCCGGATGTCCTATGGCAGAGCAGTTGAATCTGGAAGGTCTGCGTGAATTAAAAGCACAGTATCCGGATTATGCAGTTGTCGCCTATATTAATACAACTTCAGAACTGAAAACAGAATGTGACGTATGTGTTACGTCCTCATCAGCAGTTGAAATCTGCAAAAAGCTGGAGCAGGATAAGATTTTATTTATTCCGGATCCGAACCTGGGACACTACGTGGCAGAGAAGCTCCCGGAGAAAACTTTTGCATTTTACAAGGGCGGATGTCCGAGACATATCGTGGTCAGCGCAAAAGATGTAGAAAAAGCCCGCGCAGCACATCCGGATGCACTTTTCTTGGTACACCCGGAATGCCGTCAGGAAGTAGCAGAGCAAGCTGATTATGTAGGATCCACTACAGGAATCATGGAATTTGCAAAGAAATCTGAACATAAAGAATTTATCATCGGAACAGAAAACAGCATTGTAGAGCATCTTCAGTTTGAATGTCCTGATAAGAAATTTTACCCGGTTGCAGTACAGCTTACATGCATGAATATGAAGGTTACCACCTTAATGGACATCTACAACTGCCTGAAAGGACAGGGCGGGGAAGAAATCTTCCTTCCGGAAAATATCATGGAAGGCGCCGGAAGATGCATTCACAGAATGGTGGAGCTGGGCGGCTGAATAATAATCTGAAATTTTCTGCTGGCTATTATGTCATGGAATTGATACAATAAAAGTAACGTTACTGAGAACAGTAACAAAGTAACTGCTCTGCAGTCTGATATCTTGGTATCTGTGAATAGAACAACAGATTGCTGAACAGTTACAGACAAAACAGCCTCAGGAGTAGAAAATTGAAAAACATACAGGCAGACATTAAATCAGGAAATTTTAAACAGGTGTATCTTCTCTATGGAGAGGAAGCATATCTGAAACAACAGTATAAACAGAATCTGGTAAAGGCACTGAATCCGGATGGTGATACTATGAACTTCAATCACTATGAAGGCAAGGGGATTGATGTAAAACAGTTGATCGACCTCTGTGAAACCATGCCATTTTTCGCAGAGCGCAGAGTTGTTTTGCTGGAAGATACAGGTTTTTTCAAAAATAAGTGTGAGGAACTGGCAGATTATATGAAAGAGCTGCCGGACTATCTGTATCTGGTTTTTGCAGAAACGGAAGTAGACAAGAGAAACCGCATGTACAAAGCAGTAAAAGCCTGCGGAAGTATTGCGGAATTTATCAGACAGGATGAAAAAACTCTGATGCGCTGGGCAGCAGGGATCCTGGGGAAAGCCGGAAAAAAGATCACTCAGAGAGATATGGAACTTCTGCTGACCAAAACAGGAACTGATATGGGGAATCTCAGGATGGAGATGGAGAAGCTTATCAGTTATACAGAAGGCAGGGATGTGGTGACTGCAGAGGATATTGAAGAAATCTGCACCACCCAGACAACCAACAGAATTTTTGATATGGTGCGTGCAGTAACAGAGAAAAATCAGAAGCGTGCACTGGAACTTTATTATGATCTGCTGACATTGAAAGAGCCACCGATGAGGATCCTGTTTCTTCTTGCGAAGCAGTATCGCCAGCTGCTGTTGGCAAAACAGTTTGCGGCAGCAGGACTTGCGCAGACAGAAATAGCTTCGAAACTGGGAGTTCCCGGATTTGTTGTGAGAAACATTACAACATGTGCCAGAGCTTACACCATATCTGAACTGGAACAGGCAGTAAAAGATTTTGTGGATGCGGAAGAATCAGTAAAAACAGGACGCCTGGAAGATAAGCTGAGCGTAGAATTACTGATCATTAAGTACAGCAGTAAAGTAAAATAAGAAAAACGGTAACTGCCGGATATTCTGGCAGTTACAAAAGATAATAACAAAAAAGACAGCCACATGACGGTGATGGCTGTCCTTTTTAATCATAAGCTTATAATTAAAAATTCAATCTATAATTAGTCAATGCTGTTAACAGCTTTAGCTAAACGGGCAACTTTTCTTGCGCAGTTGTTTTTATGATAAACACCTTTGGATGTAGCTTTGCTGATTGTGGAAACAGCATCCTTTAATGCTACTTCTGCAGCTGCCTTATCTTTATTTGCTACTGCTGCTTCAACTTTCTTCATAGAAGTTTTAACTGCAGATTTGATTGCTTTGTTTCTTGCTGCTTTAGTTCTGTTTACTAAAATTCTTTTCTTAGCAGATTTAATGTTAGCCAATTCGTACACCTCCAATTTAATTCGATAAAATATTATTATACTCCTGTCATAGAAACAGACACGGGCGCTCCTATGAACATGCTTATATATATTATCTCAAATAATCTTCCTTGTCAATACATATTTCTATAAAAAAAGCTAAAAATAGATATAAAAAGTTGTTATAAGAACGGAGTAAACAGTAACAAATATTGAATGAAGTACGGAGGAAAAGAGATGTTGGATAATTACGGAATAAGAACAGACCTGGCGCTGGAGGCAACCGAACGGTTTACAGAGGAAAACGTAGAAGTCCGGGGAGTGGAGATCCACGAAGATTATAACGAAGAGAAAGATATCCGTACCACTGTGGTAAAGATCACCACAGAAAACGGTGCCCGGACAATGGGACGGCCCCAGGGAAGCTATATTACGATAGAAGCTCCGGGGCTTTCTATACATGATGAGGATTATCACAGAGAAATTTCCCTGGAAATCGCCCGTCATTTACAGAATGTGATCAATCTGGAGCGTGAGCTGTCCATTCTGGTAGTAGGTCTGGGAAATTCAGCGATCACAGCCGATTCCCTGGGGCCTCATGTGGTAGAAAATCTTCATATAACGAGACATATGATAAGAGAGTATGGCCTGCAGAGTCTTGGAAAAGAAAAAATGCACCGTATCAGCGGAATTATCCCGGGAGTAATGGCGCAGACAGGGATGGAGACATCTGAAATCATACAGGGAATCGTGGCAGAGACAAAGCCGGACATAGTGATTGCCATTGATGCGCTGGCAGCAAGAAGCACCAGACGCCTGAACCGTACAATTCAGATCACAGACACAGGAATCAACCCGGGTTCCGGTGTAGGCAATCACAGAGTGGGGCTTACAGAAGAAAATCTGCAGGTAAAAGTGATTGGGATCGGAGTGCCCACCGTAGTAGATGCGGCAACTATCGTCCATGATTCCATGGCACACCTTCTGGAAGCTCTGGAAGAGGCAGAACAGAAAGAATTTCTGGAAGAAATGATATCTCCTCATCTTCACACCATGTTTGTAACTCCCAAAGATGTGGATGAGACAGTAAAATACCTGAGCTTCACAATCTCAGAAGGATTGAACATGGCGTTTGAGGAAATAGGCGGCTGACAGGAAAATTGTTCCGTCAGTGTGAACAGGGTATAAATGGGAAAACATGGACATAGGATAAGTCAAGAGGTGATCCATGTGACAAACGTTCAGAAAGCGTTCTGCATTCTGCTTAGCATGTGCTTTTTTGCCACTCTGGCAGTATTGCCGGGGACATTTTTTACAGGAGAAAATGTGTACAGGCATCTGCCCCTGTACCGCTTTCTGGAAAAAAGAGCTCATATGAGTTCCTATGAAGATATTGAAACTTATAAAAAAATAGCAGGAGAAAACGGAAAATATCTGGGAGAGCGTGCACGGTCCGAACAATTGCTGGCAGAAAAAGGTGAATCTGAAGAATTACAGATACCAGAATCTACACCGGTACCGAAAGAAACAGCAATTCCTTCGAAAACAGTAAAATCAGCGAAAATATCAGAGTCAGCGAAAATATCAGAATCAGAACAAACTTCAAAAAAATCAGACAAGACACCTAAACCGAAAAAGATAACTGCGTCACCGGAAAATCATGAAACGGACAAATCACAGAAGCCGCAAGAGTCAGCAGCGCAGAATGACCAAAATATTCAGAACAGCACAGAAACCATTGCTGCTGCAGTTCCTCATCCAATAATCGACCTGTCCCCCGAAAAACTGGCAGATTATAATTATCTTCTGGGACAATTCTATATCGTAGATTCCAACACAGAAGCAGATGCCGTACAGATCAATGCCGGGGATTTTCTGAAACAGGACTTAAAAATCACCAAAGAAACCGATACCCCTCAGATTCTGATCTATCACAGCCATTCGCAGGAAACCTTCGCAGATTCCAGAGAAGGGGAAGAATCCGACACGATTGTAGGAGTAGGAGATTATCTGACACAGCTTCTCACAGAAAACTACGGTTATCAGGTAGTCCATCTCAAAGAGCAGTTTGACATGGCAGGCGGTGAACTGGACCGCAGCGCTGCTTATGATTATGCCCGCGATTATCTGGAACCTTATCTTCAGGAAAACCCGGATATCCAGGTGATCATAGACCTGCACCGGGACGGCGTCCCTGAAGACCGGCATCTTGTAACAGAGATCAATGGAAAACCCACAGCTCAGATCCTTTTTTACAATGGACTGAGTTATACGACATCCAAAGGTTCCCTGGACTATCTGCCAAATCCATACATACAGCAAAATCTGGCATTCTCCTTTCAGCTGGAATACCAGGCAGCCCAATACTATCCTCAATTTTATCGGGGAATTTACCTTGCAGGTTACCGCTACAATCTCCACCTCCGTCCCCGCTCCCTTCTTCTGGAAGCCGGAGCCCAGACCAACACTGTCCAGGAAGTAAAAAATGCCATGGAACCATTTGCCGACATTTTAGACAAGGTACTGCAAGGATAAATTCTATAGCAATTCCATAAAATAATGCAATCAAGACAGTTCAGCAGAGTGCGAAGGACAAGGAAGATACCTGCAGGCGTGCTGACGCACGGAAAAGATAATAATTACCAGAATGTTTCTGTGCGTCCCTGTAGATAAACAGATGACAAACCCTTGCTCCATATGTTATAATACAGAATTAGCAAACCCATCAATTACAGTATATAAGAAAGAACTCAGGAGGGAATTCCTTAATGATAGACCAGAGCAAAATCAGAAATTTCTGTATTATTGCACACATAGACCACGGCAAATCCACTCTTGCCGACCGAATCATCGAAATGACCGGCACTCTGACAGAACGTGAAATGCAGTCACAGGTACTGGATAACATGGAACTTGAAAGAGAACGTGGAATCACCATTAAATCTCAGGCAGTACGAATCGTATACAAAGCCAAAGACGGCGAAGAATACATCTTCAACCTGATTGACACCCCCGGCCATGTAGACTTCAATTACGAAGTATCCCGAAGCCTTGCAGCCTGCGACGGTGCAATCCTGGTAGTAGATGCAGCTCAGGGAATCGAAGCCCAGACACTGGCAAATGTATATCTTGCCCTTGACCATGACCTGGATGTCCTTCCGGTCATCAACAAAATCGACCTGCCAAGTGCAGAACCGGATCGTGTGGTAAATGAAATCGAAGATGTCATCGGCCTTGAAGCCCATGACGCACCAAGGATTTCTGCCAAAACAGGACTTAATGTAGAAGAAGTCCTGGAACAGATCGTAACAAAGATCCCGGCACCTCATGGCGATGTAGATGCACCATTAAAAGCCCTGATCTTTGACTCCATTTATGATGCATACAAAGGCGTTATCGTATTCTGCCGTGTCATGGATGGCCGTGTGAAAAGAGGCACCCAGATCCATATGATGGCAACTGGCTTCACCACAGAAGTTGTGGAAGTCGGATACTTTGGTGCAGGTCAGTTTATTCCATGTGAGGAACTGACAGCAGGCATGGTAGGATACATCACTGCGAGTATTAAAAACCTTGGTGACACTCGTGTAGGTGATACAGTTACAGATAAGGAAAGACCATGTGCAGAAGCACTTCCGGGCTATAAGAAAGTAAACCCTATGGTATACTGCGGATTATACCCGGCAGATGGTGCCAAATACGGTGATCTGAGAGATGCTCTTGAGAAGCTTCAGCTCAATGACGCCTCTCTGTTCTATGAACCGGAGACATCTGTAGCCCTTGGCTTTGGTTTCCGATGTGGTTTTCTGGGATTGCTCCATCTTGAGATTATTCAGGAGCGTCTGGAAAGAGAATACAACCTTGATCTTGTGACCACAGCTCCCGGTGTTATTTATAAAGTATACAAAACTAACGGCGAAGTTATCAATCTGACAAACCCAAGCAATCTGCCGGATCCATCAGAGATTGAATACATGGAAGAACCAATGGTAAATGCCGAGATCATGGTAACAACTGAATTTATCGGTGCCATTATGGATCTTTGCCAGGAACGAAGAGGGCAGTATCTGGGAATGGATTATATGGAAGAAACACGTGCGCTTCTGAAATATAAGCTGCCGTTAAATGAGATTATCTATGATTTCTTTGATGCCCTCAAATCCCGCTCCAGAGGCTATGCTTCTCTGGATTACGAACTCTGCGGATATGAGCGCAGCGAGCTTGTGAAACTGGATATTCTGGTAAACAAAGAAGAAGTGGATGCTCTTTCCTTTATCGTACATGCAGATACAGCATATGAGAGAGGCCGTAAGATGTGCGAGAAATTAAAAGACGAGATTCCCCGCCAGCTTTTTGAGATTCCGATCCAGGCAGCTGTCGGAAGCAAGATTATTGCCAGAGAGACAGTCAGAGCCATGCGTAAGGATGTACTTGCCAAATGTTACGGCGGTGATATTTCCCGTAAGAAGAAACTTCTGGAGAAACAGAAGGAAGGTAAGAAACGTATGCGTCAGGTAGGCAATGTGGAGATTCCGCAGAAAGCATTTATGAGTGTATTGAAACTGGATGATAAATAAAGTATGAATGGTAACTATTCGGCAGCCTGCTGTCCACATAACTGTGAAGGTACTGAACAGTTATCTGTGAATAGTGCTCATCTCAACAGAAGGTTAAAATATTGAAGAAAATGATTAAGCGAAAAACAGTTATACTATGTATGTTATTGCTTGGAATTTCTGTCTCCGGATGTGGGAAAACCAGGGAGGTAGATGAAGCGTCCTCCAAAGTGATCCAGATCAGTGTTGCGCCGGAAGAGACAAGTCCCACTCCGGCACCGGATCAGGTAGCTTCCGCAGCAGTTACCACCAATGGTAATCTGACAATGGTAAATACGTATCTGGCAGAGCAGGATGCAGCAGGTATCTCATCTGCGGAAAGTTCAGACAGCCAAAGTGATGCCGACAGTACAGATAACAGTGTCGACTCAGCAGATAACAATGAGCAAGACAGCAGTACATCAGATACTGAGGAATAGAAAACAGGTCATAACAGGAGCAGATTACAATGGAGAGAAGGAATATCACAGATTCTCCCATGGAAATCTATGTCCACATTCCATTTTGCATAAAAAAATGTGATTACTGTGATTTCCTTTCCGGTCCGTCAGGTCCAAAGGAGCAGGCTGATTATGTAGATGCTCTGCTTGAAGAAATCAATGCAGCAGAAGAAGGAAAAGGAAGGAGTGTATCCTCTGTATTTATTGGAGGGGGCACTCCTTCTGTTTTGGATGAGAGATTCATAGGAGAAATTTTAAATCATATAAGACGAAAATTTCAGATTGCGGATCATGCTGAGATCACCATAGAAGTAAACCCGGGGACTGCAGACAGAAACAAACTGCAGGCATACAGAACATATGGAATCAACCGTCTGAGCATAGGTTTACAGTCGCCGGATGACAGAGAACTGAAGATCCTTGGAAGAATCCACAATTATGAGCAGTTTCTGGAGACTTACAGAAGTGCAAGAGAGGCAGGGTTCGACAATATCAATATTGATCTGATGAGTGCGATCCCGGATCAGACTTATGAAGGATGGATCCACAATCTTCGCACTGTTGCAGGACTGGATCCGGAACATATTTCCGCATACAGCCTGATCATTGAGGAGGGCACACCTTTTGCATCGCGGACGCTGAATTTGCCGGATGAAGATGCGGAGTACAATATGTATGAGGCAACAGCACAGATTCTGAGAGAATATGGCTTTGAGCAGTATGAGATTTCCAATTACGCAAAGAAAGGCAGAGAATGCAGGCATAACGTGGGCTATTGGATCCGACAGGATTATCTGGGGTTTGGCCTGGGAGCTTCCTCTCTTTATGGAAAGGAACGTTTTGCCAATACACAGGATATGAAAAAATATCTGGAAAACAGTAGAACTCCGGAAAAAATAAGAGAAAAAGAGCCGCCCCTCACCAGAGAGGATGAGATGGCGGAGTTCATGTTTCTGGGACTTCGTATGACCAGAGGAATCTCAAAAGCTGAGTTTGAGCGGCAGTTTGGCAGTGAAATAGATGCAATATACGGGGATGTTCTGAGGAAATATAAGTCAATGGGACTGCTTTTGGAAGAAAACGGAAGGATTTTTCTGAGCAGAGAGGGAATTCATGTAAGCAATTCCGTTATGGCGGATTTTTTGTCGTAAACGCCTTGACGAACAAATGTTCCTGTATTATACTGATGCCATGAGGATTGCGGGGCAGCGAAACTGCGCACAATCCATGAATATCATAACATACGAAAAAGGTGTAACTGTCAAGGTAAGAAACAGTTATTATTTATAAATGAGAAACAGGAGGCCCACAATGGCAGCAGATACAACGAAGAAGCACTTTATCAGGATCAGAGGTGCCAATGTTAATAATCTTAAGAATTTAAGTGTGGATATTCCCAGAGACAAGTTTGTGGTATTTACAGGACTGAGTGGCTCCGGTAAATCTTCACTGGCTTTTGATACCATCTATGCAGAGGGACAGCGCCGTTATATGGAATCTCTCTCTTCCTATGCAAGACAGTTCCTTGGACAGATGGAGAAGCCGGATGTGGAGAGCATCGAAGGTCTGCCGCCGGCCATTTCCATTGATCAGAAATCTACCAACCGCAATCCCCGTTCCACAGTAGGAACAGTGACAGAAATCTATGATTATTTCCGACTTCTGTATGCCAGAGTGGGAATCCCTCATTGTCCGAAGTGCGGAAGAGAGATTAAGAAGCAGACAGTTGACCAGATGGTAGACAGTATCATGTCTTTTCCGGAGAGAACGAAGATCCAGCTTCTGGCGCCTGTTGTGCGGGGGCGCAAGGGAACTCATGCAAAGCTTCTGGAGCAGGCAAAGAGAAGCGGATATGTACGTGTGCAGATTGACGGAAACCTGTATGAGCTTTCCGAGGAGATCAGTCTGGACAAGAATATCAAGCATAATATAGAGATTGTGGTAGACCGTCTGATCGTGAAGCCCGGGATTGAGAAAAGACTCTCAGATTCCATTGAGACAGTGCTGGATCTGGCAGAGGGCCTTCTGATGGTAGATACTATGGATGGAAATATTCACAATTTCAGCCAGAGTTTCTCCTGTCCTGACTGTGGTATCAGTGTAGATGAGATCGAACCGAGAAGCTTTTCTTTCAATAATCCTTTTGGCGCCTGTCCGGACTGTCTGGGACTTGGGTATAAAATGGAATTTGATATTGATCTGATGATCCCGGACAGATCTCTGAGTATCCTGGATGGTGCCATTGTGGTCACAGGATGGCAGTCCTGCACAAATGAGGGAAGTTTTTCCAGGGCAATCCTGGATGCTCTTGCCAGAGAATATGATTTCAGCCTGGCAACACCTTTTGAGGAGTATCCGGAGAAGATACAGGACATTCTGATCAACGGAACTAATGGACATTCTGTAAAGGTTTACTATAAAGGGCAGCGCGGAGAGGGCGTTTACGATGTGGCGTTTCCGGGGCTGATCCGAAATGTGGAGCAGCGTTACAGAGAGACAGGCTCTGATGCCATGAAGCAGGAGTATGAATCTTTCATGCGCATTACTCCATGTAAAACCTGTAAAGGTCAGAGACTGAAGAAGGAATCACTGGCTGTGACTGTGGCGGATAAGAATATTTATGAGGTCACCAATCTTTCCATAGAGAAGCTGAAAGCCTTTCTGGCGGATATGCAGCTCTCCGAGCAGCAGCAGCTTATCGGCAGACAGATTCTGAAGGAAATCAGGGCAAGGGTAAGTTTCCTGTCAGATGTAGGACTGGATTATCTTTCATTGGGACGTGCGACAGGAACTCTTTCCGGCGGCGAGGCGCAGAGAATCCGTCTGGCTACCCAGATTGGTTCCGGGCTGGTAGGAGTTGCCTATATTCTGGATGAACCGAGTATCGGACTTCACCAGAGGGATAATGACAGACTTCTTGGTTCTCTGATGAAACTGCGTGATCTTGGAAACAGCCTGATCGTTGTGGAGCATGATGAAGATACCATGCGTGCCGCAGACTGTATTGTAGATATCGGACCCGGTGCAGGGGAGCATGGCGGACAACTGGTTGCCATGGGAACTGCAGAGGATTTGATGAAGAACGAGGATTCCATCACAGGAGCTTATCTGAGCGGAAAATTAAAAATCCCGGTACCTTTGGAGAGACGGAAGCCAACCGGTTTTCTTACTGTCAAGGGGGCGGCAGAGAATAATCTCAAGAATATCGATGTGAAGATACCTCTTGGGATCATGACCTGTATCACAGGAGTTTCGGGCTCAGGTAAGAGCTCTCTGATCAATGAGATTCTTTATAAACGCCTGGCAAGAGATCTGAACCGGGCAAGAGTGATTCCGGGAAAACATAAGGATATTCTGGGAACAGACCAACTGGATAAGGTTATCAATATTGACCAGTCACCTATTGGCCGTACTCCACGTTCCAATCCTGCGACTTATACCGGGGTATTTGACCAGATCAGAGATCTTTTTGCAGCAACAGCAGATGCCAAGGCAAAAGGATATAAGAAAGGACGATTCAGTTTTAATGTAAAGGGCGGAAGATGTGAGGCATGCAGCGGTGACGGTATTATCAAAATTGAGATGCATTTCCTTCCGGACGTATATGTACCATGCGAGGTCTGCAAAGGTAAGAGATATAACAGAGAAACCCTGGAAGTAAAGTATAAGGATAAGAATATTTACGATGTGCTGAATATGACGGTGGAGGAAGCACTGACTTTTTTTGAGAATGTTCCTTCTATTAAAAGAAAGATACAGATTCTTTATGATGTAGGACTTTCCTATATCCGGCTGGGACAGCCGTCCACAGAGCTTTCCGGAGGAGAGGCACAGAGGATCAAGCTTGCCACAGAGCTGAGCAAGCGCAGCACAGGTAAGACTATCTACATTCTGGATGAGCCTACCACAGGTCTGCATTTTGCGGATGTGCATAAGCTGGTGGAGATTCTGAAACGATTATCGGAGGGCGGTAATACAGTAGTTGTGATCGAGCATAATCTGGATGTGATTAAGACCGCAGATTATATCATTGATATCGGACCGGAGGGTGGAGACAAAGGAGGTACCGTAGTTGCTCAGGGAACTCCTGAGGAGGTGGCACAGTCACCGGTTTCCTATACCGGAAAATATGTAAAGAAATATCTGAAATAATCTTGAAATCATATTGCAGGACTTTCTTTTTAAATGGAAGTTGTATATAATAGAAGAGATTATTTATAGCAATTCTCGTAAACAATATATTTTGATCCGGCTTATCAGGATGTGAAGCCCTGTTGGACTGTTTTGATCGCATTATTTTATGGAGTTGTTATAACTAAACCGGATAAGTCCCCGGTAGAGACTGTAAAAAGTAATGATCAGTTGAAGGGGATGAGGAGAACGTAAGAACAGAAAGGGGATTTCCATGCCGACAAGTGATATTGGAATTGACCTGGGAACCAGGAACAGTCTGGCTTATTCTACAGGAAAGGGGCTTGTGCTAAATGAGCCTTCAATCGTAGTTTATGATAAAAATACAGAGAAGATACGTGCGATCGGTGAAGAAGCCCGTCTGATGGAAGGGCGCATTACTTCAGATATGGAGATCATCCGTCCCATCAGACAGGGCGTGATCGTTGATTATACAGTTACAGAGAAGATGTTGAAATACTTTATATCCAGAGCAATAGGAAGAAGAGCTTTCCGCAAGCCCAGGATCAGTATCTGTGTTCCCAGTGGAATTACAGAGATTGAGAAAAAGGCAGTGGAGGAAGCAACCTATCAGGCTGGTGCCAGAGATGTCTATATGGTGGAGGAACCTATAGCTGCGGCAATCGGAGCCGGTGTGGATGTGACCAAGCCCTTTGGAAATCTGGTCGTAGACATTGGAGCCGGAACTTCGGATGTTGCGGTTATCTCTCTTGCGGGGGTTGTGGTTTCCGCTTCTGTGAAAGTTGCAGGGGACACTTTTAATCAGGCTATACTGAACTATGTGAGAAAGAATCATGGACTTTTTATCGGAGAAGATATGGCAGAGAAGATCAAAATTCAGATTGGTACGGCTATAGAGGAATCAAATCCGAGAACAATGGAAGTAAAGGGGAGAAATGTGATCACCGGTCTGCCGAAGACAGTGACACTTACCTCAGAAGAAATACGTGTGGCGTTAAAGGATGCTACAAGCCAGATTGTGGAGACTGTTCATGGAATTCTGGAAAAGACACCGCCGGAACTGGCTGCGGATATTGTAGACAGAGGAATCGTACTTACAGGCGGCGGTGCCCTTCTTCATGGGATGGATACACTGATCGAGCAGAGAACCGGAGTAAGTACACTGACTGTGCAGGATGCAATGAGCGTGGTCGCAGTGGGAACCGGTAAGTATGCAGAGGTAATGGCACGTTTTGACGGATAAAGCAGGAGGTACTGCACAGTGCAGTGCCTTTTTGCGTTGTCAGAGGCTCAAAGAAGCAGGAGGTGTGGAGAAAAGCACATGAGTGAAACTGTCACAGGATACATAGATCATGTTATTTTCAGAAATGAAGATAACGGATATACAGTTATGGTACTGAAAGGTACAAAAAAAGAGGAAGAGCTGACCTGCGTGGGAAGTTTCCCTGCGATCACACAGGGGGCATCTATTGAAGCAACCGGAGTATATATCCATCATCCGGTATATGGCAAACAGTTTCAGATCAGTTCTTTTACAGAGAAGATGCCGGAGGATACATATGGAATAGAACGTTATCTGGGTTCGGGCGCCATCAGGGGAATCGGTGCTGCACTGGCTGCCAGGATCGTGCGGAAGTTTGGAGATGACACACTCCGTATCGTAGAAGAAGAGCCGGAGCGGCTTGCAGAGGTAAAGGGGATCAGTGAGAAAAAAGCCCGGGAGATCGCTGCGCAGGTAAGTGAGAAGGCAGAGATGCGAAAAGTAATGATCTTTCTGCAGAAATATGGGATTTCCCTGAACCTGGGTGCAAAGATTTATCAGAAATATAAGGAATCTGTCTATACGATCCTTCAGGAGAATCCTTACAGACTTGCGGAAGATATTTCCGGTGTGGGATTTAAGATTGCTGATGAGATTGCTGCCAGAGTCGGTATTCACGCAGACTCAGATTACAGAATCCGCAGCGGAATGCTGTATACTCTTCTGCAGGCTTCGGGAGAAGGACATACTTATCTTCCGAGGGAACAGTTATTTACAAGATGTGCCAGACTTCTGGGAGTAGATGAATCCTATATGGAGAAACACCTTATGGATATGGTTATTGACAGGAAGCTGGTGCTGAAAGAAAAAAGCGGAGAAACTATCGTTTATCCGGCACAGTATTATTATCTGGAACTGAACACTGCCAGGATGCTTAATGAACTGAATATTGTGTGTCCTGAGGATAAAGAGCTTGTCAGGCACAGAATTGAGCTGATCGAGAAAGAGACAGGAACTGTTCTGGATGAAATGCAGAAGAGAGCAATCACTGAAGCAGCGGATCGTGGACTCTTTATTCTTACAGGAGGCCCTGGTACAGGTAAAACGACAACGATCAATGCGATCATCCGCTTTTTTGAGGGAGAAGGTGCAGAGATTCGGCTGGCTGCACCTACCGGACGTGCTGCAAAGAGAATGACAGAGACTACCGGATATGAGGCGCAGACAATTCACCGTCTGCTGGAACTGAATGGAATGCCGGAAGAAGAGAGGGACGGGCATTCAGCTAAATTCGAGAGGAATGCGCAGAATCCGCTGGAGGCAGATGTGATCATTATTGATGAAATGTCTATGGTGGATATCCATCTGATGCATTCTCTTCTTCTTGCAGTGGTAGCAGGAACCAGACTGATCCTTGTGGGGGATGAGAATCAGCTTCCGAGTGTAGGCCCGGGCAATGTGCTGAGAGATATTATCCGAAGCAGATGTTTCCCTGTAGTGGAACTGACTAAGATATTCAGACAGGCATCAGAGAGTGATATTGTTGTAAATGCTCATAAGATAAATAAGGGAGAACAGGTTCAGATCAATAATAAGAGCAGGGATTTCTTTTTTCTGAAGAGATATGATGCAGATATCATTATAAGAGTAGTGATCGCGCTGATCCAGGAGAAACTGCCGCGCTATGTAGATGCCAAACCCTTTGAGATACAGGTACTGACACCTATGAGAAAGGGACTTCTGGGAGTAGAGCGGCTGAATCAGATCCTGCAGAGATACCTGAATCCGCCAGAAGACGGGAAATCCGAGAGGGCGGTTGGAGACCGGCTGTTCCGCACAGGGGACAAGGTCATGCAGATCAGAAATAATTATCAGATGGAATGGGAAATCCGGGGACGATATGGGGTTGTCATTGAGAAAGGCGTGGGAGTATTTAACGGAGACACCGGAATCCTCAGGGAAATCAATGAATTTGCTGAGACAGCAGAAGTGGAATTTGAGGATGGACGTTTTGCAATGTACTCGTTCAAACAGCTGGAGGAACTGGAACTTGCATATGCTATTACAATCCACAAGTCTCAGGGATCTGAGTATCCGGCAGTCATACTTCCATTGCTTTCCGGACCACAGATGCTTTTAAACAGGAACCTTCTTTATACCGCAGTTACCAGAGCAAGAAAATGTGTGACGGTTGTGGGAAACGAGGAGACCTTTGCAGAGATGATACGCAATGAAAAACAGCAGAAGAGATACAGTGCACTGGATGAACGGATCAGAGAACTGAGTGAGACTACAGGGGATAATAATACAGATGGTGAAGAATGATATTGCAGACTGTGATCTGATGACTGAATAATAACAGAGAAAAAATTTATTCCGATAATATGAGAAAAACAGAAATACAGAGGATAGCAAAACAAAGAGTAAAATAGTGGAAGGAAATGGAAATGAAACGGTTTCTGAACATAGTTGCTGATATTTTTTACCCGAGATGCTGTCCGGTCTGTCAGAAAATACTGGCAGATCAGCGAAGGATGATCTGTCCGGAATGCGAGAAAGAACTTCGTCCGATTGGTCATCCCAGATGTTATAAATGTGGAAAACCCATAGAAACAGGGGAATACTGCAGAGACTGTCAGAAACACAGGCATATGTATGAACAGGGAAGAGGTATTTTTGTTTATGATGGCATAATGAGAAGATCTGTTACCAGATATAAGTACTATGGATGCAGAGAATACGGTGATTTTTATGCCAGAGCAATGTATCGATATGCACAGAAAGAATTGCGGGAATGGAAGCCGGATCTGATCGTGCCGGTTCCGGTACACAGGTCGAAAGAGCGGCAGAGAGGTTTTAATCAGGCTGCATATCTGGCGGAGAAACTCGGTCATTATACCGGGATTTCCACAGATGTCAATATTGTGCAGAAAGTTTTAAAGACAAAGTCGCAGAAAAAACTGAATGCTTTGCAGAGAAGAAAAAACCTGGAAAAAGCGTTCTGCGTGACCGGGGATGTCAGGGGAAAGAATATCCTGGTGATAGATGATGTGTATACAACAGGAAGTACGATCGATGCAATGGCCGGATGCCTGAAGAGAAAAGGTGCCGGAAATGTTTATTTTCTTACGGTTTGCATAGGCAGGAGATAAGAAAAAACACTTTTCATACATAATGATATATGTTACAATTAATCTGTATGATTATATGAATGATATCAGGTTGTTGCTGAGAACAGAGTGAACAGTAATAGCGGATTATAGCAAAAGGAAAAGCATACAGTAAGGAGTAATTTATGTTAAATGAAGAGAAGATAAAAATCATGAATAAACTTGCCATGTATGAACAGGGTGAAGGAAAGAAATATCTTCCGGTCAGCAGGTACTACCGTAGTGATTATATCGGACTTGCCATGATTAAGAATTTTTTCCTTGTTACGATTGGGTATTGCCTGATTCTGGCCGGTATCGCAGCATATTTTGCTGAATATCTGATAGATAATGTTCATAAGATGAACCTTGTTTCACTGGGCGTGGAAGTTATTCTGGGGTATGTGGCAGTGCTGGTACTGTTTTCTGTCCTGACATATATCCAATATACGGTGAAATACCACAAAGCAAAGAAAAGTGTGAAAAATTATTATGAAGAACTTACACAATTAAGTAAAATCTACGGTCGCGAAGATAAAAAATCTTCAGCCAGAGGAGTTACAGGAGGATATAAAAAATGACAGCATTACTCGAATTAAAACAGCGAATAAAGAATTTATACAGCCAGTATGAGATTTATATCCTGCCTGTCTTACGTTTTGTTCTGGCAATGGCTTATTTCATATGGATCAATACCAATATGGGATATATGAAGCAGATCGATAATATATTTATTGTTCTGATCCTTGCACTGATCTGTTCCATTCTTCCTTCGGGTGTAATGATTTTTGTAGGATTTGCCCTGATGGTCGCACATGGTTATGCACTGGGGATAGAAGTTGCAGGTTTTATGCTTGTGCTGATCCTGTTTATGGCAATTCTCTTCCTGAGATTCAGTTCAGACAATAATTTAGTACTTGTATTTACACCGCTTTCCTTTGGGTTCAGTGTTCCGACGCTTCTTCCTATCGGAAGCGGACTTTTGTGCAATGCGTTTTCTGCACTTCCTGCAGGCTGCGGAGTGATTATTTACTATTTTATCCGTTTTATACGTGTACAGCATAAACTTCTGGAAAACCCGGATGTTGCCATAGCTGACAAATTAAAACTTCTGACAGATGGAATCGTGCAGAACTGGGGAATGTGGATCACAGTGATTGCCTTTATCGCAGTGATTCTGCTGGTGAATCTGATACGTACCCGCTCTTTTGACTATGCATGGAGAATTGCCATTATTGCAGGTGGAGTTGTGTATGTTCTGATGATTATTGCAGGTGGATTTTATTTCAGACTGGATATTGATGTTGTTACGCTGATCATTTATACAGTGATCTCTGTGGTGATAGGATTACTTCTTGAATTCTTTGTATTTGGTGGTGACTATACCCGTACCGAGAGACTGGAATATGAGGATGATGAATATTATTATTATGTAAAAGCAGTGCCGAAAGCCTGTGTCACAACATCTGAAAGAAGTATAAAGAAGATTAACGGAAGTTCCGCAAAGGATGAAAGACCGGCACAGGATAATGTTGTTTCTTATGCGAATCCTATTTTTCATGGTGATGAGAAAGCAGTGACGACAGATGAGGCTGCAGCACCTGTAGAGAGAAAGAAAGATATTGACAGCGTGGATTTTGAGAAGAAACTGGAAGAATCATTAAAAAATCTGTAAAAAGCAGTTTCCGGTAACGATGAGACATACGAGCCAAAATTCCATTGCCGCAGGCAATCTGGAATGAATTTTGGCTACGTTACTGTGAACGGAGTGAACAGTAACACAAAATCCACTGAAAACATTTTTAACGATAAGGTATATAAAAATGATAAGGAAAGGAGAGCCATATGCAGGAATTTTCAGGAAATTTGATAGAGGCATTATCAAGACTGGCATTTCCTAAGATTGGGATTATAGATATCATACAGATTGCACTGATCGCTTTTTTTGTATATCAGTTCATGGTATGGATCAAATATACTCATGCATATACACTTCTGAAAGGAATACTGGTCGTTCTCCTCTTCATTCTGATCGCGTATATTTTCAGGATGAATACGATTCTGTGGATTTTTTCAAATCTGGCAAGTACACTGATCGTAGGTGTGATCGTTATTTTTCAGCCGGAGCTCAGAAAAGTTCTGGAACAGCTTGGACAAAAGCGGATCATGGCTTCACTGATACCTTTTGATGCAGGTAAAGAGGTGAAGGAAAGATTTACGGATAAAACCATCAGTGAGCTGGTCAAAGCATGTTTTGATATGGGAGAAGTTAAGACCGGGGCGCTGATTGTAATTGAGCAGAATGAGCTGCTGACCGATTATATAAGAACAGGTATTAATCTGGATGCAATCCTTACCAGTCAGCTTCTGATCAATATATTTGAACATAACACACCACTTCATGACGGAGCTGTTATTGTAAGAGAGAACAGGATTGTGGCTGCAACTTGCTATCTTCCACTGTCTGATAATATGGAACTGAGCAAACAGTTGGGAACGCGGCACAGGGCAGGCGTGGGGATCAGTGAGCAGACAGATTCTGTTACGATCATTGTATCAGAGGAAACCGGTCAGGTATCTGTAGCGCAGGGAGGAAAGCTGATCAGAGGTGTAAACAGTGCAAAACTCAGAGAAATCCTGGTCAGAGCGCAGAATAAGCAGGTTGTAGACAACAGCAAACTTCGCCATTTACTGAAAGGAAGAGTGAAGCATGAAGAAGCGAAAAATAACAGATAATATACCTTTGAAAATCATGTCTGTCGCAATAGCTGTTGTGCTATGGCTGATCGTTGTAAATATAGATAATCCGACAGGAACCAATTACTATACGCTCAACGATGTGGAACTGATCAACAAGGAATATGTGGAATCTTCAGATACCATCGGTAAGATGTGTATGCCGGAACAGAACCAGGATTCCGTAAAAGTCGCGATCACTGCAACCAAGAAGATCAGAGACAAGATCAAAGTTACAGACATCTCTGCGGTAGCTGATCTTCAGCAGGCGGTAAGCCTGGATACAAATCCGGTTATGGTTCCCATTACCGTCACCTGTTCTGTGCCGGGAGTATCTCCCAGTGATATTAAAGTTACTCCTCAGAATCTCAGTGTAAATCTTGATGAAAAAGAGACACAGGAGTTTGTGGTAAATGTCAGCAGAGGTGACACGAAACCGGGCAAGGATTATGAAGTAGGAAGTCTGACTGCCAGTCCGGAGAAAGTAAGGATTACAGGTCCGAAGACGCTGATCAATAAAATAGATAAGGTAAATGCTTCCATTGAACTGGATGGAAATACAGAGGATTTTACACAGGATGTAAACCTTACGATCATTGACAAGAATCAGGAGGTACTTACCGATTCTGAAATGAATTCATTACGGATTGAGAATAATGCAAAAGTAACAGTGACTGCAAAATTATGGAAAATCCACCAGGGAGTACAGATATCTGCAGGTTATGTAGGGACACCGGCTGAAGGATATCAGGTTGGGGCTGTGAGAACAGTGCCGGATACGATCAGTGTAGCAGGCAGTGCGGAAGGTCTTGAAAGTCTTGCGGATAATAATAATGTGATCACTATACCGGAAGACAGTATTGATATCTCCGGTGAATCCGAAGATGTGGAGAAAAAAATCAGTCTTACGGATCTTCTGCCGGACAATGTGAAACTTACCAGTGACTCCAGTGAAGATGTATGGGTAACTGTAAGTATTCTTCCGGCCGGAAGCAGAGAGTTTGAACTTCCGACTAAGAATATAGAGGTTAAGAATAAGCCGAAAGATCTGCAGGTAACATTTGAGACTGCGCAGATAGAAGTGCGGATCAAATCTGATAACAAAGATCTGGATGATCTGAATAATGACAAAGACATTAAGGCATCTATAGATCTGGATGGCAAAAAAGAAGGAAGTTATGAAGTTCCGGTTAAGATAGTCTTGCCGGATGGTTATGAGACAGTGGAAGATGTGACTACGGAAGTTGTGATTTCATCAGGGACTGCTGTTGATGACAGGAAGGAAAACAAGGAATAAAAGAATTCTCCACTTACAGAAGGGGTAGTAACAATATAAGAGGAACAGTGAAATGGTCAGTAAAAAAGTGACAGTTAAAAATCCCACAGGTCTTCATCTGAGACCTGCGGGGATCCTGTGCAATGAGGCAATGAAATACCAGTCACAGATAACATTTGTCTACGATGGGGGCATGGCAAATGCAAAGAGTGTACTGAGTGTACTTGGTGCATGCGTAAAATGCGGAAATGAGATAGAACTTACCTGTGAAGGTGTTGATGAACAGGAAGCCCTGGATCATCTTGTTACTGCTATTGATAGCGGCCTTGGTGAGTAGAAAGCTGCTGTGCACAAACAGAGTGAACAGTAACCATAAAGTAACATGACTAAAAGAGGAGGAACTTATTGTGAAAAGAAGATTAGTTGCGGTTACATTGAGTCTTATTATGACAATGGCAACTGTCAGTGAAGCAGGTGCTGCTGCATTTACTTCACCTGATACAGCTCCGGCTGTTGCCACACAGACAGATGCAGAAGAAGTAAATGTTACAGAAGAAACTTCTGAAACAGAAGCAGACGCTTTTTCAGATGGAGATGATGGGACAGCAGTACCATCACAGGAACAGACAGACGACGCATTTACAGCGGGAACGGATACGGCTGCTGCATTGCCGGACGAGACGCCGTCAACAGCAGATGCTACGGATGCCGTTGGAGCCGCTGTAGTGAAAGCTGAGGACTGGGT
>ENA-OQKV01000149-OQKV01000149.1-human-gut-metagenome-genome-assembly--contig:-NODE-149-length-29430-cov-7.303450_pt1 | contig 29430 bp, 26 predicted proteins | sample MGYA00242655_ERZ504811 | MGnify/ENA primary metagenome ERZ504811 (study PRJEB26092, sample SAMD00036406) | human gut metagenome | host: Homo sapiens | study: EMG produced TPA metagenomics assembly of...
GTCCTTTTTCTCTATACCAGTTCATCAGCTTCTCATCGTCATCAGCCAACTTACTAAGGGTCAGATCTGCACCATACGCAATAAATGTAGTCTTCGGATTTCTGCCTTTGATGCCTTTTCCGTCATAACACTCGTGGATATACTTCTCGATATTCACTGAGTCACAGATAGCAAGATCACAGTATTTGACCATCATCTGCTCAGAAATCTTCCAGTATTTCCGAATCGGTGCAGACCACTTTGCTCTCATCCATTCGTGTCCGTCCGGATTCAGGTACACAGTACCACCCAGCTTATGGATTTCTTTATAGAAATGACCAGCAAAGGGTCCGATACGGCAAGCCATGATATAAACGATTGGATGCTTAATCCGATGTTCTTTTATGTACTTACAGCAAGCCTTCAATGCCGCAACATCATAATAAATTGCCTGTGCCGGTCCAATCTGAGGAATATCTATCTTAAAACAATGTGCATTGTGGAATTCGAACTCATGATCATTGATTCTGGTCACACCATCCACTTTTGTTTCATCCATGTAACCGTCACCGTTAGCCTTACACGCCACATGATATTTAATATTTTTCTTATTCTGGTGGTACTCTGTGAGCTTATAAACAAAAGTCTCGTATCCGCCATATGCACCTAAGCTCTTAGCTCCTACCAGAAATACGTGTTGTACTGCGTTTTCCCGCTGCATTTTTCCTACCCCTGTGTTCTTAAAATTTAAAAGTGTCTTTCAGTCCCAACCACTTCTGGTCTTTATCACTCAGGTTCAGTGCCGTACCATCTTCCAGCGTATAGCCCTCTGCGCTTGCATTGCCCTTGTATTCACCCTTCAGCTCCGGCCACTCAATGCCGATTTCCGGGTCGTTCCAAGCCATGCCGCCCTCATCGTTCGGATGCCAGAAGTCATTAACCTTATAGCAGAACTCTGCCTCGTCGCTCAGAACCAGGAAACCATGTGCAAAGCCCTCTGGGATAAGGAACTGCTTCTTATTCTCGGCAGACAGGGTCACACCATACCACTTACCATAAGTCTCAGAACTGCTTCTGAGGTCAACCGCTACATCAAACACAGTACCGCGCACGGCGCGAACCAGTTTACACTGCGGATACTGCTTCTGGAAGTGCAGACCACGCAGCACCCCCTTTGTGGACATAGACTGGTTGTCCTGCACAAAGTGAATGTCAATGCCAGCTTCCTTCATATCTTTCTCATTGTAGGTTTCCATAAAATAGCCACGAGCATCACCGTGCACAGCAGGATCGATAACACAAAGACCCTCGATGCCACCTACATTTTTCTCAACTTTAATCTGTCCCATTTTCTCTATCTCCTCTTACTGCTCGATTTCTTTCAGGTATCGGCTCAGTGCATCCTGCCAAGTCGGAAGCGGAGTAAATCCTGCTTCCACCAGCTTGCTCTTATCTAAACGACTGTTGAACGGACGAGCTGCCTTGCTCAGACCATACTCTGCCGTGGTCACCGGCAGGACTTCCGTCTTATATCCAGCCTGACGATAGATTTCCTTTGTGAAATCATACCAACTGATATAGCCACCCTCGTTAGTCGCATGGTAATAGCCGTACTTCTCTGTTTCATTCATATCAACGAGCAGTCGCGCCAAATCATATGTATAAGTCGGTGTGCCGATCTGGTCATTGACCACACGGACAGTATCGTGCGTCTTGCCGACATTCAGCATGGTCTTGATAAAGTTCTTACCATTCAAACCGAATACCCATGCGATACGGACAATGAAACACTTCTTCAGCGTCTGGCTGACTGCCAGCTCACCTTCCAGTTTCGTCTGGCCGTATACATTCAAAGGCTTGTAATCCTTGCAGTCCGGCTGCCAAGGCTCTGTGCCCTGACCGTCAAACACATAATCCGTGCTGATGTAGGTCATTTTGCAGTCCAGTTTCTTGCAGACATCTGCAATGTTCTGAGTGCCGCCAGCATTGATGGCACGGACTTTTGTGACTTATGGCCTATTAAAACAGCATTTAGCCTTAGCCCAATAATATCATGTACATTCTAGCTTATTTGCTCCAGTTTGTAAACATTATGAAGCAACTTTTGTCACAGAATGTCGAACTTTTTCCTATTTGTTTCTTTTATCATTACCATTACTTTACATAATCTCTATTCGCACAAAAAAGGATTAGCAACCTTTCGAAAATGACACGTTCCTAATCCCCTTTTATTTTCCTATCCTATTCCATTTCTTTTCTTCTCAAAATATCAAACCTATCCAATTCCACGCCAAGATCAATCCACAATTTCTGCTTCGGATGCGGCGCACTCTCCATCTGGTTCCCTTCATCATCCCAGATCCCCTTCACCGTAACGCGGACATTCTCCCCATCCGGTTTCATCACTTCAATCTCTTCCCCAACCGAAAACTTATTCCTCTGCTCAATCGCATATCTGCTTTTTTCATTCTTCTCCCCAACAATCCCCAGATACGTATACTCCTTCACATACGTATTACTATCATAAATCTGGCTCTCATGATCCGGCTTCCCATAGAAAAATCCCGTAGTAAACTGCCTGTACGTACAGTTCGAGATCTGATCCCGATACCACTCCATATTCTCCTCATACTTCTTGGGGCTCTCCAGATAATCATCAATCGCCTTCCGATACGTCCTTGCCACCGTCGCCACATACAGCGCCGTCTTCATTCTTCCTTCAATCTTATAACTGTCAATCCCTGCATCCAGCAAATCCGGGATATGCTCAATCATACAAAGATCTTTCGAGTTAAAGATATACGTCCCTCTCTCATTCTCATACACCGGCAGATACTCCCCCGGTCTGGACTCTTCCACGACCGCATACTTCCACCGGCACGGATGTGTACAAGCCCCCTGGTTCGCATCTCTTCCTGTGAAATAATTGGACAGCAGACATCTTCCCGAGTACGAAATACACATCGCCCCATGAATAAATGTCTCAATCTCCATCTCCTCCGGAATATGCTCCCGAATCTCTTTAATCTCCGCCAGCGACAGCTCCCGCGCTGTCACGACGCGCTTCGCCCCCTGTTCATACCAGAACTGATACGTTCCATAGTTCGTATTATTCGCCTGTGTACTGATATGCCGTTCAATCTCCGGGCACACTTCCATGGCGATGCGATAGACTCCCGGATCGGAAATAATCAGTGCATCCGGCCCGATCTCTTTCAATTCGGCAAAGTAAGCCCGCACACCCTCAAGATCCTGGTTATGTGCCAGAATATTCGCGGTGACATACACTTTCACTCCATGCGCATGCGCAAACTCCACGCCTTCTTTCATATCTTCCATCGAAAAGTTCTTCGCCTTCGCGCGGAGTCCGAAGACTTCTCCGCCGATATATACGGCATCTGCGCCGAAGATCACTGCTACTTTTAATACTTCCAGACTGCTGGCTGGAACCAGTAATTCCGGTTTTCTCATGTTGTTTCCTCTCTCTTCTCATGGCTTTTCATCGTGATCGCGATTCCATCTCCCAGCGGCACGACCGATGTCAGCAGCCCTTCATTGTGTGTCAGTTCAAATAAGTATTCCCGCATCCGTTTGTGGATCGTGCGGTTCCGGCGTTCCACGGCGAAGCGGGATTCGATGACGTCGCCGTCCTGCAGCACGTTGTCGGTGATCAGTACGCCGTTCTTATCAAGGACACGCAGGACTTCCGGCAGGAAGTGGATGTACTGTCCCTTAGCGGCGTCCATAAAGATAAAATCGTACGGGCCGTCCAGGGTTTTTAAGACTTCTGCAGCGTCTCCCGGGATCAGCGTGATGCGGTCGGCGAAGCCGGATTTTTCGAAGTTCTCCCGTGCGATCGGGATGCGTTTTTCGTAATTTTCTATTGTGGTAATCTCTGCGTCCGGTTCGCCGTACTGTGCCATGAAAACAGCAGAGAATCCTACGGCAGTTCCTACCTCCAGGATTCTCTTTGGCTGTTTCATCTTTAAGAATACTTTTAAAAAGCTCTGCATTTCACGGCGAATGACCGGCACCCGGTCCTGTTTGGCCGTCCGCTCCAGATTTTCCAGAAACGGGGTGTGGCCGGTGTCCAGGGAATTGATGTAGGTTACCATTCGTTCGTCTATTATCATGTAAGATTCCTCTTGTTTTGCAAACGTGCGTTATTCCGCAGACGGCTGTCCTTCGGTGTTGATGCCCGCCAGAATTTCCAGCATTTCATCGACGGTCTGTGCGGTGTTCAGCACGTAGGAACCGTCCTTGATGCCGCCGTAGTAGCCGGACAGGCGGTACTGGACTTCGAAAACCAGAAGGCTTTCGTCGATCAGTCCGTTGTCTTTCAGGAGTTCGCCAAGTTCTTTCGCCTCCATGCCGGAACGCACCTGTACGGTGACTTCCTTTCCTTTTCCTCTGGATGCGACTGGCTCCTCAGCAAACACGTCATGTCCAAACTGATATGAAGTTTTCGCTGCCAGAATGATCACAAGAATTACGCAGACGTAAATGAGCAGGCGCACGGTTCCTTTCGCACCTGTCAGCGCTGCGCGGTATCCGGCATCCCTTTTCTTTTCGGACATGGGCGCTCTCCTTTTGATTTTCGGTTTTAGATTTCCGGTACTCCGATGCGGATTGCCTCTGAAATACGGTCCTGCACCTTCTGTACCATCTTACAGACCTCGAGTTCCGCTTCAAGATAGGCGTTTGCTTTCTCGCTTTTGCGGAGTGCGTAGGAATCCCGTTCGAGGGAATCTACCGCATCGTAAAGGTCTACGTTTTCGGACTGCTGCAGTCGGTAGTTGCGGATTCGATAGTCGTCGACCCGGCTTTTTAAGTCCGGGTCTTTTTCAAGTTTCTCTTCCATCCACAAGTAATTCTGATATGCCCTGCTCTCCCTCATTTCTTCGATGAGCGCGTCCAGGCATTCTGTTACTTTGTCCATGGTATTTATGCCTCCATGATGATCGGAAGGATCATCGGTCTTCTCTTTGTTTTCTTCCATACATAATCGCCGAGGGCATCTTTGATCGTGGATTTGATCTTGCCCCAGTCGGAGATATTTTTGGAAAGGCAGCCATCCAGCGCCTCTTCTACAACTTCTCTTGCCTCGCCCATCAAATCCTCGGATTCGCGTACATAGACGAAACCGCGGGATACGATGTCCGGGCCGGCCAGAAGCTGGTTCGTTCTCTTTTCGAGAGTCAGTACAACGACCATGATTCCGTCCTCGGACAGATGCTGGCGGTCACGCAGGACGATATTTCCTACATCACCAACGCCGAGTCCGTCGACCATGATGGCTCCGGTGTGGACTTTGCCAGTTACTGCTGCGCCGTCCTCATCGAGTTCCATGACATCACCGGAATACATGAGGAAGATGTTCTCTTTCGGGATGCCGAGGCTCTGTGCTACTTCTGCGTGTGCTTTTAAGTGACGGTATTCGCCGTGTACCGGGATCGCGTATTTTGGTTTTACCAGGGAGTAGATCAGCTTGATTTCCTCCTGGCAGGCATGTCCGGATACGTGAACGTCCTGGAATACGACGTTGGCACCCTGTGCAGACAGTTCGTTGATGACGTTCGAAACGGCCTTTTCATTTCCCGGGATCGGGTGGGAGCTGAAGATCACGGTGTCTCCCGGCAGAATCGAGATTTTTTTGTGCAGGTGTGCTGCCATACGGGACAGTGCTGCCATAGACTCGCCCTGGCTTCCGGTGGTGATCAGGACAAGCTGTTCGCCGGTGTAGTTTTTCATCTGCTCCACATCGATCAGGGTATTTTCCGGGATATTGATATAGCCCAGCTCCTGCGCGATGGAGATGATGTTGACCATACTGCGGCCTTCGATGACAACTTTACGGCCGTATTTATAAGCAGAGTTGATGATCTGCTGCACACGGTCGACGTTCGATGCGAAGGTTGCGATGATGATTCGGGAATTCTGATGCTCGGCAAACAGGCCGTCGATCGTCTTTCCTACGGTCCGCTCGGACATGGTAAAGCCAGGCCGCTCTGCATTGGTACTGTCGCACATCAATGCCAGAACGCCTTTCTTTCCGATCTCTGCGAATCTCTGCAGGTCGATGACATCACCAAAGACTGGTGTGTAGTCGACCTTGAAGTCTCCGGTGTGGACGATGATGCCAGCCGGGGAGTAGATTGCCAGTGCTGCTGCATCTGCAATACTGTGGTTTGTTTTAATAAACTCAATACGGAATGCGCCCAGGTTGATGGACTGTCCGTGTTTGATGATTTTCCGTTTTGTGGTGCGGAGCAGGTTGTGCTCCTTCAATTTGTTTTCGATCAGGCCAATCGTCAGTTTGGTGGCGTAGACCGGTACATTCACTTCTTTTAAGATGTAAGGCAGGGCTCCGATATGGTCCTCGTGGCCGTGGGTGATGACGAAGCCTTTGACTTTGTCGATGTTTTCTTTCAGATATGTTACATCCGGGATGACCAGGTCGATACCGAGCATGTCGTCTTCCGGGAATGCAAGTCCGCAGTCTACGACGATGATACTGTCCTCATACTCGAAAACGGTGATGTTCATACCGATCTGTTCCAGACCGCCAAGCGGTATAATTTTTAATTTACTTCCATTATTCTTTTTCAAATAGCACCTCCGCGCATGTTTTCCAAACGATTCCGTTACCGGTACGGCTTCACGCACGCATCCCCTGAGCGTCACTTCAGGCTGATGGAGCATGTCCCGCACCTGCAGGATTTGCCCTTTAAAGCGCTGTCCCGGTCCCGCTTCGTCTGCGTCCCGGTATGGCTTCAAAACGGCTGGTTCAATAGGTGATGTCTGCCTCGTCATCCAACATGGAAGCAAATACGCCGGAAACGGCATCGAATTCGGTGTCGTCTTCTACCACAACATACTCTGCCTCTGCGTCGGTGTCGGTGGAGATATCCTTCAGAATATAGGCATTTGCCTCGTCGTCCTTTGAATCGGATACCAGAATATAGTTGACTCCGTTGATTCTGGTCTGCTCTTCCACGTAAAATTCTTCTTTGCCGCCATCATCTGTTACAAATGTTATTTTTTCCATACAATATTCCTTTGTTCAGTTTTCCTGTGATTCCTTCTGATGGGAAAGATAGTCCAGATATCCCTGCAGGATAAAAACAGCTGCAATCATATCTACGTACTCCTTGCGGTTTTCCCTGCGGATTCCGGTTTCCATCATGGTGCGGTCTGCTTCGACCGTTGTCAGCCGCTCGTCCCACATAACAACGGGCAGGCCTGTCCGTCTCTCCAGCATTTCTTTGAACTCGAGAGATTTTTCGGCCCGCTCTCCGATGTCGTTGTTCATATGTTTCGGGAAGCCGAGTACGATTTTTTCCACGCCGTACTCTTTTGCTATCTCTTCAATCCGGGCCAGCGTCTGACGCAGCTTATTCTCCGATTTTCTGCGGACAATTTCGATTCCCTGCGCAGTAAGACCCAGGGCGTCGCTGACTGCCACCCCTACTGTTTTTGAGCCGTAATCTAATCCCATTATTCTCATAGTAATTACGCTCACTTCCAGGATTCATTTTTGATGTACTCTTTTAACAGTTCCTCTACCAGTTCATCACGCTCTACTTTCATGATCAGGCTTCTGGCTCCCTTAAAGCTTGTGATGTACGTCGGGTCGCCTGACATGATATAGCCTACGATCTGGTTGACTGGATTATACCCTTTTTCTACCATGGCGTTGTAAACGGTTTCGAGTACCTCTTTTACCTGAATCTCCGGCTCTGTTTTTACTTTAAAATATTGTGTGTTACTTAATCCTGACATTCTTTTCACGTCCTCGTATTTATTGATATCATTTATATTCTAATACATGTTATGGGAAATTTCAATCGTGAAATTGCCCAACTATTTGAATGTTACAGTTCACTGCATCTCAGCGAACTGTAATATTCAAAGCCCGCATGGAAAATTTTGCTTTGCGAAGTGGCGGCAGCTATTTCTGATGTTATTTTATCCCTGAAAACGCCGCATTATTCATATGAATTGGAAGTAAAAATCATTTCCAGAATTCTCTGGGCACAGGCGGTCAGGTCTTTTTCCTCGAGATACTGGTCATTTTCGGCACTCAGCGCATCCAGGATTTCGCGGCGGTCGGTGTCGGTTCCCGGCATCACAAGATCGTTTCCGGCAGCGATGCATTTTGCGGCAGAGGAGCCTCCGTCGGCGTTTGTTGTGGTCCAGTCTGTCATGATGATGCCGGCAAAGCCCCATTCCTTTCTTGCAGCGGTTGTGCACAGATCGTAGCTGTTGGCGGTGTGGACACCGTTTACCTTGTTGTAGGAGGTCATGATCGCCTTTGGCTGGGATTCTTTGATTGCAATTTCGAAGCCCTTCAGATAGATCTCACGCAGAGCGCGCTCGGAGACGATGCTCGATACGCCGCGGCGGTTTTCTTCCTGATTGTTGCAGGCGTAATGTTTGATGGTCGTTCCGACGCCGTGCTGTCTCTGCACACCGCGTGTGAGAGCTGCTGCGATGATTCTGACCAGAATTTCGATTGAATTTTCTCCCGCCCTGTTCTATACTAATGTAAACAAATGTAGCTGTTTTTTATTCCAGATAACTACAAAATCGGAGGTATCACGCTTTATGCATATGACACAAATTCAATCTGTCTTAAACGAGAAAAAAATCACGTTTTCCTATACGGAAGAGGATAACTGCGGAAGCATCGACTTTGAGCACCGCGGTCTGCGGTATCATATCTGGGAATTTGCAGACGATGTGGAGCCGGTCGGCGTGGAGACCAATCTGCGGTATGCAGGGCGCGATGAGGAAATCGAAGGCGATTACGATACGATTCTCGCAGAACATTTAAAGAAAGAATTTTAAGCGATTTCATTTCATTTTTGGGAAAAGATGTGTATTTTATGACGCCAGTTCTTCAACCACAGCTCGAAAAAGTCACGCTGGAACAGTATGAAATGCTTCCAGAAGAGAAACGCTTCGAAGTTTTTGACGGTGTCGTCTACGACATGGCAAGCCCTTCGCAGGTTCATCAGGCACTGTCCATGCAGCTTTCCACACTCATCAATACTTACATTCTTCGCAAAAAATCATATATTTTCTAACGCTGCCAGAAACAGCTCATAGAAGTCATCTTCCCCTTCAAGCGCCGGGGAATTTTCTCCGCCGCCATTGGTGCTGCGTTTTGATTTCTGCGTAAAATTCTTCACCTGCCATGGCAAGATCCATTTCATAGATGGAAACGCCATAGGCATGGCAGATTTCGCAGAATGCGTGGATTGGATTCGGATTTTCCCTTGTCTGAAGCAGTTTTTCACGCAGAATGGGGTCTGCCTTTGCTTTTTTCTGCCAAGCTTTTGCCTGCACTGCAGGGAAGTTCTTTCATCGCCATGATTGCTGTTCTCAGACATCTGCGAGCCGTAACTTTTCTCAATCAGTTCGTTTTTTGTCAATAAATGATTTCTTGACGCTTTCAGATCTCTGTGATACAGTAATGGCAGAAACGAGGTGATTGCATGAAAAACACATTTGAGCAGCAGATTTACGAGATCTTTGGAACAACGGACCCAAAGGAGCTGCGCAAGCTTTCCAAAGACGCGAAACAATACCAGCAGTTAGCGAAAAAAGAAGCACTGCGCCATGCGGCTGGAAGAAAACCTGCTTTTTCGCTGCCACAAATCATTCAGATGGCTGCCATGCAGCAGCAGGGAAAAAGTATTGCCGAGATCGCGCGCACCTTTCAGGTCAGCAGGCAGACGGTATACAATCAAATTGCCCGTGCTCACTGTTTCAGCACGGATCCCGATGTCAAAACGCGGATGTGTTTTCTTTACCGCGATCAGCTTTGCACAACGATTGATATCGACTTCCGTCATGAGAAAATTGCAATCCAGAATTACACAAAAAAAATTCCGCTTCGTGCCTTTGGCGTTGTGGAGCATCCGACCTGGGATGATTTTACCTGGTTTCTGGAAAGCCGCTGTTTTCCCAAAACACGCGATCATGCCAAAGATATTTTAAAAGAAATGGGACTTCCCTTTTATGATCCGCTGCTTATCATTGAAAAAACAGATGGGCGAATGGCCGGTGACGAGCAATGGATCCTGATTCTGAAGAATAAGGAGGCACGCCATGGAACAGATCCGTCTTGATCATCAGCTGCCTGTCAAAAAACAGATCACACCTCAAAAGGGGACCAGCTCAAGTGGAAAATCGGTAATATCTGGTACAAATCCGACTATATGGGATATGAGGGACTCTCGGAGACACTGGTGTCTCATTTACTGCAAAAAAGCACTCTTTCCCACCCGTTTGTCCTGTATCAGCCTGTTCGGATTGCATACCGCGGCACTCTCCGCAGTGGCTGTTCCAGTCCTGATTTTCTAAAAGCAAATCAGATGCTGATCCCATTGGAAAAACTGTACCGCCAGAATACCGGAGACAGTCTGGCAATCACGCTTGCTGCTTTTTCAGAACCGGCGGAACGCATTCGTTTTCTGGCAGATCAGATGGAACACATGACGGGAATTCAGAATTTCGGTGCATATCTGACCGCTATGCTGGAAATTGATGCCTTCTTTCTAAACGAAGACCGGCACACCAACAACATCGCTGTTCTATATGATACAGAAACAGAGCAATATTCTCCAAGTCCTCTATTCGATCAGGGTTTATGCCTGTTTGCAGACATTAGCAATGACTATCCTCTGGATCTGCCGATGGATGTCTGTATAGAACGCATCGAAGCCAAACCTTTCAGCTCTGATTTTGATACACAGCTGGATGCTGCGGAGGAATTATACGGTATCCAGCTTCACTTTTCCTTTACTGCAAAAGATGTCTGCACGGAACTGGATTCTCTGGCCGATTACTATCCTCTGGAAATCCGCCAGCGTGTTGAGCAGATCATACGCCGACAGATGCGCAAATATGGATATCTGATGCGCAGTTAGAGTCGAAAAGAAAACAGTACAGAAAAGTCCCCACGCTGTGTGTGTCTTCTGTACTGTTTTCTTTTTTGACCTTTTTACACGATCTTATGCCATTTTCTTAAATACCGGAATCGAATCGATTGGTGCGGCGGCAAGAACGGTCTGTCCTCCTTCGTACACTTTTCCGTCTCTGGTGTCTTCCCAGCGTCCTTCCGGAAGATATACTTCACGCTCAAACTCGTTCAGATGGAAAATCGGCGCTACCAGGTATTCGCTTCCGAACATATACTGATCCTGCAGCTCCCAGCATTTTTTGTCATCCGGGAACTCGTAGAACATGGTACGGATCAGCGGAGAACCGTTTTCGGATGCTTCGTCATACAGCTGTTTGATGTAATCGTGCATGCTGATGCGGATGTCGTAATATTTTTTCATGATCCGGTAATTTTCTTCTCCATAGCTCCACAGTTCATTAGACTGGCCGGTATACAGGTAGCCGCCGCCAAAATCACGGTCATCGAGCGGTGGAATGTTGTGCGGTCCGCGGTCGCCGTGCATACGGAAAACAGCAGAGTAAACGGCAAACTCATACCAGCGGATCAGAAGCTGCTGGAAATCCGGGTCGTTGACATCATCTGTCATAAAGCCGCCGATATCGGTTGTCCACCATGGAATGCCGGCAAGACCCATATTAAGGCCGGCCTGGAGCTGATCATAGAAGGCTTCAAAGGTACTCGGCACATCGCCGGACCATACAACATTTCCGTATTTCTGGCTTCCGGCCCAGGCGCAGCGAAGCAGGTTTACAATATTTTCTTCTCCTTCTGCTTTCATGCCGTCATAGAAGACACGGCTGTACAGCTGCGGATAGATATTGCTGCAGGAAAGAGCAGGTCCGTCGATATAGCGGTAATGATCGAAATCGTAAACGCCGAAATCCGGTTCTGAGTTGTCCAGCCAGAAGGCATCGATTCCAAAATCATAATAGTTTTTCTTGCAGACTTCCCAGACGTATTTTCTGGTTTCCGGGTTGAACACATCGATTTCCACGCAGTCCCCCTGGAAATCATACGTCTGCAGGGCGCCGCGCTCTGTTTTAATCAGCAGGCCGCGGTCCAGCATCGGCCAGAAATTCTCGCTCTTCCGGTCTACGCTTGGCCATACGGAAACGATAACTTTGATTCCCATGGAATGCAGTTCGTCCACCATGGCTTTTGGATCCGGCCAGTATTTTTCATCGAATTTCCAGTCGCCCTGTACGGTCCAGTGGAAGAAATCGATGACAATCTGATCGATTTTGATGCCTTCCTTCTGGTAGCGGCGTGCCACTTCAAGCACTTCCTCCTGCGTACGGTAGCGCAGCTTGCACTGCCACAGGCCCATACGGTCCTCCGGGAATTTCGGCGCGCGGCCGGTCACTGCGGTGTAATTTTCCAGGATCTCTTTCGGTGTATCGGCTGCGGTCAGCCAGTAGTCCATATCTTTGGTCGAGCGTGCAGTCCATTCGGTGTAGTTCTTTCCGAAGGTTACCTGTCCGACAGCCGGATTGTTCCACAGCATACCATATCCTAAGCTGGATACGGCGAATGGTACGCTGATCTGGGAGTTCCGCTGCGCCAGCTCCAGGGTGCATCCCTTCAGATCCATGTATTTCTGCTGATACTGGCCCATTCCGAAAATCTTCTCTTCGTCGTTGCTCTCAAATTTCAGGTTCAGGCTGTATTCGCTTCCGCCGATCACACCTTTCCACTCACGGTTGACCGTTTTTAAGCAGCGGCTCTCTTTGCTGATCGTTCCGTCGTAGCAACGGTGATATTCTCTTAAAATTTCCTGTTCTTCTTTGTAGAAGGTGATAACTCCTGCAAAGTTGACCACAGCACGGATTTTTCCATTGGTGATGGATGCGCTGGTTCTTTTTCCCATCGATCCGTCGATTTCCAGATGATCGACCGCAAACTGCTCTGCTTTTGCCTCTGTTTTTTCCGGCACTTCGGTCAGCGCCCAGTCCTTTCCGGAAAATCCCGGAAGCATCGTTGCGCGGACACGTAAGGAATCTTTTCCCCACGGCTCAATCCGCAGTGTTTCTCCGTTTGCCTGTGCAATTAACACACCATTTTTTGTCTGAAAACGCATTGTTTTATTCTCCTTTTTTGAAAAGAGAGGTCACAGAAAAATTTGCTTTTCCGTGCCTCTCCCTATATTCTTACATTCCGATGCTTATGCAACAACAACTTCGTTCGCATCTGCTGCGAGTACAGCTTCTTTCTTCTCGTTTCCGACGAATACTTCTACTTTGAGTTCCGTATGTGCACCTTCTACGGATACTTTCACTGTGTCGCCGTCTTTCACTGCTTTTACGGTGAATACATTGTTTCCGTGGATATCCGGAACTTTTGTCTCGGCTGCGTCTTTTAACTGATATACGCAAACAGTTGCGTGGTCAGCGTAGTCGTAATCCGGTTTGGTGTCGCAGTTTCCTCTTACTACGATGCTGTTCTCTCTTACATACAGCGGCATGGCGAAGTAGTCGTAGGTTCCCTGATACCATCTTCCGCCCTCTTTTGTCTCGCCGGTCAGAAGCTCAGTCCAGGTGCCTTCCGGCAGGTAGTACTGTGCAACTTTATCCTCGCGGAATACCGGTGCAACCATAAGGGCATCACCTAACATGTACTGCTGATCCAGATACGGAACGGCCGGGTCGTTCATGAACTCGAATACCATCGGGCGCATTACCGGGGTTCCTTCCTCGTGTGCCTCTACAGATTTCTGGAAAATGTACGGCATCAGCGAGCATTTCAGGTTGGTGAAGAATTTTACTACGTCGCAGGACTCTTCGTCGAACAGCCACGGCACACGGTAGCTTGTGGATCCGTGCAGACGGCTGTGGGTAGACATCAGTCCAAATGCGCACCATCTCTTGTACAGATCCGGTGTTGCGGTGCTCTCGAATCCGGAGATATCATGGCTCCAGAAGGAGAAGCCGCTCATGGCGAAGGAAAGGCCGCCGCGCAGCGTTTCTGCCATGGACGGATAGTTTGCAGAGCAGTCGCCGCCCCAGTGTACCGGGAATTTCTGGCTTCCTGCTGTTGCACTTCTTGCAAACAGAACTGCCTCGTTCTCACCTTTTACTTCTTTTAACAGGCTGAATACTGCCTGGTTGTACAGGTATGTATAGTAGTTGTGCATTGCCTGCGGATCGCTTCCGTCGTGGTAAACAACGTCAACCGGGATTCTCTCGCCGAAGTCGGTCTTAAAGCAGTCTACGCCGCAGTCCAGAACAGTTCTCAGTTTATCGGTATACCATTTAACCGCATCCGGGTTGGTAAAGTCCACAAGGCCCATACCTGCCTGCCAGTTGTCGGTCTGCCATACGCCTTTTCCGTCTGCTCTCTGTAGCAGATAGCCGTTTGCAGCGCCTTCTTTGAAGAATGCGGTTCCCTGTGCAATATACGGGTTGATCCATGCACAGATGTGAAGACCTTTGTCGTGATATTTCTTTAAGGTTGCGCGGATATCCGGGAAGCATTTCTTGTCCCACTCAAAATCGCACCAGTGGAATTCGTGCATCCAGAAGCAGTCGAAGTGGAAAACGCTAAGCGGAATATTTCTCTTTTCCATTCCCTCGATGAAGGATGTGGTAGTCTCTTCGTCGTAGTTTGTGGTAAAGGATGTGGACAGCCACAGACCAAAGGACCACGCCGGAGGAAGTGCCGGACGTCCGGTCAGCGCGGTGTACTCGTTCATGATCTTCTTCGGTGACGGGCCGTGGAACAGATAATATTTGATTCTCTCGCCCGGTACGGAGAAGCCGACATACTCAACTTTTTCGCTTGCTACTTCGAAGGAAACGTTGTCGGTGCTGTCAACGAGAATACCGTAGCCGTTGTTTGTCATGTAGAACGGTACGCATTTGTAGCCGATTTCGGATGCCGTACCGCCGTCCTCGTTCCAGGTGTCTACAACCTGTCCGTTTTTTACGAATGGAGTAAATCTCTCGCCAAGGCCGTATACGCACTCGCCGACGCCAAGGGAGAGCTCGCTTACCATATATGGCTGATATTTTTCGGTCATGTAATTCTGGGCTGGCAGCATGGTGCTCTGCTGACGGTCCCATCTGATATAGGAAAGGTTGCGGAAGCCGCTTCCGGTCAGAACTTTTCCATCTGCCTCGAAGGTGTAAGCAAAGACACCTTTTCTCTGTACGCGGACCTGTACGCTTCCGGTATCAAGAACTGCCTCATCCTCGTTGATCGTTACAGTTACGTCCTCGTATACGCTCTCTGTTTTGTCGAAGGACGGAACTTTGTTGTCGTAGGCTTCGTAGTGCCATGCCTCCATGGAGATGGTGTCCGGTGTATGTGCTACGAACTCAACGGTGATGGTCGGCAGGTTCAGGGTCATGCCTCTGTGCTCGATCGGACGTGTGGTAGCCAGGATACGCATACCGCCTGGAATCTGCTCTACTTCATAAGCCTGCATTGCATGGGATGCATTTGCTTTTTCACTCGGAAGCCAGTAACCTTCTGTGAATTTCATCTTTTCATTACCTCCTGATTTGATGCGCCCGAAACAGAGGATGAAAAGCACTCTCTTTTCATCATTTTTTACAGAATTCCTGTTTCAGGCTGACGTTTTTTGGTAATTTTATCCTACCACACTTTTCCTGTCGAAAACAGGGAGGATTCTGTGAAAAAATACGGCGATATTATCTTTTTTCCGGTTTGAACCTTTTTCTGGTTCCAATATGCAAAACGGGAGTGTGTCCCGCAAAAGTATCCTGTTGCATTTCCAGTTACTTTTGCCGGGACACACTCCCATCTCTCTTCTTTTGTTTTTTCTTTATGCCACAATCAGATAGGCAACAACTGCCAGCAGGATCTGCAGGATCACAAAGCGGATCACAACCTGACTGTCGGACCATTTGTATTTCAGGCGGACATGGTCATGCAGCGGTGTTCTTGTATTTTTGAGGATCGCGATTTTCAGGAAACGGAGTAAAAATACTTTGACAAGGCCGATTCCTCCGTCGACGATCATCACGCCTGCCATCAGCAGATATAAGAACGGATGGCGGGACTGCATGGCAAGGATGGCGATGTAGAAGCCAAGTGCTCTCGAACCGGCGTCGCCCATCAGCATGCTGCTCGGCGAGGTATTGAAATACAGGTACGCGAGAAGCGCTGCCACGAACAGGTAATTGGCTACGGTGAAGCTTCCAAGGACATCGTGGAAAATCATACTGAACGCGAAGATGACCACGCAGGAAAGGCTCGCGCAGAGTCCGTCGACACCGTCGGAACAGTTTGTAACGTTGATCGAAATCCAGATCAGGATGATGCCGAGGATTATGTAGACCACTTTCGGAATGGTAAGGGACATGCTTCCGAAGTAGATCGTGGTGGAATTGTAATTCACAAAGGTGATGACGGTCACAATGGAGATGACGAGGTCAATCGCGCCTTTTTTGTAATCGCTCCACGGGGTTTCGGATGCATCATCGAGGTAGCCGCTCAGCATGATGCAGACGAGCAGGATCGCGTAGATCACATACTCGGCACCAAGAGGCAGGAACAGAACGCTTCCGATCAGGAAACAGATGACGATCACGAGGCCGACGCCGCGCAGTTTTCCGCGGGAGAGGCCGCCGTTTACGGCAAATTCTCTGCCGTGATCGCTCGGCAGAAAGGAAAATGGATGCTTTAACGCCAGAAAGGTCAGCAGAAAGGTGACCACGATTCCCAGCATGGCGATCTGGCCGGGATTTAAAAAGTTACTCCATACTTGATACATACGTTTTCTTCCTTCACTTTTCTTTAGATTGAGTTTGCACGAAGCCGTATGTGACGTGGCTTTGTGTTCATTTATTATAACAACTTCATGCAAAAATTGCTATACCCAATTCGGGGGTTTCGTGATAAGATAGTGATACACTAAGTTGAACAAAAAAGGAGTCTTTTATGCCACGCAAAGATCATCTGCCGCGCCAGACACGCCAGGAACACATCACGCTGCAGCCGAACCGCAGCATCGAATTTCGTGTAACCGACGATTTCGGCAGTTTTTCGCCGCCGCACTGGCACGACGCGCTGGAAATTATTTATATTCTGGAGGGTTCCTCCATTGTCACGCTCTCGGACCGCACCAAGACCGTCCTTCCGGGTCAATTTCTGCTGATCAATTCCGGGCGTATCCACACGGCGCGCTGTCCGTCCACGGGAAACCGCTCGATTCTGATGCAGATTCCGGATGCGTTCCTTGCGAACTATCTGCCTGATCCGTCACAGCTCTGGTTCTCGATTGACTACGACAGTACGAATCCGGAAGTGCAGAAAAATATCAGCCAGTTCCGGCGTCTTCTGCTTTCGATGATGCAGCTTCATGAGGAAATGCCCGACGGCTATCTGCTGACGTTCCAGCGGGAGCTTTTTACGTTTCTCGATCTGCTCTACACGAAATTTTCTGAGAAGAGCCCGCTTGCGCACCACCCGATGAGCTCCCGGACGCAGACACGGCTCGATACGATTCTGACGTACACGCAGGAAAATTACCAGCGGCCGATTACGCTGAAGGAGGCTGCCGATGTTGTCTCGCTGCAGCCGGAATATTTCTGCCGTTTCTTCCGCCAGAACATGGAAACGACGTATCTGGAATACTTGAATTCCTACCGTCTTTCCCGCATCTACCGCGACCTGATCGCCACGGATCTGCCGGTCGGCACGCTCGCGGAAAAGCATGGCTTTACAAACGATAAGCTGTTTCACCGCCTCTTCCGCGAGCGGTTTCACACGACGCCGCTGCAGCTTCGGAAGGCAGCACGCGAGAAAGGATCCTGATAGCTTTCGCTGTTTTAATATCTTTGAGAATGGGAGTTTAACACGATGACAAAAGAAGAACTGGCGCTTGCCGTCATTGAACGTTTGAAACAAGAATATCCTGACGCCGACTGTACGCTTGACTATGACCAGGCGTGGAAGCTGCTCGTCAGTGTCCGCCTGGCCGCACAGTGCACCGATGCGCGGGTCAATGTTGTGGTGGAGGATCTCTACGCAAAGTATCCTGATATCGATGCGCTGGCAAACGCGACACCGGAGGAAATCGAGGAAATTGTGCGGCCGTGCGGTCTTGGAAAGAGCAAGGCACGCGACATCAACGCCTGCATGCGCATGCTGCGCGACGAGTACCACAGCCAGGTGCCGGATGACTTTAACGCACTTTTGAAGCTCCCGGGCGTGGGACGGAAAAGTGCGAACCTGATTATGGGCGATGTATTCAAAAAGCCTGCGATTGTGACGGATACGCACTGCATCCGGCTGTGCAACCGCATCGGGCTCGTGCATGACTGCAAGGATCCGAAGAAGGTGGAGATGGCACTCTGGAAAATTGTGCCGCCGGAAGAAGGAAGCTCGCTCTGCCACCGGTTTGTGGAGCACGGACGCGAGGTCTGTACTGCGCGGACGACACCGCACTGTGAACGGTGTGTGCTCGCGGATCTCTGTGAAAAGAACGGCGTAAGAAAAATAGCATTTTTCTATGCGTTTCCATGCGAAAAAGGCTTTTGCATACCGGACAGATTTTTCTGATTCTGTCCCGGCTGCAAAAGCCTTTTTGTTCTATTTTTATACGACCGAAAGAAGTCCGTCAGCGCTTTCAGCGTTTTCCCGAGCACCTGCACTTCCTCTTCTCCGAGTTCCGCCATCACGGCATCTGTCATCTGCTCGTGGAATTTTGCGTGATGATGGAATGCCTGCCGTCCCTTTCCGGTCAGGTGGATGTAGACGATCCGGCGGTCCTTCTCGCTGCGCTCCCGCTCGGTGTAGCCTTTTTTCACCAGACTGTTCATCGACGTTGTCAGCGATCCGACCGTGATGTCGAGCTTTGCCGCGATCGATGACATATTGCCGCCCTCCAGGCCGACGGCCTCTATGATGTGCATATCGTTGTTCGTCAGATCCTTGAAATCCTCGGTGATGATCGCCTCTTCTTCCAGTTTTTGTATCTCGTGAAACAGATGGACCAGTGTCTCATTGATGATTTCTCTGTTATCCACTCCTCTTCCCCTTTCCGTCTGTTCTGTCCCTTCTGAACAGGGTTCCGCTCTTTCTGTCTGTATTGTATCAAAAAAGTTCCGGACAAACAATACCAAAAACTGCCTGGGAAACGGCGGATCGCTCCGTGCCGTTTCCCAGGCAGTTCTGTTATGTTTGATTCAATTACATCTGCCCTTTTTTCTTTAACCGTGCAAAGCAGATCATGAAAAAGCAGATGCCGTATACGGTTGTGATCGGGGTGGATATGCCGACGAAGGTCAGGTTCGTATTCGGCAGGTGTGAGAAGAACAGCGCCAGCGGAATACGGATCAGGCAGGCGGAGGTGATTCCCTGGAGCATAACCGGGATGCTGATGCCGCGGCCGTTGAAGTATCCGATGCTGCTGAACAGCACACAGGTCAGAATACATTCCGGTGCGAAACCGCGTAGGTAAGCGGCGCTCTGCTCAATAACGGCCGGATCGCTCGTGAAGATTCTGGAGATGACACTTCCACCGAAGAAACCGATGCAGAAAATCACAACTCCAAGAGAGCAGCCCGTTGCGATTGCGGTGAGGAAGCCCTTCCACGCGCGGTCTTTCTTTCCGGCTCCGGTGTTCTGTGCCACGAATGCTGACACAGACTGCATCACAGAGGACGGGATCAGCATGATGAATGAGGTCAGCTTCTGCGCCACACCGTATCCGGCGGACGGCATAAGGCCCATGCCGTTGATGATCGAGTTGATCACAAGGAAGGAAATCTGTACGGTCGTCTCCTGCAGCGCGATCGGCACACCGACGTTCAGGACTTTCTTCAGCTCGTCATGGTCGATGCGGCAGTCTTCTTTTTTGAATTCAATCGGCAGATTGCCTTTTTTCAACACACCCATGGAGGCGATGACAGAAATCAGCTGCGCCAGAACCGTCGCAAGCGCTGCTCCCGCAACGTCCAGTTTCAGCACACCGACGAAGAACAGATCTCCGGCAATATTGGCTGCGCAGGCGATGCCGACGAATAAAAGCGGCAGATTTGCATTACCGATTCCGCGAAGCACGCTGCTGATGACGTTGTACGCGATGATGATCAGAATACCGCCGGAACAGATCCGCAGGTAGAGGACGGTTTTGTCAAAAGACTCCGCCGGGACCTGTAAAATATTGGCGATCGGGCCTGCGAACAGCTCCAGAATCACCGTCATGACGACACCGATGATGGCGAACAGAACAATCGAGGTTCCCACGGTTTTGCCGGCCTTATCCGGCTTGCCCTCGCCGATGTGCTGGCCGATCATAACGGTCGAACCCATCGCAAGGCTGGTGATGATAAGTGTTACCATCTGCATGAAGTTGCTTCCGGTTCCGACAGCGGAAATACTCGACGCATCGCCGAACCAGCCGACCACGAGAAGGTCGACCGCACCGTAAGCCGCCTGCAGAATCAGCGCGCCGAGCACCGGCAGCGCAAAGCGGATCAGGGACTGGAAAATCGGTCCCTCTACAAACGATATTTCTTTCTTATTTTCTTTTGCCATTGTTTTTCACTCCTTTTATTCCCGGCATCGTTTCCTGCATCCGTGTGATTGCATGCACAAATTCGTCCACCACCGCGTCGTCCAGATCTGGCAGGCGGGATGCCCATTCCCCGTGAAAGTGCGTCACGCGGAGTTCCACAAACTCTTTTCCCTCTTCGGTCAGTGTCAGGTTGATCACGCGCTTATCTTTTTCATCCGCCTGTTTCACGAGAAGATTTCTCTCCTCCAGTTCCTGCACCAGCTTGGTGATGCTCGGCAGCGTTGTGTTCATATAGCTGCTGATGTCGCTGACGCGGCAGAAGCCCTGCTTTTTCTGAATCTCATTCACCGCATCCAGCACATGCACCTGCCGCGGCTTCATACCGTCCGGCAGGTCCGGGAGCTTCTCGATCAGACGCTTTGCATCAAAACACGCATCCAGGAACTGCTTTAATTTTTCCTGTGTCATGGAAAAGGTTCCTTTCTGTTTAAAAATTAGTTATCTTTAGTAATTACTTTTGATAAGTATAGCAGGAAATGAAAAAATGTCAAGAGGGAACTGATGCTAAAAAAGAGCTGATTGAAAGTTCTGGCAATGCCAGATTCTTTCATCAGCTCTTTTCCATATCCATTTGTCACTGTTCAATGAGCTGCATTTCGGTGCCCCCCGCCGGATTTTATGCTTCTGATCGTCTTTTCCAGTACCTTCATCTCAACCGGTTTTGAAACATGGGCATTCATACCGGCTGCCAGAGAATGCTGGATATCCTCAGAAAACGCATTGGCGGTCATAGCAATGATTGGAATTGTCTTTGCCAGTTCATGGGAGCTTCTTCGGATTGCTTTTGTTGCCTCATAACCATTCATAACCGGCATCTGCACATCCATCAGGATCATGTCATAATCCCCCGGAGCAGACTGCTCAAATGCCTCTAAGACCCTTTTACCATTTTCACAGATTGTACACTCTGCACCCTCAATCTTTAACAATTCCATCAGGATTTCTGCATTCAGCTCATTGTCCTCTGCACACAGAAACCTCATTCCTTTCAGGACATTGCCAGCCGGTTCATCCTTTTCTGCCTGTTCTGCTGAAGAAACAAATCTATCTTCTGCTATTCTCAGATCTATAAGAACCTCAAAACAGCTTCCCTGGCCCAGTTCACTCTCCACATCAATGGTGCCTCCCATTGCTTCAACCAGATTTTTGGTAATAGCCATTCCAAGACCAGTTCCCTGTATCTTATTCGTCATAGAACTTTCAGCACGAGTAAAAGCATCAAAAATTGTATCTTTGAAATCTGCCGACATTCCCATGCCATTATCGCTGACCAAGAAACGGTACTTTGCGTAGACAGATGACTTTGTCTCACATTCTTCTACCAGAAACTGAATTTTTCCACCTTCCTGCGTGTACTTCACTGCATTAGAAACCAAGTTGCTGAAAATCTGCATCAGATGAACCTGATCTCCGTTCACCCACTCGTGCCGGATGTTTTCTTTTATGATTGTAAGAGTCTGATTTTTTTCGTCTATCTGTGAATGGAATATGGTATTGAGTTCTGTAATAAAATCCAAGATGGAAAAATCGGTATACTTAAAAACTGTTTTTCCTGCCTCAATTTTGCTCATATCCAGAACATCATTAATGATTCCTAACAGATGCTGTGATGAAATGTCTATTTTATCTGCATACTCTATTACTTTCGCTTTATTACCGGCATCATGTCTGATCAATGATGTCATGCCGATAATTGCATTCATTGGTGTACGAATATCATGTGACATATTGGACAGGAAATCTGTTTTCGCCTTATTTGCATTTTCAGCGGTCTGCAAGGCTTCCGTTGTAATGTTCTTTGCTTTTTTCAGTTTTTTATTGGACTCCTCCATTTCCTTCATTGCCTGCGTCTGAATCTCATTATTTCTTTTTTCGTATTCAGCTTTTTGCTCAGCAAGACTGCGTCTGGAAATACTGTAGAACAATCCGGCAAAAAGCAAAAGTATAAAGCCTGCCATGAGTATTGTTTCAAACACTATTGTTTTCTGATAATCTCTCAGTACATTATCTACAACACTTTTTTCTACAATACAAATCAGCATGGTGTTATTATTTTCTATCGGACAGTATCCCAGATAGTAAGGTTTGTCACTTTCCACAAGTTCTACCCCCTGTTCTCTGCCATCCAGCTTTTTTTGAAGAGAATCAGCCTCTTCCTCAGTGATAGCCTGATCTCCTTTTAAATGCTTTAACAAGAAATAGTTCCTGAAAAATTTATCTTCTTTCTGATTTGTATAAGTAATATTTCCGTCGTTATCCAGCATAAACAGATACGCATTCCCGTTATAGCTTTTCACACTTAACATGGAATCTAATTTTGAATGATCATACAAGGTTCCAATTGCCGTATAAGTTTCCCCCTTAATCGTATATTCCTGACATGGAATTGCAACCAGATAACCATCTTTTTTCTTCTGGTTGTAATCAAGAGTAACCAATTTTCCAATATTATATCCGTTCCTCAAATCCAACAAAAGTTTACTTGGCATGTCAACCCGAAGTTTTGTTCCATCAGTGGTTATTGCCTTTCCATTTTCCTGGAGAAATATAAGTGTACTTTCAGATTCTTTCTGCCATGCCTCAAAGAACTTCTTGTTTCTATCCAGTTCAATAGATCTCACTCCCTCTTGAGTAAGAAAATCCTCAAGCATATGCAGCCGACTGTAGTATCCATTCACCTGCAGATCATAGGTCTGCTGTATCTGTTCAACAACTGCTCCCATACTGCTTTTCCCGTTTTCTGCGATATAGCTGTTCATCCTGTTCAAAAGGAGCTTTACAAAAATTAAGTTTAAAAAGATAAGAATTAAAAAGAACAATGGTACTATCATCTTTTTCTTTTTGTTTTCGCCTGTTCTGTTCCCACTTTTATTTTTCAACCTCTATATAATCTTCCGGTGCTGACGGCTGCTGTCCGTTTTCCATTGCTGCGGTCCATGCACTTGATAATGTTGTGTTACCAAGCCGCCTGATCTCACATTCCGGATTTATTTTTTTCAAAACAGACATTGTGGTTTCTGTAAGAAGAATAGAGTACTCCTTTTCTTTGTCGATTTTTTTCTTATTTACTTCTATGTCCTTTAATGAGAATCCGTTTTCCTCCTGCCTGACGATTATTTTCATACCGGATGCAATTGGTAATTCATATTTATTGGTTATATGGAATTTCTCATCAGAATCAGCAAGATATTTCTCCGCAAGTTCATAAATCTCTTTGCCATTGATTTTTGCCAGGTATAATGGTGTATCTGAACTCTTTGCTGTCATCAGACCAACCCGGCTGCAGGTACACTCCCCTTTGTAAATGGAGGAAGTAAAATAATAATATGGTGCCAAAGCCAGCTGAGCATCCTTTTCTTCTCTAATCGTAGTTAAAATAGAAGATGCCGCATCACGACCGTTTTTATCATTTAGCGAAATGGAATATTCATTTTCAAAATTAACTGTGGTTTCTTCTTTTGAATCCTTACTGTTCATTGTGCTGCGAAAAGCATCATAAGCCTGTGTTTCATCCATTTCCCCTGACAATAATCTGTGAACAGCCTCAAGACTGGCATAAAATGATTTTTGAGCAGAATATCGGATATAAACAGAATTATTATTAATTTCATCTTCCAGTCCAGGTACATCTTCCATCATGTTTGGAACATCTACATTTAATGAAATTACACCCTTTCCATCTGCGATCAATGTTTGTCCTTCTTTTGAAATCATACACTCCAGGACATCGAATGCCAGGTCCAGTTTTTCCTGATCTTTTTCCAGTTCTTTGTTAAATGCAATATTCAGAGAAGGGGTCATATTTATAAAAGCTTCATCCGAAATCTGTGAAAAAAACGGTATACGAGTTAATTCTGCATCCATCTGTTCCTGAAATTCCTGCATAAGTGCCGGATAACCATGAAACATTGCTGCTTTTCCCTCAAGGAACATCTGCGTTGCAGTATTAATATCGACGCTGATATCATCACTTGTAAAATGTGAGTCCTTCAAAAATGTATTGGTTTCTGAAAAAATACGTTTCCATAACGCATCATCAAACGCGATATCCCCTGATGCACTTTCAGCTGAGCTTCTCCATTCGATTCCATCCAGACTCATGAATTCCCCAATTGCACCTGTCTGAATCACCTCATGAGCAGACCAGTCTTCTGCAAGATCCAGGGAATACGGTTTTATACCATTATCATAAAATTGCTGGCATGCCTGTACATATTCCTTATAGTTTTTCGGTATCTTGATTCCATACTGTTCAAACAATGTCTTGTTGGCAATAATCGTCTGCGGTATACCGCAGATAGGAAGCCACTGAATCTCATTTTTTGAATTTTTATAATATTGCAATGCATAGGAGTAATACCTGGAAACCACGTCATAAGAAGCAAAATCCATTAGATATGGCTCCAGATCCTGTGCATCTTTTCCAGAAAATCGACGTACGGTTATGATATCCGGCAGTTCACCATGTTCCTCAAAATAGCTATATAAATCGGTATCATTGTTACCGGTAATAAACTCAATATCCTGATCTGGAAACTGCTCATGGATATAGGGTACAATATTTTTCATTAAACGATTTTCCCACAGATACACGGTAAGGTGATCGTCATTTTTAGATACTGCTTTTTGAGATTGTCCACAGCCAGACAAAACAGTAATTGCTAAAAGCACACCTGGCAGTAATGCTGTCAGACATTGTTTTGCCTTTTTCATCCTCGTATTTTCCTCATTCTTTCCTGATAAAATCATTAATTCAATAATTGGGAAACAATTACAGCCAGTTTTCCAGAACATCATTCAGCTTATTCATATCCAGCGGTTTCGCGATATGTCCATTCATGCCTGTATTTTTTGCCAGCTGTACATCTTCTGCAAAAGCATTTGCTGTCATGGCAACAATCGGTAGTTTTCCCTGTTCACCCGGAAGGCTCCTGATTGCTGCGGTTGCCTCATAACCATTCATGACGGGCATTTGGATATCCATAAAAATAAGGTCATACAAGCCTTTCGGAGAAGCTTCTACTTTTTCAACTGCAATTTTTCCATTTTCTGCCGTTTCCACTTCCGCCCCTGTCATCTGCAGAATTTCAACAGCAATTTCTCTGTTTAACTCATTATCCTCGACCAGCAGAATTCTTTTTCCTGTGTAATCTGCTTCAGACAGCTCATCCAGATAATTTCTTGCTGTTTTTTCTTTTCTGCCAGAAGTAAACTGCCGCAATGTAGCCGTCAAACGGGAACGGAACAGCGGTTTTGCAATAAAAGCATCTACGCCTGCAGTCTTTGCTTCTTCTTCGATCTCGCTGAATTCATAAGATGTCAGTACAATAATGGTAATCTCTTTCCCTATCCGTTTCCGGATCTGTCTGGCTGTTTCAATTCCGTCCATATCCGGCATTTTCCAATCTAAAATAACAGCAAAGTAATCATTTTTTAGCTCATGATGTGCATAACAGCGCTCAACGGCTTCTCTGCCGGAGAGAACCCATTCGCCTGTAATCCCAATCTCCTTCAATGTGGCAACTGTACTTTCACAGCATGTCTTATCATCATCCACAACCAGAACAGGTAGATTCATCAGATTTCTGTCCTGTTCTTTTTCTTTTTCCTGAAGTTCCAGATAAATTGTTACTGTAATTTTAGTTCCCTTATGTAAGGTGCTTTCCACTTTAATATTACCATTCATCAGGTTCACAATATTTCTGCTGATTGCCATTCCCAGACCTGTTCCCTGGACTCTGGTTGTCCGATGGTCATCTGCGCGGCTGAAAGGATCAAACATGATTTTCTGGAATTCCGGTGACATACCGATCCCATTATCCTCAATCGTAAATTCATAGCATCCAAGTTCCGAAAATCCATTTGGCTTTTCCTCTATAGAAAAAGTAATATTCCCGCCATCCGGTGTATACTTGACCGCATTACTCATCAGATTCACAAATACCTGCTGGATTCTCAGGCTGTCACCACAGACACTCTCATGTTCAATGTGATTAATGTGTATATCTAAATTGTGTTTATGTTCATCAATCACCGGTTTTGTGAGTGTTATAAGATTATCCACCAGATCTGGCAGATTGAAATCCTCCTGTGCCAGCGTCATTTTTCCACTTTCAATACGTGCCATATCCAGCACTTCATTAATCAGCCCCAGCAGATGACGGCTTGATTTTGTAATTTTACTGAGACATTCAATGACTCTGTCCTGGCTCTCAATATTTGCTCCTGCAATTGCTGTCAGGCCGACAATGGCATTCATCGGTGTCCGGATATCGTGGGACATATTGGAAAGGAATTCTGTTTTCGCACGGTTTGCATTTTCTGCAGACCGGTAAGCCTCTTTCAGTGCCTGACGGGATTCAATCTCTGCTTTCTTCTCCTGTGTCACATCCATGGATGCCAGCAATACCTTTTCCAGCTTTCCATTCTTCCATTCCAAAGGAATATAAGAAGCGATCTTATAAGTCTTTTCATCCAGGCTGCAGTACTCAAACTTATAAATATCATTTTCACTTTTCAGATTCTTCCGGATATTTTCCGGTGCGATCAGGATGTCCATAGTTTCCAATGGTTCCAGTGTCTTATACTTTTCAAGAACCTGCATCTGAAAATCATGATAGAATCCCAAAGGTTTATATAGCATCTGTCCATTCAGGTTATAGAATTCATATCTGTCATTTTCCAGATCACAGACAACAAAGCGGTCAACCAGACGCACAATACTCTGAATTATCTGCTCCATGGAAGCATTATCCGCTGCCATCTGCAAATGCCGTGCGCTCTCTACCTTTGTCTCTGTGATATCACGCAGAAAGATCATGGCATATTCTGAATCCTCTATTTCGCCACGTATGACCACATTGCGGACCCATCGTTCTTCTCCATTCAGAGTGATACGGCACTCTAAAGCCAATTCGGTTTCCAGACCCTTCAGCCTTTCTGCAATATAACCACGGTCGTAAAAAGAGGATACCGCCTTCTTATCTGTCTCCACAACATAGGAATCCACAAAATGACGGATCAGTTCATCCCATGTATGACTCTGTTCAAAGACTGTCATCAGGGACGGTTCAACCTTAAAGGTATCAAAAGTATTCGCTTCCAGATTTACATAATACTCACACAGGTCTGCTTTCGTAAAAGCCCGGTGGAAAGCAGCAGATTTTTGTGCCTGCATGGCCTCTTTTTTTTCCGCATCAATATTAATAAAAATCCCGGCAATCCTGCTGGCAGAACCATCCAGACGGCGTATTACTTCTGCCGATGCCCGAAACCACTGGTATTGATTATCCTTCATTCTCATACGATACTCTACCTGGTATTTTATCTGGTTCGTCTTATCCTTAATTGCCGCCTGAAGCTGCACCATTACTCTTTCTTTATCCTGTGGATGCAGAAGATCTGACCAGGATTCCAGTTTATTCGGAAAGTCCAGAGTGTCATGATAGCCAAGCATTTTTCGGAATTCATGACTCCAGTTTGCATTCACAATCTCACTGTTTTCGTCACAGTCAAAATACCAGAAGCCGGAACAGATAGCCTCATTGAGCAGTGTCAAATTTACATGATCCCAGTTGACCTGTACGGACATAACCCAGATCTGTCTGCCCGCCTCATCTGTCGCATCCTCTTTACAAAGCCGTACATTTTTCACTGTACCGTCTGCTGTAAGGATCTGTGCTTCCCCTGTTCCGTGAAGCTGCAAAAAACGGTCTCGCTCCAGTCTATCTTCCTCGTCATAAAAGAAGTTTCTCAATGAGCCTTTTGTCTGTTCCATGAAAGTATCGAATGTATATCCTGTACTATGCAACAGCAGATTATTCACAGACAAAATAGACAGGTTTTGGTCATAAGATCCTGTCATTATACCTACCCCGCCATTATTTTCCAGTGTTTTCTGTATGGCTTGTGACATAGCCTGTGTCTGTCCCGTTACAGTCTCACCTAAAGAATATATTTTGTCTTCATACTTTTCCATTTTATAAAAATCCTCTCTTCGTCTTATGCCTTCTTCATCCTGCTTTTATCTGTATACAGAGAATCTGTCCCTGCCAGTTTTCGTACCCATTTTGGCATATAAAAAGGATACTTGACCAAATATGCCCGTATCCCTACTATATTTCTTTAGAATCACTCATCGATAAAGTATAAAAGTTATCGAGATCTCTTCCGCTTTCACATCTTTTCCATATATGATATAGAAACAGTTGCAACCGGCTGACCTAGTCAAACTTTCTGACTTTAGCCTCTTCTGGCTTTGCGTCCCAGACTTTCATCTAGTTTGCCGTTTTCCTTATTATAGCCTTTAAACTTATGCAATAAAACCGGATTTATTATACTATAGTGCTCTGCTGTACACAAGAAAAACATTACCGTTTTTAGTAGAAAAACAAAAAAAGAACAGCCGATACATATACTCGAACTGTTCTCCTACTTCCGAAGTCCACGTAGCATTGACATCACTGTTTCCTGCTCATTTGTACTCAGATTGTTCCATATCTATCTTACCTTGAAAATGATGCAGCATCTTGTCGCCCTTCTCAGCATAATATACTGTAAAAAAACATCTGTGCTGTCGTTTTTGGTTCGTTGGTGTTGGGATCACGATCAGCATACCAGGCTTTGTCCTGTTCTACGGTTTTTGAATCCAGATCAGATAACTTTTGACATCTTGGATTCCCCAGCTCACTTTTCTCACAATAATTCACATACACCATCGGCTCCATATCTTTTGGAAGCTCCGGTTCATAGGCTTTCAGTCTTTCCATCAATACACCTGCACGAACAGACAGGTCGCATTCTTCGTCCACAATATCCTTCAGATAAGAAATATAAGAATGTGTATTGCCACTCTGCAAATCCAACATCACCTCTTGTACCGTATTTTCTCCCGGCTCCACATTATCTCGATACTCATACGGATCAAAAGCTTCTG
>ENA-OQKV01000152-OQKV01000152.1-human-gut-metagenome-genome-assembly--contig:-NODE-152-length-29057-cov-3.647770_pt1 | contig 29057 bp, 28 predicted proteins | sample MGYA00242655_ERZ504811 | MGnify/ENA primary metagenome ERZ504811 (study PRJEB26092, sample SAMD00036406) | human gut metagenome | host: Homo sapiens | study: EMG produced TPA metagenomics assembly of...
ATATAATGAAAGTTGCTATACAAGAACGCGATGTGAATAATTTTGAACGAGCTATACAAAATGTATGGCGTCATACAAATATTTTGCGTTCTACAGGCTTCGAAGAAGGTCATGTTTCTAAAGATGGTTTACCTGAACCTGTGTTGTTTTACCAACTTCCATATATTTCAGAAGATGGTATCAATACACCAGATATGTTAGAGCGGCTCTACGAATTACGTGACTATGCACGCCATAATATTGATACGGTTGTATCTCTAGGTATTGGGGGCTCCTATTTGGGAAGCAAAGTTATTTTTGATGTGCAATGTGGAGCATTTTGGAATAACTACAGTGCAGAGGAACGCGACGGCTATCCTAGAATGTACTTTGCAGGCTTTAATGTGGATGGTGATTACTTAGTAGGGCTAATTCGTACGTTAGAGTGTCAAGCTCAGAAAAAAGGACCTGACTATAAGGTGATGCTCGTTATTAATTCTAAGTCTGGATCTACCATTGAACCTATGGCTAACTTCATGATTTTGGAGAAAGCTTTACAAGATCGTAATATTAACTACGAAGTGATAGCTGTTACAGATGTATCTGATGATGAACATCCTACGATTTTACGATCTATGGCGATAGAAAATAATTGGAAGACCTATAGTATTCCTTATGGCGTAGGTGGTCGTTTCTCTGTATTTACAGAAGTTGGTTTTGTAACGGCCGCTCTTGTAGGATTTGATATTGAAGGATTTTTAGCTGGTGCTGCATCTATGGATGTAGCATGTCAAGAAGAAGACATTTTTAAAAATCCAGGCCTTTTAAGTGCATTATTGAAATATATTGCATCTGAACGATATGGTCGTATTATAGAGGTGTTTATGCCTTATAGTGAAGCACTCCACTCATTATCTGATTGGTATGTACAGCTCCTATCCGAATCTCTTGGAAAAATGAGTAATACTTGTCTACCATATGGCCGCACGCCAGTAGCTGCAGTAGGTACTATGGATATGCATGCTCAAGTTCAAGAGCATCAAGAGGGGCGCCTAAATAAGGTAGTTCAATTTATTAAGGTTAAGGACTGGAAACATAATCTCATTGTTCCAGATTCTTATAGTCAATATGAACGTTTACACTCTCTATCTGATGTAGGCATTTGTGATATTTTAAACATTGCTTTAGATGCTAATAGAGAAGCCTTGTCTAGTGACAATCGTTTTAACATGACTATAACTGTACCAACATTAAACGCATTCCATTTAGGGGAAATTATGTTTATGCATTGTTGGGCCGTTTATTTTGAGTCCATTTTTGCGGGCGTTGATGCTTTTGATCAACCAGGGGTAGAGGTTTATAAGCGTCTCATTGGGCCCAAATTGGCTCGAGCAAAGGATGTACATAATTCATGAGGGGGAACTATGAATATTTTAGTAACAGGTGGTGTTGGTTATATTGGGAGTCATACTGTACGTGCTTTACAACAAGCAGGATATACACCAATCATTGTAGATAATTTATCTCGAGGGCATGTAGAATCTATTCCTGAAGGGGTAAAGTTCTACAATATGGATATTGCAGATCCTAAACTAGTAGGCATTATGAAAGAACATAACATCCTAGGTGTAATGCATTTTGCTGCTCACTCACAAGTTGGTGAATCCATGCAAAATCCAGCTATTTATTATGAAAATAATGTAGTTGGTTCCTATCACCTTATTGAGTCTGCTCGTACCGCAGGTATAAAGCATTTTGTATTTTCTAGTACGGCTGCTGTGTATGGTGAGCCAAAGGTAGTGCCTATTCGTGAGGATGCTCAACTGCAACCAACAAATGTATATGGTCGCACTAAATTGATGATAGAAGAAATGATGTCTGATTATAGTTCTATCTATGGTTCTACATATGTTGCGTTGCGTTATTTCAATGCGGCCGGTGCAGATCCGTCTGGTATGATTGGAGAAGACCATCATCCTGAAACTCATTTGATTCCACTTGTGTTAGATGCGGCTCGCGGTAAAAGAGAGCATATAACTGTATTTGGTACTGATTATGATACGGCTGATGGCACATGTGTACGCGACTATATTCATGTCAATGATTTAGCAACTGCTCACGTATTGGCTATGGACTACTTACGTAAAGGCGGAGAATCTCAAGTATTTAATCTTGGTAGTGGCAATGGATTCTCTGTAAAGGAAATCATCGAGACTGCAAAAGAGGTTACAGGTATCGATATTCCTGTTCAATATGGTGATCGCCGTGCTGGTGATCCAGGAACATTAATTGCATCCTCTGAAAAAATTAAAAATTTACTTGGTTGGGATCCTAAATTTAGTAATGTTGCTGATGTTATCAAAGATGCATGGCATTGGCATACATCTCATCCAGATGGGTTTAGTAGTAAATAAAGAACAAATAGTTTTGATTTGTCAATATAATGAATGACTCTATTAGTCACCGTGGTGACTGGTAGAGTCATTTTTTTGTAGGATTTTAAAAGAGCCTCCTAGAATATGTCAGCAGGAGGTGGATTATGAATTTACGAGACTATATAGAACGTATGAAAATGTGGATTGATAAGCAGCATTTTATTATGCGCCACTATAAGTTTGCACTTGGTATTTTCCTTATCATTGCGGTGGCCCTTTTAGGTATTGGTATTTTTTATCCTCATGAGGAGGAAAATGTTCATATTAGTTTAGATCAATCTAATGGTAGAGATGGTAATCAAAATGAACGAGGCTCAGAGAAATTATCAAAAGAAACAACACATGGTAATAGAACAGGGAAAGGAAAGAACTATTTTAAAGATGAAAGTGATATAAAAAATGTAAAGGATAGAGAGGTAAAAAGCAATGTTCATGGACGATTATTATATGATATTACCGGTGTTGAGCGAGCAAATCCTTGGCGAGAGGTTTTTAAAGATATTCCTATAGATGATTTACTTGGTCAGAATAAGATGACTAAAGATAGTAATGGCAATTTCGTTGATATAAATAATAATTTATATGAGTCCGATGATGAAAAGAGTACTTTTGGAAAAGCGGAAGATAAAAGTCGTAGAAATGGAAAATATCAACAAAAAGAAATAATAAAAAGCATAGTGGTAATTATATTGAATTAAAATCTAAAGATACTAGTGCTAGACGAGTTGGATCCAGTATACAACCTACTATAAGTAATCCTATCAAACAACATCCCATAGAGCTTATAGGTATTATTGAGGGACAACAGAATATTGCCATTTTACGAAAAGGTACAGAGGAACAAATGGTTAGTATAGGAAGTGTGTGGAAAGAAATATCAGTATCTAAGATAACTGCAAGTGGTGTAGAAATTATTGAAGGAGGTTCATCACGGTGGCTAAGAATCGAGTAAACTTTCTAGGTCTAAAATATATAGATAAGATTATAGTGATAGTTATATTGCGAATAAGCTTATGGATGGTCGTCATGCTTGTAACTCCGTTCATGGTATTTGCTAATAGTACTGATAGGATAGGTACTAATAGAAATGATAGAATAACTGCTAGTAGTTCTGAAACTATCGTAAATAGTAGTGAAGTAGATAAAAATGAAAAAAAGGTTGGGAACGAACTCATAACGATTTCTGTACGCAATGCATCCTTAAAGGAGACCGTCTTAGGCATTTGTCGTAGTTATGGTATATCCGTAATTGGTGTAGAGTCGTTAAAAGGGAGTATTACGGCCACTGTAAAGGGAGAATCACCAGAAGCAATTATTAATGAATTAGGTAAGTTATATCATTTTTCCGTATCGAAGGAGCATAATACCCTTCTTATTGATTCTGATGATGAAAAACTTGAAAAAAGAGAGCTATATGTTATATCACCTGAACATTTGCCGGCTGAGTCTTTGAAAAATGTGGTAGGCACAGTGGTAAAAAATGATAAAATGGCAGTGCTTTCAGAACAAAACGAAGTAATTATGCATTTGACGAGTGGAGAAAAGCGACGTGTAGAAACCTTAGTACGTGCTATCGACAAGGAACCAAAACAAGTGCAATTAGAAGCTACCATCATTGCTATGGAACAATCCTATGCTAAGGAACAAGGATTTAGATGGTCTTGGCTTAGCTTGACCGGCCATGGAGAAGATAAAACACATTCCTATGGTGCCGTTACCTTTGGCAAAACTCCGACTGGAGAGGCCTATAAGTTCTTTGTAAAACCAGAGCTAAGTCTTATGGAAAGCTCAGGTAAAGCCGTTCTAATTGCAAAGCCATCTATTATGGCTCTCAATGGTGAGACTGCACATATCTTGATAGGTGAAAGAATACCAGTTATAGAAGAATCGGAAGTGAATGGAGAACGAAAGCGTTCTACTCGTTATGAAGAGGTGGGCATTAAGTTGAATTATACTCCTATTATTACTGCTGATGATGGTGTAGATGCTAAAATACATGCAGAGGTGAGTACACCTATTATGGTATCTGAAATGAAAGCCTATAAAATAAGCACACGTCAAGCACATACAAGAGTACGATTACAACCAGGAGAAGTGCTGGTTATTGGTGGACTCATGGACAATCGAGATCAACATCAAATACAAAAGATACCTATTTTAGGAGATATCCCTTTGTTAGGAAAATTATTCCGTCATAGTCGAAAAACAAAAGACTCTATAGAAATGCTAATGTTAGTGAGGGCAACTGTGGTATAATGAAGAGTAAATGATTAGGAGGTTGTGAATGGAACGCATTCGAATGATAGGCCTTGGAAAATCGTTTGGAGTGCGCCAAGTATTTTCCAATGTGTCCTTTGAGTTAAAAGAAGGTGATCGACTCGCCTTGGTAGGCCCTAATGGGGCTGGAAAATCTACCTTGTTAAAGTGCATATTAGGCTATGAAGAGCTGGATGAAGGTAATGTAGTCAAGTCGCCTGTTGCTAGTATTGGCTATTTACAACAAGATGTAAATCTGGGGGATGATAGCCTTGCTACAGAAATAGAAAAGGCTTGGGCCGATGTTCATGCATTGGAAAAACAATTAAAAGAACTCACTAGTCGATTGGAATCTGAAGAGGCTAGCGAATCGGATTTACAACGCTTAGATTATTTACAGAATCGTCTAGAATGGTTAGGCGGGTATGACTACGAGCAAAAGACAAAGCGCATAGTCTATGGTCTTGGTTTTACTGACGATGACTTAGATAAGCCGGCTAATGCATTTTCAGGTGGTCAAAAAACACGTATTAACTTAGCTAAAGCATTAGTACGTAGTCCCGATTTTTTATTCTTAGACGAACCAACTAACCATTTAGATATGGATATGCTGGAGTGGTTAGAGGGGTACCTATCTGCCTATCAGGGTGGAATTTTCATTGTAAGTCATGACCGGTATTTTTTAGACCGTATTGTCACAGGTGTTGTAGAGTTAGACAATCACAAGGCTACAACCTATCGCGGTAACTATAGTCGGTATATTCAACAACGGGATGAACGCTTAAAGGCAGATATGGTGGCTTATGAAAAACAACAGGAGTACATTAAGAAAACAGAGGCTTATATAGATAAATACCGTGCTGGTATCAAGTCTAAAATGGCTCGTGGTCGTCAGTCTCAACTCAATCGATTAGAACGTCTAGAGGCACCTGTTACTTCACATCATTTACAATTTTCGTTCCCTCCTGCAGCAATGAGTGCCGATAAGGTTTTAGTACTAGATCGCTTATCTGTAGGATATGGTGAAAGTCGTATTATTAATGATATCTCTCTTGTTGTTCGACGTGGTGAATCCGTAGCACTTATCGGGCCTAATGGAGCTGGTAAGTCTACACTGGTGAAAACTATTGTAGGAGAATTATTCCCTGAAAATGGTCATGTAGATATTGGCAATCGGGTACAAGTGGGTTACTTCTCACAAGAGCACGAAGAGTTGCACGATTCTTGGCAGGTAGTAGAAGAGATTATGAATCACTTTAACTACAGTGAGGATAAGGCGCGTAATGTGCTTGGGTCGTTCTTATTTAAAGGTGATGATGTATTTAAGCTAGTAGGTGAATTATCGGGTGGTGAGCGCGCTCGTTTAGCTTTGCTTAAGTTATTTCTTCAAGGCGATAATTTCCTAATTTTAGATGAACCGACCAATCATTTAGATATTCCTACACGAGAAATCGTAGAAAGAGCATTACAACAATTTGAAGGGACTTGCTTTATTATTTCTCATGATAGATACTTCTTAGATCAAGTTTCTACAAAAACAGTAATTCTAGATGAAGGTAAAATTACAGAGTACCTCGGTAATTATTCATACTATAAGGAAAAGCTGAAAGAGCAAGAAGACTTATTAGCATTAGCTAATGAGAAAAACTCTGAGAGCAGTAAGCGTGATAGTAAAGCTACTCCTACTAATGAGTCAATGCTTTCAGCATCAGAAACTATAGAGGAAAATCAGAAGAAGCCAAATGCTTATATGGTAGAAAAACAATTAGCTGAGGTAGAAGCTGAAATTGCTCGCCTCGAGGCGACGATGAAAATGTATGAGGTGCAATTAGCTAATCCTGTAGTACAACAAGATTTAGATGAAATGTCTAAAATTTCCATACAAATTGAAGAGACTCAAACTGAGTTGGATTCATTATATGAGAAGTGGGAACGGCTATGTGAATAGCTTTTTAATGTATATATTATTAAGGAATTAAAATCATTTTCTTTTAATTGACAAAAGATTGAAATTTCTCATAATATAGGTATAGAATCAAAGTTTTATGTTTTAAAGGAAGGGTGTAACATGAATAAATCCATGTTAAAAAAAGCAGTCATTTTTGGCCTTGCTGGTGTAATGGCAGTTGCTGCTGGTTGTGGCAGCAATAAAGATGCAGGTAATGCAAATAGCAATGAAGCTAAAATCGCATTGTTGACAACAACAACTGGTGGTGCAGCCGCATATGGTGAGTCCATTAAAGCTGGTGCAGAATTGGCAGTAAGCGAAATCAATGCTGATGCAAATGCTGTAAAAATTAACTTATTAGTAGAAGATACTAAAGGTGATAAAAACGAAGCAATTAATGCAATGAATAAAGTAATTTCTAAGGATAAAGTTGTAGCTGTTATCGGCCCAATGTTATCTGGTGAAATGATGGCAGCTGGTCCTGTAGCAAACAAAAGTAAAATCGTAGCTCTTGGTACATCTACAACTGCTGAAGGTATTACAGATATCGGCGATTACATTTTCCGTAATGCTGTACCTGAATCCTTGGCAGTAGATACTGCAATTAAAGAAGCACATAAAACTTTAGGCTTCAAAACTGCAGCTATTATGTACTCCAACAATAATGACCAAATGGTATCTGTAAATAATACAGCTCGTAAAGCATTGGAATCTGAAGGCGTACAAATCGTTGATACTGAAACATTTGCAGATAAAGATACTGATTTCTCTGCACAATTAACTAAGATTCAACAAGCAAAACCTGATGTTATCGTAGTTGCTTCTCTTTACCAAGAAGGCGCATTAATCATGAAAAAAATGCGTGAAATGGGTATGAATCAACCTGTAGTTGGTTCCAATGGCTTTAACAGCCCTGAATTCATTAAAATTGCAGGTGCTGCAGCTGATGGCGTTATCGTAGGTACACCTTGGTTCCCTAACAAAGACGATCAAAAGGTAAAAGATTTCCGTAAAGCTTATAAAGATAAATACGGTAAAGAACCAGACCAATTCGCAGCTCAAGCTTATGATGCGGTATACCTCTATGAAGCAGCTTTGAAAAAAGCAGGTTCCACTACAGATCGTGAAAAATTCCGAGAAGCTTTGAAAAATATTGCTGACTTTGTTGGTGTAACTGGTCAATTCAAGTTCAACGAAAAACGCGACCCTTCCATGGAAGTTCAAGTTTTACAAATTAAAAACGGTCAATTTGACGCATTAAAAAAATAAAAGTTGAGGTAGTATAGTGTTTTTACAACAATTAGTTAACGGGTTAACCCTCGGTAGCTTATATGCTGTACTCGCTATTGGCTTAACACTTGTGTTTGGCGTTTTAAATATCATCAACATGGCACACGGAGGCATCTTTATGATAGGTGCCTTCGTTGGTCTTTTTATGGTAACTGTTTTTGACGTTAACATTTTTGTAGCCCTTATCGTAGCTATGGCTGTCGGTGCTATCCTTGGTTATCTTTTAGAATTTGTGGCGCTTCGTCCACTTCGTAAGAAAAAGGTGTCTCACTTGGCACCACTTATTAGTACCATTGGTGTTTCTATTTTCCTTGAAAAGTTTGGCATTTATTGCTTTGGGGGCCCCTCAAACTAGATCGTTCCCACCAGACTATACTTGGTGGCCCTAAATCGACTTTTGGAGCTTTCAAAAATTTCCCATGGTACAAAATTATTGGCTTAGGGCGTTTCTATTGTTTTAAATGCTGATTCCTTAATATAGTTATTAAGAAAAACTAAGATTTGGTAAGGCTATTCGCGCTGTATCTATGAGTACGGAAACAGCAGCTCTCTTGGGTATTAATCCAACAATGAATTATATCTGTTACAGTTATGATTGCATCTGCTTTAGGTGCTGCTGCAGGCGTGTTGGTAGGCTTGTCCTTTAATGCTATTGAGCCTACGATGGGGGTTATTATAGGCTTTAAAGGCCTTGCAGTACTTATCTTAGGTGGCCTTGGTAATATTACAGGTGCCATGGTTGGCGGCTTCATTTTAGGCGTAGCAGAAATCTTCTCTGTTGCATATGGCGCATCTACATTCCGTGATGCTGTGGCCTTTGGTCTCATCATCCTATTATTATTCTGGCGCCCACAAGGCTTGTTTGGATCTAAAGATAAAGGGGGGAGACCATAATGGATTTATTGAACCCGTATTATCTACAGATCGTGATGTTTTTCATCATCAATGCCATCATGGGTATTTCAATTTATTTCACACTTGCAAGTGGTCAGCTTTCTTTAGGGGCTGCTGGCTTTATGAGCGTTGGTGCATATGTAGGCGCTATCCTTTCTTTGAAAGCTGATTTGCCTATCGTTTTAGGCATTATCATTGGTGGTTTAGTTGCTAGTCTTGTAGCCGTTATTATCGGTTTACCAACAACACGTCTTCGCGGATTATATCTTGCCATTGCTACTCTTGGTTTTGGCGAAGTTGTGCGTGTTATTTTCTTGAATTTGGATATTACTAATGGTGCATTAGGCCTTTCTGGTATTCCATCCATTCCTCAAGAATTAACAAACTTAGCCTATGAACTTGATATCGATGGTTTAATGGGCATTGATGCTGTTGCATGGGGCAATCTAATGGCTATCATTATTTTGTTAGCTATTTTAGTATTGATTATCGCCTTTTGCGTACGAATCAATAATAGCCGTGTGGGTCGTGCCTTTGCAGCGATTAAGGCTGATGATCATGCAGCAGAATTGATGGGGATTAACGTTGTATACTACAAGATGATGGCCTTTATCATTGGTGCTTTCATCGCTGGTATTGGCGGTGGTTTGTATGCTCATATTACAAACTTTATAAATCCTACAGACTTTAGCTACCATAAGGTAGTACAAATCTTATTATTCCCTGTATTTGGTGGTTCTAATGTAGTATGGGGCTCCGTATTAGGTTCCTTTATTCTTACATTATTGCCAGAAGTATTGCGCTTCTTATCCGATTATCGGGATATTATCTATGGTGCATTACTCGTTATCTTGATGGCAGTTCGCCCAGATGGTATTTTAACAGAATCTATGGTAGACAAAATTAGTCGTAAATTAGGTTTTAAAAAAGCTCCATATATTCCTGAATCACAAGTGTTGACAGAACGTTTTGAAGCATATAAACGCAAACAACAAGAAGAAAAACAAGGATAGGAGGGAACTGAATGCTATTAGAATTAAATGACGTAAGTAAAAGCTTTGGTGGCGTTGCAGCCCTCACAGGAGTATCTTTTGGCGTTAAACAAGGTGAAGTATTTGGTGTTATTGGTCCAAATGGTGCTGGTAAGACGACACTGTTCAACTTGATTACAGGTGTATTCCCAGTAAGTTCAGGCGAAATTGTTTTTGATGGTATGTCTGCTGTAGGCATTAAGCCTCATAGAACTGTTGAAATGGGCATTGCTCGCACATTCCAAAATATTCGTCTCTTTGGCAATATGACTGCTCTTGAAACTGTTTTAACTGGTATGCATTGTCGCACTGGCTCTGGATTTCTGTCTAGCTTTTTGAAAACAAAACGTCAACGTATTGAAGAAGAACGTTGCCGTGGTATTGCCTATGAATTTTTAAAGCTTGTAGGGCTTGAAGCTGATGCGGAAGAGGTTGCCACATCATTACCGTATGGTAAGCAACGTCGTCTTGAAATTGCTCGTGCTTTAGCGACACATCCTCAGTTAATTTTACTTGATGAACCGGCAGCCGGTATGAATGATAGTGAAACTGAAGTTCTGCGTCAATTGATTGGCAAGATTCGTGACCTAGGTATTACTGTTGTGGTTATTGAACATGCCATGGAATTAATGATGAATATCTGTGATCGTTTGGTAGTACTTAACTTTGGCAAGAAAATTGCTGAAGGTACACCTCAAGAAATTCAAAATAATGAAGCTGTAATTGAAGCATACTTAGGTAAAGAAGAGGTGTAATATGTTAAAACTAGAAAATATTGTGGCTGGTTATGGACATATTACAGCCCTAAAAGATATAAGCCTAGAGGTTCCACAAGGTTCGATTGTATCTCTTATTGGCGCTAATGGTGCTGGTAAGACTACTACGATGAAGACTATTATGGGACTTGTAAAACCCACATCTGGTCGAGTGATTTTTGAAGGTCAAGATATTACAGGTCGTCAAACTTATCAAGTTGTAAAAAATGGTATCTCTTTAGTTCCTGAAGGGCGTCAAATACTACAAGATATGAGTGTTTATGAGAACCTTGAAATGGGTGCTTATACACGTAAAGATAAAGAAATCGAAGCAGATATTAAAAAGGTATTTAAACGATTCCCTATTCTCGATGAACGAAGCTATCAATTGGGTGGTACTTTATCTGGTGGTCAACAGCAAATGCTAGCTATTGGCCGTGCACTTATGGCTCGTCCAAAGTTGTTATTACTAGACGAACCATCTATGGGGCTTGCGCCTTTAGTAGTAAATGAGATCTTTGAAACAATTAAAGAAATCAGTGCCGATGGAACAACAGTTCTTTTAGTAGAACAAAATGTACGCCAAGCATTAAAGATTGCTGATTATGCGTATGTTTTGGAGACTGGTAAAATGGTATTATCTGGATCTGCTGATGAAGTTCGCCATAATCCTCGTGTTATGGAAGCTTATTTAGGCGGTCGTGTTGAATAAGTAATTATATAAAGCGATCATTAGTGTCAAAAACTTTGAATAAGGTGTATATACTAGATTTCTAGTATATACACCTTATTTTTTATCACTAATTCTGATAGAAATAGGAGCACTATGTGAGCTGATAATGAAGTGAGTTTATAAAATTTTTATTATTTTTGAGAAAATCAATAATAAATCTAGTGAATTAGGAATGAAAAAAGCAAATAATTATTAATGAACATATATTGAAAATACTGTATTTTTAAGGGATCGTTGTTGAAGATTTTATGAAGTTCGCCTAGAAGATACTATATTTGTAGAAGTATAATTTAAAAAAATGATAAAATAGCATGACTGATTTTTTAGATATAAGATACATCAATAATTAAGTGATGAATTAAATAAGTTGAATAAAAAAGAGGTAAGTATGAAGAAGAAACAGTATATGATGATGGCTACATTCTTATGTACTACAACAATGGTCATGGCTGCACCAGTTAATATAAATACTAATCAGCCTTATAATGCTAAGAATGTACAAATGGAAGGCCATGCACCATTGGAAAATAGTGCATCTGTAATTAGCTCTGATAAAGAATATCGTCTGCATCAAGGCGACGAACTAAATATTCAAGTGGTTCAGCAGGCAGAGCTTGGTACACGTAATGGTAATGACATTGTGTATACCGTCAGACCAGATGGATATGTATCGTTTCCTATGGTTGGTGCTGTAAAAGCAGATGGCTTAACTGTAGATGAATTTACGGCTGAATTACAGCAAGGTTTGTCTCGTTATATCATTAATCCTGATATCACAGTAAATGTATCGAAATTGGGCGGTGTTCGCGTATATGTATTTGGTGAAATTAATAAGCCTGGCGCCTATACGTTGACTAAATCTAGTACAGTTATTGATGCGATTGGGGCTGCAGGTAGTTTTAACTGGGATACAGCAAAGAAGAAAATTTACTTGATTCATCAAGATAATCCAGAGAAACCAATTCCTATCAATTTGAATCGTATTTTACAAACTGGAGATATGTCTGAAAACTACATCATGCGTGAAGGTGATATTCTTTACTTAACTAAGAATAGTCGTATCAACTTTGCTCGTGATATTGCTCCAATCTTAACAGGGGCTTATATGGTATCACGAATAGGTAAGGATTAAAGATAAGGCGATATCTATCATATAAGGGGGCGTTTTTTTGCGTTCATATTTATTACCATCCATATTGTTTATTACCGATATTGTGACGATTGTAATCGTTGCTTTTATCAGTCTTTTTATTCGATTTGATGGGCACATAGAACCTCAATATATTAATCAAATGGTGGATGCACTTCCGTTATTACTTATTTCGTATATGTTGATGTTCTTGATAATGCATTTATATACACGTATTTGGCGATATGCAGGGATGCGAGAGGTATTAGCAGTATTTGTAGCGACTACAATTGGTACGGCTTTATTCTATTCCTCTATGTTTGTATTTGGTAAGTCATTACCACGTTCTGTCTATTTTATTACATGGTTCCTCACTACAGGTGCTGTTGGTATGGGACGTATGTTGCTTCATTATGTGGCACTTCACTATAGCAGTGGGGACGATGGTGAAAGTGGCCAAGTGAATACATTGATCATAGGAGCCGGTGATGCAGGTGCAACTATAGCTCGTGAAATTGAACGATATCATAAGCGTTCTCGTCGAGTGATTGGTTATGTTGATGATGACATGTTTAAACATAATCGTCTTATGAATGGTTTTAGAATTCTAGGTAATCGTGAAGATATTCCAGCATTAGTTGCTAAGTATAAGGTAGAAGAAATAATTATTGCCATGCCTTCTGTGAAGCGAGATATTATTCAAGAAATCATGGAAATCTGTTCTCCTTTAAAATGTAAAATCAATATTTTACCGGGGATGTACCAATTGCTTGATGATGAAGTTCTTGTATCTCATTTACATCCTGTTTCAATCGAGGATTTATTGGAGCGTGATGAGATTCAGCTCGATACGTCCAAGGTTGAAACATATCTTAAGGATAAAGTAGTTTTAGTTACTGGTGCGGGGGCTCTATTGGTTCTGAAATTTGTCGTCAAGTTTTACGTGTAAAACCTAAAAGCTATTGCTCCTAGGTCATGGTGAAAATAGTATTTATCTTATTCATCAAGAATTGCGCAATATTGTGCCTCAAGATACATTGATTCCAATTATTGCAGATATTCGTGATAAGAATCAATTAGAACAAATTTTCAAAAACTATAATCCTGATGTAGTATTTCATGCGGCAGCTCACAAACATGTGCCTCTTATGGAAATCCAGCCAATTGCTGCGGTATTAAATAATATTTATGGTACTCGTAATGTTGCGGATGTAGCCGGAGCTCATGGGGTAGATCGATTTGTTATGATTTCCACGGATAAAGCGGTGAATCCAACTAGTGTTATGGGCGCTACAAAACGGGTTGCTGAAAAAGTTGTACTTGGTATGAATCATACATATGATACTAAGTTTATAACAGTTCGTTTTGGTAATGTACTTGGTAGCCGTGGTTCGGTTATTCCTTTATTTCGTAAACAAATTGAAGCAGGTGGTCCTGTAACCGTTACAGATCCAGAAATGACACGTTATTTCATGACTATTCCTGAAGCCAGTCAATTAGTACTTCAAGCTGGTGCCATGGGGAATGGAGGAGAAGTGTTCCTTTTGGACATGGGTGAACCGGTTAAAATTGTCGATTTGGCTAAGAATATGATTCGCCTTTCTGGCTTTGAGCCTAATAAGGATATTCGTATTGAATTTACTGGCTTACGTCCAGGTGAAAAGTTATATGAAGAACTATTAACTGCCGGAGAAGGTACGAATACTACTACGCATAAGAAAATTTTTGAAGCAGCTCTAGAAGATGTTGATCAAGAATGGCTGAGTCGTGAAATAGAGCGCTTTGATACATGTAAAACTGATATAGATGTAATTAATGTATTGCAGGATATTATTCCTACATACGATCCAAATCATAATGTATAGGTCATGGACGATACATTTATTACCCGATATATGTATAAGACTATTTTAATTTTGATACATTATGCCTTTATTGAGAGGGTTAGGTACAGTTAATATTCTAAGTGGGAGAGACCCTGTTGTTTGTATACTTTTACAGAAAGGGGTATATGGGTGGAACAAATTATTGATTTAAAAGAGGTGGGCAGAGTCCTCATTAAAAAGCGCCGTAAAATTATTAATATTACGGTAGCATGTATGGTTTTAGGTGGTGCGTATGCCTTTCTTGCACCATCTACATATCAATCTACATCGATGTTACGCATTAAACAAGCTCAAGGTTTGAGTAATTCTGTATTATCTAGTGCTAATGCCTATTCTGATTCTATGTCTCGTCAATTGATGAACACAGATGCAGAAATTTTAAAAAGTCGTAATGTAGTAGAGCCAGTAATTACTGCTATAGAAGATCCTGAAGGTACTGGTAATGCGCCAACATATGAAGATTTTGTTAAAACTCGCATTGAAACTAAACCGTATAAAGAAACCGAGTTATTACAAGTAAGCGTAACTGGTAAGAGTCCTGAGCAAGCACAAGAAGCTAATCAATTACTTATTGATACCTTCTTAAAACGTCTTGCCGAAATTTCTCATGTTGAACAACGAACTACTCGTGAATTCTTACAAAAACGCGTTGTTACTGCGAAATCTGAATTAGAGCAAGCAGAAAATAAATTGCAACAATTTCAAGTAGATAATAAGGTGTACTCTACAGCTGATCAGATGAAAGGCTTAACTGATAAGATTACTCTAATTGATCGTGAGAAGGCTCAAAATCAACTCGATTTAGAAACGGCACAAGCTGCACTTGGCAGTATCAATGAGCAATTAGGTTCTGCAGGTAAAAGCATCGCTGATAGTGCTACGGTTCAAGCCTACAAGGGTCAGTTAGCAGATTTAGAATCTCGTAAAGCTTCTTATATTGGTAAATATACTGATGAACATCCTGCGATGAAAGAAATTAATCAACAAATTGAAGAAGCTAAAAGTGGTCTAAATGCTGAAATCAATGCCATTGCATCTCAACAAGCACCTTCAAGCAACTCTGCACAACAAGGATTGCTAGCGGATAAGTTTAAAAATGAAGCTGCATTAGCTGTAGCTCAAGGTAAACAATCTACATTAGCTGAGTTAGATAAAGCAAACGAAGAAGCTATAAAGGGATTACCTGAAAAAGAACGCGGTTATATCCAAGCAAAACGTGATGTAGATGTGGCACAAGATATCTATCAAATGCTATCCACTCGCTTAGAAGAAGCGAAGGTAGCAGAGGTTATGGTACCAAATGAAGTTCAAATCGTAGATGCTCCAACATTACCAGAAAAAGCAATTGCGCCGCGTAAAGTACTTATTTTATTAGGCGCTGCCATTTTAGGGGTCCTCTTTGGTTGTCTCTATACATTGGTCCAATTCTTCGGTAATCGCAAAGTCCAATCTGTACAAGAGATTAATGACATCCTTGGCATTCAAAACTTGGGCGTGATTCCAAATCATAAAGAAGTAGAATACGAAGAGCCTAGTAATCGTTTCGTAGCATTGTTGCGCAAAGTGAGAGGTTAATATGATTAGACTAATTTCTAATGAACGTGGTGATACACCACTTGTGGAAGCATACCGTACATTGCGTAGCAATCTTCAATATGTATGTAACCAATATAAGTGTAAGCTTATTTGTATTACTGCAGCCACTAGTGGTGAAGGCACTTCTGAGGTGGCTGCTAATACTGCATTAGCTTTATCTAAAAATAATAATAAAGTTCTTCTAGTAGATGGTAATCTACGTAATCCAACACAACATATAGCCTTTAATGTACAAAATAAGGGCCTTACAAATGCGGTGGTGATGGATGAAGATTTGACGATTCATCGTAATGTAGTGCCTCATTTGGATGTTCTTACGGCGGGTGAAGTTGTTGAATATCCATCTGATATTGTAGATTCTAGCAAATTACCTGCGATTTTTGAGTATGTACGTGATGAATATGATGTGGTTATCATAGATACACCACCCGTATTGTCTGTTACAGATGCGGTTGTATTGGCAGAAAAATCAGATGGTGTTGTGTTAGTTGTTAAAAATGAAGTAGCTAGTCCAAAAGATTTGATTGAAGCTAAGAAACGGCTTTCACAAGTAGGTATTTCTCTTTTAGGATCTATCGTAATTGATGCTTAATATAACTGTTTTAATCAGTCTTCTATGTGATAAATCAAACGTATCAATATGGTACAGAAAGTATTGAGGTGATTTATATGAGAATTAATTTTTCTCCTCCAGATATTACAGAGTTAGAAATCAATGAAGTCGTTGAAGCCTTAAAAAGTGGGTGGATTACGACGGGTCCTCGTACTAAAGAATTAGAAAAAAAGATAGCTCATCAGTTAGGTACACCTAAATCCGTTTGTTTAAACTCTGCTACGGCAGCGCTTGAAATGTCTCTTCGCGTATTGGGGATTGGACCTGGAGACGAAGTCATAACTAGTGCTTATTCTTATACAGCTAGTGCGAGTCCTGTAGTTCATGTAGGTGCTACCTTAGTACTCGTTGATACACAGAAAGATGCTTATGAAATGGATTACGATGCAGTCGCTCGCGTTATTACACCAAAAACAAAAGCAATCATCCCTGTAGATATTGCGGGGGTGCCTTGTGATTATGATCGCTTGCGTTCCATTGTAGAGGAAAAGAATCTCTCTTCACACCATCTAATGATATTCAAAAAGCATTAGGTCATATCCCTATTGTGGCTGATTGTGCTCATTCCTTTGGTGCATCTTATAAAGGAGTATCAACAGGTAATGTTGCAGATTTTAGTAGTTTTTCCTTTCATGCAGTAAAAAACTTTACTACTGCTGAAGGTGGTTGTGCTACATGGCGTCATATAGATGGTATTGATGATGAAACTATTTACAAGCAATTCCAATTGCTATCTTTGCATGGTCAAGATAAGGATGCTCTTGCAAAATCAAAAGCAGGTGCTTGGGAATATGATATTAAAGGTACCTATTATAAATGTAATATGACGGATATCATGGCGGCTATTGGGCTAGCTCAATTTGAAAGATACCCAAAACTTTTGGCACGTCGTAAAGAAATTATCGAAGCTTATGATACAGCATTTAAGGATTTACCTGTTACATTGTTGAACCATTATACAGATGAGCATGAGAGTAGTGGTCACTTGTATTTAGTCCGTTTAGATGGCCGTGATGCGGAATATCGCAATAAGGTTATAGAAGCTATGGCTGAGGCTGGCATTGCAACGAATGTTCACTATAAGCCAATTCCAATGCATACGGCTTACAAAAACTTAGGCTTTACAATCGATGACTATCCAAATGCTTATGACCAATTTAAGAATGAAATTACATTGCCACTTCATACGCTCCTTACAGATGAAGAAGTGCAATATATCATTGAGCAGTTTAAAAGGATTATTACCGAATGCTAGTAAAGAACTTTTATGATCTACCACAAGCGCTACAGTGTGAAGCGGTTCGTCCTTATTTTGAAATATTAAATCAAAGACGTACAAGCCTTCTTTGTAAAAGCATTTTTGACCGCGTAATGGCAGCGGGACTGCTTATTACATTAAGTCCTGTATTTTTCATACTAGCCATCATGATTAAACGAGATAGTGCGGGAGAGGTTTTTTTCCGTCAAACTCGAGTGACACAGTACGGTCGTACCTTTGGCATCTACAAGTTCCGTACTATGGTAAAAAATGCAGAATCTTTAGGAGCACAAGTGACGTCGCAAAATGATATGCGTGTCACTAGGGTCGGAAATATGCTTCGCAGCTGTCGCCTCGACGAATTGCCTCAGCTTATCAATATCCTTTTAGGTGATATGAGTTTTGTTGGTACAAGACCTGAGGTTCCACGTTACGTGTCTGCTTATACAGATGAAATGAAAGCTACCTTATTATTACCAGCTGGGGTTACCAGTATTGCCAGTATTACTTATAAGGATGAAGATCAACTTTTACAAAATGCTCAAAATGTTGATGAAGTCTATATAAATGAGGTTTTACCGGGCAAGATGGCTTGGAATTTAAAGAGTATTAAGGAGTTTTCTTTTTTACAAGATATAAAAACGATGATTGATACAGTATTAGCTGTATTACGTTGAAAGAGGTCCCTATGAGTACATCTATGACAAAGGAAATACAAGAAAAAGAGCTGAATATGTTGCTGTACTTTAAAGAGTTCTGTGATAAACATAATTTGCGCTTTTATCTTTGCGGCGGTGGTCTCATTGGGGCTATACGGCATAATGGATTTATCCCTTGGGATGATGATTTAGATCTATTTATGCCTCGTCCAGATTATGAAAAGTTAGCTAAATTATGGCCAAAATATGCTGACACTGAACGATTTACGTATTGTCGTACTGATCGAGATCACATCTATCATGATGCAGGTGCATCTATAAGAGATAATAATACGACCTTTATTAATCGTCATAGTATGCATGAAGATGTTTGTCATGGTTTAGCACTTGAAATTATGCCTATTGATGGCTGTGCACCCGGCAAAATTAGTCGTTTATTGCAATTGATGTGGGCCATGACGTTTGCACTCTTTAATGCGCAGCGTTTACCAGATAATAAAGGGCCTACATATCGCGCTTTAGCTGGTTATATTTATAAAATCTTTTCCAGTCAGTCTATACGCTATCATATTTGGCGATTTGCAGAAAAGAGAATGACTCAATACGACTTTGATACCAGTGATGAATGTACGGAGTTAATTGGCAGTTTAAAAGGTATGAAGCTACGTCATCCTAGAGAGGACTTTGCTTCTGTTGTATATAAAGACTTTGAAGGTCATCAAATACCTGTTATGAAAGGGTATGAGAGATATTTGCGTCTTATTTGGGGCGACTATATGCAATTACCACCTATAGAACAACGTGTGGCAAAACATGATGCAGTATTTGCTGATCTACATACACCTTACAAGGAGTATAAAGGCATACATTATGCCAAAAAAGAAGCTCAACCATAAGGAGGGCCTATGAAACGAATAGCAGTAATCTTTGCGGGTGGCGTAGGTGCTCGTATGAAAAATAGCAAGACGCCAAAACAATTTTTAGAATGGAACGGTAGACCAATTTTGATTCAAACCTTAGATGTGTTTGAACAAACGGAGACAATTGATGGGATTGTTCTTGCCTGCAAAGCAGAATGGATTGATCATACAAAACAGCTCATCAAAAAGGCGGGGCTACAAAAGGTATTATCCATTGTGCCTGGTGGTGAAAGCGCTCTAGAATCCCAATATAATGGACTCGTAGAGGCTAAGCGTTTATTTCCTGATGATGCGGTGACTGTATTGATTCATGATGGGGTTCGTCCACTTGTAGATAATTCTACTATAGAGAGAAACATAGAATCTGTTGAATCAAAGGGGTCTGCCATTACTGTTACTCCAGCTATAGAAACGGTTATGGTTACCCAAAATGGTTCTATTAAGCATATTTTAAATCGTAATGAATGTCTCATGGCTAAAGCTCCTCAGAGTTTTAGATTAGATGATATTATATCAGTTCATAATCGTGCAAAAGATGAGGGCATTCATGACTTTATTGATTCCGCATCGATGATGATGCACTATGGATATACTCTATATCCTGTATTAGGGGAAACTGAAAATATAAAGATTACAACTCCATCTGATTATTATATGTTCACAGGGATTATTAAAAATCGTGAGCTAGGAGGATTAAAAGATGAGTAATTCCGTTATTCAACGTGAGTTAACGGCTTTAGTACATGAAAAAAATTACTTTCATTTCCTCCGTCATCAACGCATTCTTATAACAGGTGCAACGGGGCTTATTGGATCGATGTTTATAAAATTACTTATACTTGCCAATGAGACTCATGACCTGGATTTAAAAGTGATTGGTCATGTACGAAGTCATGAAAAGGCAAAAACTATTTTTGGTGAGTATTTAGATAATAAGTCGTTATCTCTAGTGGATAGTTCATTAGAATCTATTGATGTGCCATGTGATTATATTTTGCATGGAGCCGCACCAACACAATCTAAGTTTTTTGTAGAACATCCAGTAGAAACTATCCGTACCTCTATTTATGGCACGGAGGCCATGCTCGAGTTAGGCCGTACGAAAAAAGGTAAAGAAAGTAGTTTATTTATCTAGTATGGAACAATATGGTGTACCTTATGAGTCTGGTCAAGTTATGACTGAAGACCGATTAGGGTATCTTGATCACCTAAATGTTCGTAGTTCCTATTCTGAAAGTAAGAGACTATGTGAATGTTATTGCAAGTCCTATGTTGTGGAATATGGCGTGCCTGCTGTAATAGCTAGACTAGCTCAAACCTTTGGACCTGGTGTTCCGGTATCAGATAACCGTGTATTCATGCAGTTTACCAAGAGTGCTCTTAAACATGAAAATATTGTTCTTCACACAAAAGGCGATTCTATGTCGAACTATTGCTACATTACCGATGCATTAGCTGGTATTTTAGCCCTTATGAAGGCGGGCGAAGCTGGCGAAGCCTATAATGTATGTCATGATGAAGAGACTCGTTCTATTGCAAGCATTGCTCAATTAGTGGCCACTCATGTGAGCAATAATAAGAGTAAAGTTGTTTTTGATATTCCAGAAGATGTACAAGGGTTCGGCTATGCACCGACAGTACACATGTTCTTAAGTTCTAAGAAGTTAAAGTCTTTAGGTTGGAAACCTAAGGTATCAATGGCACAAGCCTATGTAAGACTGGCAGAATATATCCAAGAGGAAGGCTTATGAAAAAGGAAATAATAATTGTCACCATCTCCCTTGGTAACGATGGGGCTGAACGAATCTTAACAGAGTTGGCTCGTCAGTGGGTACATGATGGTCATCATATTACAGTTATCCAAACAAGCCCTAATCGATATGGTAATGAATATGCGTTAGAGGAAGGTATTGAACAAATCGAAATTCATACTACAAGCTCTAATAAAGTCATTCGCTTTATGCAAGAAATAAAAGAACTAATCAAAATCTTAAAGACTAGGCCAAATGCGACATGCTTATCTTTTTTGTCTGCATCGAGTTTTATCTTAGCGATTAGCTCTTGGTTTATAAAAATCGCATTGTTTTTCTGAACGCAATAATCCACGCAAAGTTCCTATTGGTTGGCATCAGCAAGCGTTGCGCAACTTTGCCTTTTAGATTTGCAGATGCACTAGTATTCCAAACGGAAGATGCTCGTTCTTATTTCCCAAAATCTGTGCAAAATCGTGGTGTTATTATCCCCAATCCTATTAATGGTAAATTGCCACCACCAATAGAGGGGGAACGAGAAAAGACAATTGTTACAGCTTGTCGTTTGCATCCGCAAAAGAATTTGCCTATGATGATTAATGCTTTCAGTATGTTGGCAGACGAGTTTCCAGCGTATAAACTCGTTATTTATGGACAAGGTGTATTAGAGGATGAACTACGAGCTCAAATTAAGTCTCTTAATTTAGAGAATCGCATTTTATTGCCTGGCTTTGCTAGTAATATTTTAGAAAAGGTAGCCCCTTGTTCTATGTTTGTATCATCCTCTGATTTTGAAGGTATTTCAAATTCCATGCTAGAAGCATTGGGTATGGGCTTACCTGTAGTAGTCACAGATTGTCCTGTAGGCGGTGCTCGCATGGTAATTAAAAGTGGAGAGAATGGCATTCTCGTACCTGTAGGTGATACGCAGGCTATGTATGAAGCCATGCGCAGTGTATTAAAGGACCCTGCACTAGCGGCTAAACTTTCACAGAATGCCATCAAAGTACGCGATGAATTTCCATTATGGAAAATCGCAAAACGTTGGTTAGAAGTTTTATGAGTTGTAAGGAGGAGAACCATTGAAGTTAAATATTACGGCTCTTGCTGATCGCATGATATGGTTCATAACTCTAATCTTTTTAGTGTTGTCGTTGACCATTTCCTTTGCCCTTGGCGAAGCGAACTATGGTGCGTATGTATTATTTGTATGCTTATTTGGCCTCATCATTTTTTATCTTATACGAGAACAGGGTGTTATAAAACTGCGGTTTAATTGGATGCATGCTTATATGTTAATTTTTATTGGTGCTTGTTATCTAAGTGCGATTAATGCCACAGATGTTTCCGTAGCTATGAGCCGAAGTTTTGATATGGTCAAGATATTCTTTATGCTCATCATTTTATACATGTGTTATCAAGATAAGAAATCGGTGGATACATTATTAAAGATTGGCATGTGGACAGGCTATATAGTTTGTTTCTATACTGTTTATTTCTACGGTTTAGATTATTTTATTACTGTTTTATCATCCTCAGCACGTATTGCTAATGATGCATTGAATGCGAATACGGTAGGGCTATTGGGGGCCAATGCTATTGTTATGACCTTGTATTATATGCTATACGACCGTCCTCGTTGGTGGCATATTATTGCATTACCAACACTTGGTATTTTAGCGGCTACAGGTAGTCGTAAGGCCTTAGTTTTTGTCGGTGTTGGTACAGTATTACTCTTTATTTTTAAAAGTTTTCGTAGTGCTAATGCGGTCAATTCTATTGTAAAAATTATTGGTTCCTTATTAGGTCTTACCATTATAGGTATTGCGGTATTGCAATTGCCGATGTTCTCTGAAGTATTAGACCGAATGTCTAACATGGTAGAAGCCTTTACAGGCACAGGGGGGGACTCATCCACTATTATTCGGTTAGCTTTGGTAGATATTGGATGGGACTTATTTTATCAATCTCCCATAACTGGTGTAGGTATCAATAATCCATCTGTATATACTTTTTTCGTGTATGGCAAAGATAATTACTACTTGCATAACAATTATATTGAGTTATTAGCTGGCACGGGTGTTATTGGTTTACTAGCCTATTATTCAATGTATCTCTATGTGGCTTATAATTTAATTCGCTATCGTGATATCCATAATAATGAATATATAATGGTACTCATTCTATTCCTTTCACAGATTGTTATGGATATGGGTATGGTTTCTTATGAAAGTAAGAGCACTTATTTTTATATGATGTTGTTTTATTTAGAGGTGCAACTGCTTCGGAAAGGACGAAAACATGAAGTTCAGCAAATTGTGTAATGTTGGCATGTCCTTTTTAACAAAACCTTACTATCGTACGAGGGTATTAATTAAATCGGGTTATTATGACTCTTTGTCTGATGAAGACTTTTTGAAGAAGGTATTTCCTAAGTATATGGGATACCCTTTAGATCTAGAAAATCCAAAAACTTTCAGCGAAAAGTTACAATGGCTTAAGGTTAATTTTAGAGACCCAATACAAACGGTGATGGTTGATAAGCATGAAGCTAAACATTTTATTGCTCAACGTGTAGGTAATCAGTATATAATACCTACGATTTCCGTATGGAACTCTGTAGATGATATTGACCTTGATAGATTGCCTAATCAATTCGTTTTGAAATGTACACATGATAGTGGAGGCATCGTTATTTGTAAAGATAAATCAACACTTGATTGGGAAGCAGCAAAAGCTAAATTAAGAACATTCTTAAAACGGGATTATTCACGTATTGCTAGAGAGTGGCCTTATAAGAATGTTCCTCGACGTATTATCGGAGAGGAATATTTGTCGGAGTTAGGTAGCAATGACATATTAGATTATAAGATGTATTGCTTTCATGGTGAACCAAAGTTAACAGTAGTATGTTCTAATCGTTTTTCTAAAACAGGAACGAGTATGAACTTCTATGATATCGATTGGAATCCTATGGGAATTCATTTTGGACATTATCCACCGTTACCTACAGAGTTTCCAAAGCCAGATACATATGGTGAAATGCAACAGGTTGCGATGGAGCTTAGCAAAGGGTGTCCATTTTTGCGTGTTGATTTTTATGAAATTAAAGGGCATCTATTTATTGGAGAATTAACATTTTTCCCTGGTGCTGGATTTGAAAGATTTCGTCCTATGTCAAAGGATTATGAATTAGGAGAGTGGTTACATCTTGAGAATGTACATCGGGGCTGATTTAGTTCCTACGGATATTAATAAAACATTATTTGAAAACGGTAATGGAGAAGCTTTTGTAGGAAAAGAGCTTTATGAAATTTTGAAGCAATCGGATTTAAATGTTTTCAATTTAGAGGTTCCTCTTACTGATATAGAGACACCCATCGTAAAATTTGGTAATAATTTAATTGCGCCAACAAAAACAATTAATGGATATAAGGCGTTAGAGCCGTTATTTTTAACACTGGCTAATAACCACTCCTTAGATCAAGGGGTGGAAGGGTTGACGACAACATTAAATTTGTTGAAGCAGCATAATATTTCTCATGCAGGAGCCGGAGCTAATTTGAAAGAGGCTAAGGAGCCATTTATCTTTGAAAAAGATAATGTACGTATTGGATTCTATCTTTGTACAGAGAACGAGTTTACTATGGCTACTTGTCATACAATGGGGGCTAATCCTTTTGATGTGCTAGAAAGCTTTGACGAAGTAAAAGTTTTAAAGGCACAATGCGACTACGTCATCGTTCTATATCACGGCGGCAAGGAATTCTATCGCTATCCATCTCCTATGCTACAGAGATATTGCCGTAAATTTGTCGATAGTGGAGCGAATCTCGTTATCTGTCAACATAATCATTGTGTAGGGTCTCGCGAAGATTACCAGGGGGGCACTATCATTTATGGACAGGGAAACTTTATTTTTAATTCCGACTTTTATGTAAATCATCAGGAATTTGTGAAAGATGCAATACTAGTTACTATAGACGTAACTAAGGATGATTTTGTGGTGTCTGAATTGCCTATTCGTAGAATCGATAATGGTACACGACTAGCCACAGAAGTTGAAGCTACAGAAACATTAGAGGCTTATAGAAAACGTAGTGAAAAAATTAAAGACCCTCACTTTGTGACTCAAGCTTATAAGGCCTTTGCTGATACACATGTAAAACGTTATTTGCGTGAGTTTTTAGGTAGATCATTTATTGTACGCGCTATTAATGCTTTATTGGGCCGAAAATTGGTAGAACTTATTTTGGGCAAAACGAGTTATTTAGCAATACAAAATTATTTGGAATGTGAAGCTCATCATGAACTATTCTTGAGAGGCATTAAGAATATCAATAAGAAATAATGGATACTAAAATCGTAGCTGCTGCTAAATGGTCTGTTATTACAGAGGTTTTGGCAAAGCTTATCACACCACTGACAAATATAATATTGGCTCATATGTTAGCACCGACTGCATTCGGCATATTGGCGACGATTATGATGGTTATATCTTTTGCGGAAATGCTTGCTGATGCGGGTTTTCAAAAATTTCTTGTTCAGCATGAGTTTGAAAGTACCCAAGATAAGCAAGAGGCCGCAGATGTGGCCTTTATTGCCAACCTAGTGTTTTCTCTAGTTTTATGGGGCGCTATCATAATCGGTCGTGATGAATTGGCCGTATTAGTAGGTAATGATGGCTTAGGTATACCTTTAGCCGTAATGGGCGCTATGATTCCTTTATCTGCTTTTAGTAGTGTCCAAATGGCATTGTATCGAAGAGATTTTAATTTCAAGTTTCTTTTAAATATTAGGCTCATAACAATTCTTACACCTATATTGATATCTATACCAATGGCGCTTATGGGGTACGATTATTGGTCTTTAATTGCTGGTATGCTAGGGTCTCAGCTATTTACGGCGTTGGCATTATTAAAGAGTCGGAAGAATCAAATTCATCTGTTTTTTAGTAGTCGCGTCTTTATGAACATGTTTAACTATAGTGCATGGTCTTTAGCTGAAGCATTTTCTATATGGCTCACTGCTTGGGTGGATACATTCATTATTAGCCGTTTTTTAGATGCCTATTATTTGGGTATATATAAGATGCCAATGGCTATTGTTACGACTGTAATGGCTATGGCTACAGCATCTTTGGCTCCTGTATTATTCGCGGCTTTAAGTCGTGTGCAAAATAATCAACAGGCCTTTTCGAATACATTCTTTACATTCCAACGCTATATGGCTCTATTTTTGGTACCTCTAGGTGTAGGCTTATTTGTATTTCAAGACTTTGTTGTTCAGTTTTTACTAGGGCCACAATGGACGTTAGCGGGCATTGTATTAGGTTCCTGGGCATTGAGTTCGGCTATTATGACTGTAACAGCTAATTTGATTTCCGAAATATTTCGTGCAAAAGGGATGCCTAATCTATCATTTTGGGCTCAAATATTACATCTAGTAGTTTTAATACCAGTTATCTATATTTGTATTCAATATGATTTCAGTACCTTTGTATATGCTCGATCGTTAGTAAGAATGGAAATGCTAGTGGCTTCTATGTTGCTACTGGCTTTATTTGTCAATATGAGTGCATTTCGCATAATATCTAATATCAGTGTATATCTCATTACAGCATCTATAGTTGGGTTAATTGCCTATAGTATTTTACATCTCTATGATGCAGTATGGTGGACCGTCGTCTGTATGCTTTTATGTGTTGTATTATATGTGGCTATTTTATACGTCATTCCATCTGAGCGCATAATTATTGCTTCTGGCTATAAAAAAGTCTTAAGTAAAGTAAAACGACATAATTAACAGAACTATGAAAGGAGTACATATGCTTTCAAAAAATGTAGATTTAAACAACACGGTAATCCTTGTAACGGGTGCCGCTGGATTTGTAGGGGCTAATCTAGTTATGTCCTTACTATCTGAAGCAGAAGGGACTCAAATTATTGGCATAGATTCTGTTAATGATTACTATGATGTAGCATTGAAAGAGTATCGATTGCAACAGATTGATGAACTTAGCAAAGATAATAAGAATATATGGATTTTTAAAAAAGGGAATATTGCAGATAAGTCCTTTGTTGATGAAATTTTTGCTATCTATAAACCACGAGTTGTAGTGAATCTAGCAGCTCAAGCAGGGGTTCGTTACTCTATCACTAACCCCGACGCCTATATCGAGTCTAATATTATTGGATTTTATAATATTCTAGAAGCTTGTCGTCATTCTTATGACGATGGTGAAAGAGGTGTAGAGCATTTAGTGTATGCATCATCTTCTTCTGTATATGGTGCAAATAAACAAATCCCATACTCTATAGATGATAAAGTAGATAATCCTGTATCTCTTTATGCAGCTACAAAAAAGTCAAATGAGTTATTGGCTTATTCGTATGCTAAATTATATAACATCCCTAGCACAGGGCTTCGTTTCTTCACTGTATACGGCCCTGCAGGTCGTCCAGATATGGCATACTTTGGTTTTACAAATACATTACGTAATGGTGGGACAATTAAAATTTTTAACTACGGCAATTGTAAGCGTGATTTCACCTATATCGATGATATCGTAGAAGGCGTTTCTAAGGTTATGTCTACTGCACCAGAGCGTCGCAATGGTGCGGATGGCTTGCCGGTTCCACCGTACGCTATTTATAATATCGGCAATAGCAACCCAGAAAATTTACTTGATTTTGTGCGCATTCTTTCAGAGGAATTGGTTTCTGCTGGCGTATTGTCAGAAGATTATAATTTTGAGGAGCATAAAGAATTAGTACCCATGCAACCAGGGGATGTGCCTGTTACATATGCTGATACAAGTGCGTTAGAAGCAGATTTTGGCTTTAAACCTAATACAACCTTACGAGAAGGGTTAAAGCGTTTTGCCATATGGTATAAAGATTTCTATATGATGGAGGGCAAATAAATGAAAATTGCAATTGCTGGTACAGGTTATGTAGGCCTTTCCAATGGTGTGTTATTAGCTCAACATAATGAAGTAGTAGCCCTCGATATCATCCCGGAAAAAGTAGATATGTTAAATCGCAAAGAGACACCTATTGTAGATGCTGAATTGCAAGAATATTTAGCTACTAAGGAGTTAAACTTCAAAGCTACACTTGACCCAGTAGAAGCTTTTAACAGTGCAGATTATGTTATCATTTCGACACCTACAAATTATGATCCTCAAAAAAACTTTTTCGATACATCTTCTGTTGAACAAGTCATTAAAACTGTGCTAGAGATTAATCCTGATGCAGTAATGATTATTAAATCAACTGTACCGGTAGGCTATACGGTACAAATGCGTAAAGAATTTAATACGGAGAATTTAATTTTCTCGCCAGAATTCTTGCGTGAAGGTAAAGCCTTATACGATAATTTACATCCATCCCGTATTGTTGTGGGCGAGGATTCTGACAGAGCACGTCGTTTTGGCCAATTACTAGCGGAAGGTGCTATTAAAGAAAATATTCCACAATTATATACTGATTCTACGGAAGCGGAAGCAATTAAATTGTTTGCTAATACGTATTTAGCATTACGTGTAGCGTATTTCAATGAGTTAGACTCCTATGCTGAAGTACGTGGCCTTAGCACAAGTCAAATCATCAAGGGGGTTTGTTTAGATCCTCGTATTGGAGATTTTTATAATAATCCTTCCTTTGGTTATGGTGGTTATTGCTTGCCAAAAGATACAAAGCAATTATTAGCTAACTATAATGATGTACCACAAAACTTAATTTCTGCCATTGTCGATGCGAATAGAACACGTAAAGATCATGTGGCAGATACTATTATTGCTAAAAATCCGAAAATTGTTGGTATCTATCGCTTGACCATGAGATGAACTCTGATAATTTTAGTAGCATCAGCCATTCAAGGTGTTATGAAACGTATTAAGGCGAAAGGGATTGCTGTGGTA
>ENA-OQKV01000156-OQKV01000156.1-human-gut-metagenome-genome-assembly--contig:-NODE-156-length-28390-cov-3.380214_pt1 | contig 28390 bp, 23 predicted proteins | sample MGYA00242655_ERZ504811 | MGnify/ENA primary metagenome ERZ504811 (study PRJEB26092, sample SAMD00036406) | human gut metagenome | host: Homo sapiens | study: EMG produced TPA metagenomics assembly of...
CTCACATGTCCATGTAATTGCATAACCATACTCTCCGGCAGCATCGCTTCTTCTATATGATGTGACTTTAGGAACTCCTGATAACGCACTTCAATTTCTTCTTCCGGAAAAGGCGGTGCACAGTGATTCTCCCCGCTTCTCTCATACCCCTTTGTCCATGCGTCACCCCATATCAGTTCTTTCTTCTCCGTCAGAGGCTTCATAGTCTCAGGGTCAAGCTCTACGCCCCATATAGGTGTCTGATTAGAGCAGCCCCAGTAAAAATACATTCTGCCGTCATCATCTATGAAAAGATTCGGATCCCAGAAGGGAAACGTTCCCTTTATCTCCTCATAAGGTCCGTTTATAACGTCTTTGGTCCGATAAAAATTGCATGCTTCTTCCTTCTTGGAAGCACAGATGTATATATAATCCCCCACCACTCTTGCATCCGGCGCATAATCATACAACGGAAGTGATTCCGGCAGACGGTGGCTTTCCCAATGCACCATATCCTCCGATATCCATACGCTGAGCGTCATAGATGCGAAAATATAATATTTCCCTTGAAACTGAATCATTGAAGGGTCTGCCGCTTCGCGCGCCACCTGCACCGACGCATCGCCGGACATTCCCTGAACCTGCGGTTTATTAAACTGATACCGGTAAGGTACATTTACCGGATTACAAAAATATTCCTTTCCCATGAACCATTTCTCCTTTCAGCAAAACTCAAACCCACTGCCAGTCTATGCTACCACTTCCCCTATATGTAAAATATAAAGCACGTACGCTCGTCTCTATATGAAATTCCCCAGATTTCTCCTGCCAGTCTGCCGATGGGCGTACCGGAATAACTGCCCTTATTTCCCCATCCTTTTCATCCTGCATCAGCATTTCACCTTCTGCATTTCCCCGCACGTTGATTCTAATCCGGCTGCTCTGTCTGATATCGAAGTCTTTAAATTCGGCCCATGCGCCATCCCGCAGATTAGCAATATATCGATTGGGATTATCCTCTCTGTATTCTCCACCCTGCGTAAAATAAGGATGCCTCTCTTCTACTGCCGTTTTTTCTTTCTAGTACATGAAAGTTCCTCCGGCACTTGATAAATTGCAGACAATTCGGGCTTTATATCTTCCCGTTCCCTGCAACAATCCTCCATTTAAGCCGCAGCTCGTAACTTCTGTTTTTGTAATCCTTCCATCTTCTGCAATCTTTATCGGCTCTCCGCACATTGTCGGGAATTACGGTGGCGGTTAGTATGCCGGTGATAAAATACATACCACTGTCCCTCTATTTCCACCAATCCGCCATGGGTATTACTCAGGTAATTCACAGCCTGCTCCTCTTCTACAATGCCGATATCTCCAATACTGACAATAATACCCCCATATCGGAACCCCTTCACAGGAGATTCGCTGACTGCATAACATAAATCATGTCTTTTGACTGAGGAATAAATCATATAATACCGCCCATTAATATTCCGCAGGCCGCTTGCCTCAAAAATCTATACCCCTCAAAATCCGTTCCTTCCGACAAAACCTCCCCGGGAACTGCCAACACAGGATCGCTCTTTAGTGTCAGCATATCCTTATCCAGTTCGACACAATATGAACCGTCTATCTGAAACATCCCTGCAAGATATTTCCTCATGGGTGCGTCTTTTAGATAAGACAATCCCGTATACAGATAGATTCTTCCGTCATCATCTTTTAGTACTCCCGGATCAAAATTAAATACATCTCCCTGTTTTTGTCCATATAAAATTCCATCCACATAACGGATATGTCCATAAAATTGATATTCCCCTGCTGGCTCGTCACAGACCGCCACAGAGACAGTGAGCGAACGATGCAGACAGTAAAACAAATAATACCTGCCCTCTTCTCCTATCTGCACATCCGATGCAAATAGATGCTATGTACCGTCTTCGTTTAGCGGGTCCTGCACGGAACGGTAAATAACTCTATCTTTTTCCATGCCCCCAGATCATCAATCGGCGCTGACCAGCACACATAATCATTCCTTCAAAAATCCTCCTCGTCAAACCGGTCATTACTTTCGTAGACATACAACCTGTTTCCGAATACATAAGACTCCGCATCTGGTATATATTCATAACTCGGCAAAAACGGATTAAATGCTTGTGTTTTCATTTCTTATGAACTCCTTTACATCATTATGAAATGGCCACTACAAAACGACTATCTGATATGACCTCTACGCCTTGTTGACTTCGTATGAGTATTCTCCTGCACTAACTTTTTCCATCCTGCCGTCCGGAAGATAAATTTCTGCTTCCACCGGCACCGCTACCGTAATCATTACTTTCTCACCCTCATATTTCCATGCAGACTTGATTTCCCCTGCTCTGGAAAGATAAGACCCTGCTGCCCTTCCAAGACGTTCATCCGGATAAGGCTGTATTTTTACTTTACGGAAACCCGGCTCCAGAGGCTTTATCCCTAAAATATATTGATAGTAAAATTCTCCTACACTGCCAAATGCATAATGGTTAAAGGAGACCATATTATCATCTGTTATTTTATCTTCGTTTACTGTACCATCTTCACGGATAGCATCCCACCGCTCCCATGTAGTGGTAGCCCCCCTGTCAATCTGGTACATCCACCCCGGACATCCTTCCTGAAGCAGAACATCATAAGCAAGCTTCGCCTCTCCAGCCTCCACCAGCATAGGAAGCAGATGCTCCGTAGCAAAAAATCCTGTCGTCAATCCTTCCCGTCGGACATTTTCCACAAACTTCTTCATAACCTTCTGACGCAGTTCCCCTTCCGGAATGACAAACTTCAACGCCATGATATACGCAGACTGATAATCATCCGCTACATCACCATCCTCTTTTACAAACATTTGAAGGTAGGCATCTCTGGTTGCCTGATACTGTGCCTGATACCGTGCCGCGTCCTCCTCATAACCAAGCGCCTTTGCTGTTTCGCTTACCACCTTTAAGTCATGTACGATAAAGGAATTGGAAATGGGATTATTATGCTGTGCCTGCCATGCCATATCCTTTCCAAGCGCCAGCCAGTCACCTAAGGATACCCCAAGCCACAGATTCCTGCCCTCCATCTTCCGTATTTCCGCCTCCACAAATTTCTTCATACTTTCATACTGCTGTGGAAGCGCCTTTTCATCTCCAAACTGCCAGTACATCAGCTCCGGAAGAATCGTTACTGCATTTCCCCATCCCAGCATGTTCACAAATCCAATTCCTGCCGGTCCGGTTTGGGGTACAGTGGCACAGACATACCCCTCCGAGTTATCAAGCTGCCCCAGTTCAAGGTCACGCAGGAAATTTTTCCAGAAATCATTCGTGTCAAAATTATATGCACCTGTTAAAGCAAACACCTGTCCATCCCCTGTATATCCCATGCGTTCATCTCTCTGGGGACAATCGGTGGGAACTTCCACATAATTGGATTTCTGACCCCATACCTGATTCTCGTATAATTTCTGCACCTTCTCATGTCCGCATTCAAAGAACCCTGTCCGCCGCATATCCGTATAAAGGGCATACGCCTTTACCATCCCCGGCTTATACTCCGCCCCGGAAAGTTCCACATAACGGAATCCCATATAGGTAAACCTTGGACGATAAGTCTTTTTTTCTGCCCCTGCATGATAAATGACAGTCGCCTTTGCCTTCCGAAGATTGGCAGTATACAGGCTGCCGTCCTGGTTCAGGATTTCTCCATGTCGGATTGTTAACGTCTCACCCTCAAAAAACTCTGGGTGAATCTCGACAATTCCCGCAAAATTCTGTCCGAAATCCAGAATGGTCTTTCCTTCTGATACTGTTACATTTTTAACTGGCATCTCTTCCTGTATACGCACTTCTGTCAGGGTTTTTTCCAATGCAAAATCTGTTGTTCCCGTATAGGCAACAGGATTTCCGATTACATTATTTCGCCCATCTGCAAAGTATATTTCTCCGTCATATTCTCCGGCATATTCATAGGGAGATTCCAGTTCATCCACATCTATTCCGGAATGAATCTCTTTCTCGCTTCCATCGGCAAATTTAAGCTGCAGTATCCATGAAACTGCCGGCTTTTCTCCGTATATCTGCGTCTGGTTCTCACATAGAAATCTTCCGCAGTACCAACCCTGTCCCAGATAAAAGACCAGCTCATTTTCCTCACTCCCAGTATTCAGAAATGCCGTCACGTCATGCTCTTGATAAAGAACCCGGCGCGGATAGTAAGTATAACCAGGGGCAAACATCTGCTCTCCTGCTTTCTTCCCATTCAGTTCCGCTTCATATACCCCCAGTGCCGTAGAATAAAGTACGGCACTGACAACATTTTCTCCAGAAAATTTCTGGCGGAAAACTGCCACATCTCCCTCTTTATATTCCCTGTCTATGGCAATAAAATAATTTTTCAAATCCTGCATTTTGACTCATCCTTTCTAGGTGGTAAACTATACTCATGACAGTCGGACGAAATTATACATACTTTTTCATAAATTCCGCTGAAAGCTGTATGGATTTTACTGGTGATTTATCCACCCAGTTCTTATGGCTCTCCAGTATCACCGCATCCACTCCCGCCGCTTTCGCCTGCTCTACAAGAGCTTCCAGATTCATATTCCCATACCCCAGCTCCATGCTGTCTGATTTCAAGATAGGTGTCATCGACGCTCCTGTTACTCTGCTTCCCCTGTCATTGATATGGTAAAGCCTCAGTCTATCTCCCAACTGCCGCATCAACTGTAACGCATCCACTCCCGCTTCCGTAGGCCAATAAGAATCAAACTCAAAATTCACATACGCCGGATCCGTCTCTTCCATCAACATCCTGTATGCCGTCTTGTCTTTTGATACCTTGCGAAATTCACAATTATGGTTATGGTATAAAAGTTCTACGCCGCCCTCTTTTAGTCCTTTTCCTGCTTCGTTTAAATCCTCCGCCAGTTTCCGGACTGCCGTTTCATCAGAGTAATCAAAACGGTACATCCCTGTTATGACCACATATTTTGTTCCAAATTTCTTCGCTTCTTCAATGACAATTTGCGGCTCCCTCTGGATGGTTCCCAAATCCTCATGTACACTTACCACCGACAATCCTGCCGCCTTCACCAGACCTGCCCAGTCCAGATTCCCGCCTTTTCCTACCGGCATCCCTGCCATCTTCGTCATCATGCGCACCATAAAGGACGTGGGACGGATCATAAATCCATTTAACTCAATCCCATCATATCCTGCTTTTTTGATAGCAGATAGTGTCTGCACAGCCTGATTTTCTTTTGCAGTCACTGTCCCAAGCATAATCTGCTGTACTGCTCTCATCGGCATTACGATATCCTCCTAATTCCATAGTCACCTTTCCGGTCTTTTCATCAATCGGTAACTTTCTTAATCTTCTGCAAAGCATCATTCAGTGCCTTTATATCTTCCGGTTTTATCACATCTCCTGCTTGTTTCAGCATACTCTGCAGGGTCATTCTCTGCATCATGCGCTGCAGCGCCGGATTATCCTTCACACTCTCTGCCACATCTCCCCGGCTCGCCGATGCCTTATCCGTCAGTCTCTGTACAATTGCATTTGCCTCCGGGCTTTTGGCAATCTCGCCAAGAGTATCCCCAATGGAATAACAGTCCTTACGAAAATCTTCCTTGTCAAACCAGTTAACAATATCTCCTTCTTTCACAAACAGATAATCTTTATTGACTTCAGCGACCTTCTTTATAGTAATTTCGTCCCTGTATTCGCCTGCCTGAGCAGTAACCGTATGAACACCCGATATTGGAACTTCAAAACAGAATACTCTGCTGCCATTCTGCTCTTCCACAAGTTTTCCGTCTACATACAACGTCACCGAAGGTTGATTAGAATACACCTTAATCTTTGTCACTTCCTCTGCCCGGTCTACATACCGCCGGCCGCACAGATGGACAAAAGCTTCTTTGCTCCAATACGCTTTATACAGATAAAATGCATCTTTTCTGAGCTCGCGGTCAATCGTTACCAATCCTTTTTGGTTTTCCCCATGTTTGCCGCCCTCGTCTCTTCCGTCAGCGGCAAAATCAAACATATTCCACACATGAGTCGCCCAGAGCCATGGACGTTCTTCAATCATACGCAGCATGTGCTCATGATACAGGCACTGATATTCCTCTGTATAATCCCCCCTGTCAGGCTGGGAAGAATGATATGCAGGATTTGCGTCCGCCCCGTATTCTGAAAATCCAATGCAGCGATCCGGGTAAGCACTGTGATACTCGTCAAAGAATTCATCCGTCTGAATCATCTCTCCCACATACCAGCCGAAATAAAGATTATAGCTATTAATATCCGGTATCTCCAGCAATGGGCTTTCCTTTTCCAGCATAAACACGTTTGCCATTACAGTTTTCCTTGTCTGATCCAGCTCATGGCATAACCGGTTCAGTTCCCGATGGTTCTCTATCAATTCTTCATTTACTGCGCTTGCTGCTGTGATCTCATTAGAAAGTCCCCAGCAGACAATCGACGGATGGTTATAATTCTGGATAACCAGTTCCCGCATCTGGCTTAATGTATTTTCTCTTCCTCCAGACATATGCATCGTAATATAAGGAATCTCCGCCCAGACGATGATTCCGTTTTCATCGCACAAATCATAGAATTCCTGCGCATGCTGATAGTGGGCAAGACGGATGGTATTTGCCCCCATCTCCCTGATTATCTCCATGTCGCGCACATGATGCTCACGGCTCAGGGCATTCCCCGTTCCTTTGCAGTCCTGATGACGGCTTACACCCCGCAGTGGATAGAAACGTCCGTTCAAGAAAAAGCCCTTCTGTGGGGCAATGGAGAAGTGACGGCATCCAAATCTTACAGTGACCGCATCTCCGCTTTCCAGTTCCGCTTTAGCTGTATAGAGGTAAGGGTCATCCACACCATCCCACAAATGTACCTTGGACAGTTCAAATTCCACTTTTGCATATCCTTCTGTAACCAAAGCCTGTTTTGTCTCCTCCGCAACCGTTACAGTGACCACATCAGCACCACCCTCTGTATACACTTCTACAGTTACCGTTGCGCTTGCCGCTTCTTTCCCTTCCCCAGCCAGAGTGACCACAGGAGTTACTTTAATCCCATCTCCCCCGTGATACTCCATAGCAAAATGGCTCTCAGGCACTATGACGAGACGTACCATGCGGTACAGCCCTCCATAAAAAGTAAAATCGGCTTTTTGCGGATACACAGTTCCATTGTCCGAATTATCGACAGCGACCACCAATTCATTTTCCGCCGTCGTAAGTTTCTCCGTAATATCTACACGGAACCGTGAATATCCTCCTTCGTGATGAGCCAGTTTTTCTCCGTTTAAGTATACGTCCGCTGTCATGGCAGCACCGTCAAATTCCAGATAAGCCTTCTCCCCTGCTTCTAACTCCGGTTTTTCCAGAAGGCGGCGGTACCAGCAGGTTCCCCTGTGATAATCATTTCCTCCATCCTGCCCGTCTAAAGCATTCCATGTATGCGGCAGTAAAACACCTGTCCCCTCTGCGGCTGTCGCTTCCTGAACATCCTCGGCATTTTTTACAAAAAACCAGTTATCTTTTAATTCCGTTATCTTTCTCATGTGCTTGTTCCTCCTGTCCCTGTTCATTTAATTATATTTTACCGCTTAACCTTTACTTATGTGTTTACTTTTTCCATAATATGTTTTTAAATTAATGAATTCTAAGACAGAATGAAAGAGACTGCCACACAATGTGAAAACCCGCAAGGGTGACAGCCTCATTATCAAACATAACCATATTCAAAAACAAATACCTCTTGATAATAAATATCACAAACAACGCTATTTATTACCTAACGCCTGATTCATTCCCTGAATCATCAACTCAATCTGTGCTGCCATCTCTGCACCAGCAAAGCTTGCCAGAGATTTTAGGGGCATTCCATACATCATTGCCTTCATCATCTCTGCACCCGTACCAAGGGTATCCTCAACATTTTCTGTTGGATCTGACTGCATGACTCCCATTGCTCCCTGCATATTCTGCATCAAACCTCCGATGATCGGCGCGGTCACAGGATGCGCCATAAGCTCTCCGATCGTTGTCGCTCCACTGACGTACAGAGGAAGCTGCTTTTCGGTCTTGAAGGAAAGTTCCCCTCTCAAGGCAATCTCGTCACTTGCATGCCCTATCAACACCTCGTAAGTTCCTGAAGGTGCATACCAATCGCCAAGCCCTTCATGGTAGAAAGATAAATCCCTTGCAGTAAGTGCAAATTCTACAGTCTTTGTCTCACCCGGCTGCAACTCCACCTTAGCAAAGCCCTTTAGTTCCTTCACAGGACGCCCTGCTGTGCCGTTTTTATCGCTGACATAAAGCTGTACTACTTCCTTACCGACCATACTTCCTCTATTTTTAACATCTACGGTTACTTTTACACAACCCTTATCATCCAGACTTTCTGCAGGCATATTCAGATTACTATACTCATATTCCGTATAAGAAAGTCCATGTCCGAATGCCCAGCGCACTGGCATTTTTCTAGCATCATAATAACGGTAGCCTACATAGATTCCCTCCGCATAATCCACATTCACTCCATCGCCGGGGAAATTCAGGTAACTTGGATTATCCTCCAGACGAAGCGGGAATGTCTCTGCCAGACGTCCTGAAGGATTTACTTCTCCATAAAGAAGTTTATCTGTTGCTTCTCCCACGCCCTGACCGCCAAGATACATTTCCAGAATAGCTGCTGTTTTATCTGCCCAAGGTACTTCAACCGGACTTCCATTGTGCAGCACAACAACCGTGTTAGGCTGTACTTTGATAACTTCCTCAATCAGTTTATTCTGGCATGCGGGAAGTTTCATATCCTTTCTATCATAGCCTTCCGCTTCCATCATATCAGGCAGTCCCGCGAAAATAACTGCCACTTCGGCATCCTTTGCCGCCTGCACAGCCGCCGCCAGTTCTTCCGCGTTTTCTTCATCCTTATCAAAGGGGAATCCTTTCACATAAGATACGGTTCTGCCTTTTTCCTTTGCACTCTCCAACGCGGAAGTCACTTTACTGGAATTGATATGACTGGAACCTCCGCCCTGATAACGGGGTTTTTCAGCATATTCGCCAATGTATACTACTTTTGTTCCTTCCTTCAGCGGAAGTATTCCATTATTCTCCAGAAGAACTGCACACTCTGTCTCTATTTTTACCGCTTTTTCATGATCTGCATCCCTGTCAAACACAGCTTCCGGATGGCGGTTATCCGCATAAGAAAACAATACCTTTAAAATACGCTCTACTGCCTTATCAAGCAGCGCCTCATCCAGACTGCCATCTTTTACTGCCGCAATGATCCTGGCATCATTTACCCCATGGCTGCCCGGCATCTCCAGATCAAGTCCCGCGACAATCCCTTTCACACGGTCTGCCACCGCGCCCCAGTCTGTCATAACATAGCCTTCAAATCCCCACTCATCCCGTAAAATCTCTGTCAAAAGATGTTTGTTTTCAGAGGCGTATACTCCGTTAATCTTATTGTAACTGCACATAATCGTCTTAGGCTGCGCTTCCTTTACCGCTGTCTCAAATGTGGGTAAATAGATTTCCCGGAAAGTACGTTCCGACAAATTAGAAGAACAACTCATACGGTTATACTCCTGATTATTTGCGGCATAGTGTTTCATGCTCGTTCCCACGTCCCAGCTCTGTACACCTCTGATATAGGAAGCAGCCATTTTGCCTGCAAGATATGGATCCTCGGATAAATATTCAAAATTCCGTCCGCAGAGAGGGCTTCTCTTAATGTTTACAGCCGGTCCCAACAAAACACTTAAATTTTCTGCCTGGCATTCTTCCCCAAGGGTCTTTCCCATTTCGTTCATCAAATCCGTATCAAAGCTGGAAGCCGTGGCACAGGCTGCCGGAAAACAAACCGCCACAATACTCTCGCCAATCCCAAGATGATCTGCCTCGCCGGGCTGCTTTCTTAATCCGTGAGGCCCATCTGATACCATAACCTCCGGAATACCAAGTCTCTCCACTTTCTTCAAACGCCAAAAATCCTCGCCGGAACACATCCCGGCTTTCTCCTCCAATGTCATTTCAGAGATAATTTTCTTAAGATCTCTTTCCATAATCTCCATCCTTTCTTTCATTATATTCGATATTGCTATTCCATCTTTACTTTTATGAAAATTTTACCCTCATTTATCCTTTCTGTATTGTCTGATTTTAATATATTTTATCTGATTTTAATTATCCAAAAAATTTTTCACCACATGAGTTCTTCGGTACTGTGCCGGTGTCTCTCCTGTCACCTTCTTAAATACTCTGGTAAAATAACTTTGAGGAGAAAGATTCATATATTCTGCAATAATGGCAATTGACCGGTTAGAATATTTCAGCAGATTACAGGAAACCTGTATTTTTTCCTGCATAATATAATCCGTCAAGGTCATTCCCGTTTGTTTTTTGAAAATCCCTGAAAGGTACGCCGGATGCACACCAATCTCTTTTGCAATTTCCTGTAATGACAATTTCTTAAAAATATGCTTCGCTACGTATTCCCTGCTCTGTTCCACATAAATCGAATGCGTCTCTGATTTTGCTCCTTTCCCCAGCCGTCCAAACTCAGCAAGCGCGTATTCCATTACTTTCCGCATCTCCATCACATTCGCTGCTTTGGCAAGTTTTTGTAAAAGCACATCACTTAATATATATGCAGCACTTTCTCCTACACCCGTTGCAATAGCATATCTGGTAAGTAAAGTGATTCCGCTTACTATGCCGTATTCCAGATTCTTTTTCTGTGACTGGGCCATAACACCCGCACTTTCCACCAAATCCTCAAAAGATTTACCCGTTCCAAACGAAAACTTCCCCTGCCCTCCTCCTATAATCCATTTCCACATCTGATCTTCTCTGGCAAATGGAAAATGTTTTTTGTCGCACTCCTCATTTTCCAATTCATATTCCACACGCCCGGCATGTAAACTTTCTTGAAATCGTCCCGGATCTATCCCATTATCAATTTTGACAACATTTTCATACTCATCTGTCAAAAGGCCATGTACAAACATTATTATTTCTTCCAGTTCCCCCATTTTCATCAGGGGAATATCACATACATATCCTGCCTTCGCTCCATGCTGTTTACAATACAATAAATAATCGTTCTCAGAATGCTCCTCCGTGTTCACAGGTCCCCAAATAACATAATCTCCCAGGTCATGAAACACATAATACCAATACCCGTTGTCATTCCACCCCTTGTATGTCTTCTGTTCCCTCCCATAATCCATCAACATTTGTAAAAGCTTTGGACTGTTAAATACCGGATCCTCATCCAGGAAACCGTCAAAAGGAACTGCAAGAAATTTTCCTTCTCTGCTTAAAATCCTTCCTGCCAGATGATACAGATGGTATACGTTTTTTAATATGTAGACTGCTTTATCCATTCATTTTCTCCTTGATTATCCTAAATGCGCATTTGTACTCTCATTTTCCAGAGCTTTAGACTGAAAAATATATAAATTAAAAATAATTTTTTGACATAAACACGAAATTTTACATCTTGGTATCTTTCTTTTCTATTATAATAAAAAAACAAATCCAATAAACACCATATTGAGAAATTATGAATTGCAAGGAGGATTTTCTATGGACAAATTTTCACCGGACTTTCTTTTGGGGGCTGCAACCGCAGCACATCAGGTTGAAGGAAGCAATGATAATAGTGACTGCTGGGCAATGGAACAGATGGAACATACCAGCTTTATAGAGCCATCTCTTGATGCTGTTGACCATTACCATCGTTATCAGGAGGATATCCGGCTTATGGCGGATGCCGGATTAAACGCCTACCGTTTTTCTGTAGAATGGGCGCGTATCGAACCAGAAGAAGGACATTTTGACGATGCACAGGCCGAGCACTATCTGGATGTTATTCACTGTTGCAAAGAACATGGTTTAGAGCCAATCGTAACCCTCCACCATTTTTCCAGCCCTAAATGGCTCATAGGAAAAGGTGGGTGGGAAGCAGAATCCACAGTAGACGATTTTGCCCGCTATGTCCGCTATATCATCGGAAAACTTGGAAATGAGCTTCACTATGTATGTACCATCAACGAAGCCAATATGGGAATTCAGGTAGCTGCCATTGCCAAGCGCTATACGCTGCAGATGCAGGCGCAGGCTGCAAAAGCTCAGAGTGCAGACGGTACTGTTCAGGTCGGAATCAATCTGGAGAAAATGATGGCAGACCAGAAAGCCACAGCGGAAGAAAATATCAAAGTTTTTGGAGTGGAGAAAGTAGAAAACTTTACTTCCATGCGTACTCCTGAAGGCGATAAGATTGTATGTCGTGCTCACGAAGCAGCGCGTGCTGTCATCAAAGAACTCTATCCTGAAATCAAAGTAGGTCTTACCTTAAGCTTACATGATATTCAATCCACAGCCGGTGGAGAGAAACATGCAAAAAAAGAGTGGGATGATGAATTTACCCATTATCTCCCCTATATCCAAAATGATGATTTTCTGGGCGTACAGAACTATACCCGCTCCCTGATGGGTCCGGAGGGTACACTCCCCACTCCTGACGGCGCTGAACTCACTCAGATGAACTATGAGTTCTACCCTGAAGCATTAGAACATGTCATCCGTAAGGTGGCAAAAGATTTCAAAGGCGATCTGATTGTCACAGAAAACGGCATTGCTACCGGAGATGACAAGAAACGTATTGCTTTTATCGAAACAGCTCTCACAGGTGTTCAAAACTGTCTGCGCGATAACCTTCCCGTACGCGGCTACTTCCATTGGAGTCTTATAGACAATTTTGAGTGGCAGAAAGGTTATTCCATGACCTTCGGGTTGATTGCCGTTGACAGAACAACACAGACCCGCCATCCCAAAGAAAGCTTATCCTATCTGGGAAGTTACCGTGGTTAATTCTACGTCAGCATAAAATATTTTGAATGTAAATGGGCTGTCGGATAAATCTGATTTTTAACCCCTAATACTTCAAGAGGAGATCTTCCTGTAACATTCAGGCTTTTTCAATGCCTTGAGTCAAAACAGGAGGGGCTCCTCTTTTCCATGTATTCTATTTTAGGGCGCACGAACCCCTTGCCCGGATTTTTTGCCCCGCGCTTTTGTCTAAGCTGTTTTTTCTTCCTTTTTCCCTTCGTATTTTTGGAGTTCTTCATACAGAAAGCGGTGGTATTTATTGATATTCCGACCGATTGCGTACAGCATAAACTCCTTATATACTTTTTCTGCGGAACGATAGTGAAAACGTCGGAATTTTTCGTTTTCCTTGATATCCCCAAAGTGCCCTTCCGTCTGGATTGATCGGATCTGCCGGTTCAGGATCCCTTCAGGGTTTGTCTGTGCATTATATTTGTACAGACATCTGGCCTTATGCTCACAGCCGCTACAGTCTGCACATCCATACACTTCAAGGGTCTGGGTATAGCCGTTCTGTTCTTTGGTTTCCGTGCGGATATGCCGTAATTCTCTTCCGTCATGGCAGATATAATAAGGCTCATCCTCGAAGACTTCATATCTCATGTTGTAATATTTCCCAATGTCTTCTTTATACGCACGGGTCTTTCTCTTTTCATGATCCTGCAGCTTGATATAACTGGTGATCCTGTTTTCTTTCAGATACAGCAGGTTCTTTTCACTGCAGTAACCGCTGTCAGCAGTCACCTCTTTCAGGCAGTTTTCTCCGAAGGTTTTCCTGTGTTTTTCTAACACCGGGATCAGTGTGTTGTAGTCTGTCCGGTCATTGCTTACATATCCATGGATGATGAAATAGTTTTCTACTGCGATCTGAACGTTATAGGCCGGTTTTAGCTGGCCGTTGAGCATATGATCCTCTTTCATTCTCATAAAGGTCGCTTCCAGATCTGTTTTGGAATAACTGTTGCGTTCTTTCCCCATGATCTCAAAGCAGTCCTTATATCCTATCAGACGGTTTCCGCATTCTTCCAGTTCCTCATAAAGTTTCTGGATCTCCGGTTTCTTCTTCCCCTTACAATCAGTAAACAGGATCCCTTCCCCCGCTGCGATCTGCATCAGGTTTTTCTGCAGTTTCCGGATCTCAAGAGGGGAGCAGTTGTCGATCTCTATGATAGTATGGTTGGGGAGTTTTTTATGCTTTGTCAGTTTCCGGTTCCAGTTTTCTCTGATCACTTTCCGGACTTTTTCCATTCCCTGGATCACAAACATCCGTGCATCCCCAAGGTCGTATTTTGGAGCATACCCATTCTCATGCAGGAAGGTATTATACTTTGAACAAAGAGCATCGATGGTATCCAGCAATCCCACAAGATGATAATTGAGTGTCCCCCGCCAGACAAAGGTATAGCGGTTTGCATTTGCCTCGATTTTTGTGCCATCAATGAAAAGTTCGTTCAATGTAAGCAGGCCTTCCTTTTTCAGGCGGTGCAGGAACTGATAATTTAATTCGTCCAGAACTTCCCCTGTCAGCTTTTTTCCTTTAAAATCATAGAAAGCATCCCGCCTCAGTTTTTGCCCTTTCGTCAGCCAGATAAATGCCAGGTCTCTTTCACATAATTCTACAATGCGGTCAACAGCTCTCACCCCGCGCATGTTTGCATAGGTAACTACAGCGTACATCATAATTGGATGGTACCCGGTTCTTCCCCGATCTGAATAACAGGCCAGCAGGCCAGAAAAATCTAAATCTTCCATCACTTTTTTCAGAGTATAGACTGGATCGTCGTCAGGTAAATGCAATTCGAAGAAACTGAAGTTGATTTTCTGTTGCCCAAACTCAAAAAATCCGTTATAATAATCTTGTTTTAGCATAGTTCTATTTTAACGTAGAACGGGGAGAAAGATGGTTGTCGTTAGCCATCTTTTTCTCTTTTATGATAAAAAGTTTCAGGGGGCATTGTGACTGGATCAGTCACAATGCCCCCTATTTGAGGCTATCTATTTCCCGATAACCCCTTGTCTAATTTCTATCCGAGTAACCAGATGCATCTACAATAGCGCTGGCTACAACGCTGATATTTAATGGTATACTGAGAAACCTTTCAGCTTCCTCCCTCTCCGGAACAGTCAATAATTCTTCCATGGAATTAATGCGAGCAATATTACTGCCCAACAATCCAGCAGCTCTGTCTATGTATGAGCTCTCCTCAATCTTTCGATTGTGCCGCCGCTTTTTTCTCAGCAATACGCTTCTGAACTTCTACCATATCCTTTTTACTCAACGAGCAGAAATGCATAGCAATCAGCGTAATGATCCAGCCAATAATAGGGAAACCATACATCAATGCCATTGTCATCCAGAAAATACCTGCTGTTAATTCATCTGTAGGCTGCGGCATTGTTTCTTTATACCCGATCAAAGCAATCGCCCCAGTTGCAATAAGTGCACTGACAGAAGATACCAGCTTATCAATCAAACTATATACACCCGTTATAACCGCCGGTATATATTTGCCTCCACGATCCAACTCATAATCAATGATGTCTGCCATAAATGCATTATTTCCGGTTGTAACACCCATCTTCGTTCCAGTCGTCAGCAACATCAGAAGAACATATGCAATCATCAATGGCTTTGCGGTTGCAATGCTATGTGTATCTCCAAAAACATAAATTACAGTAAAGAAAGCAAATGAGATAAGCGTTACTATAAGACAATACCATGTCCAGTCCACTACCGTCTTCTTATTGCCGTGTTTTCTGGCATACCCCGCACTGACAAAAGCAAATAATATGGACGGAATAATTCCTATAGTAGTCAGCTGAGTAGAAATCGCCATATCACCGATAATAATACCTGCAGCCATCGTATTAATAATAGACTGGCTGGCAACCTGTTGTGCAATCTTATCGGAAGCGGCAGATGCAATGTAGCACTGCAACGGGCGGTTGCCTTTGAGAACATCCACCATATCCTTTATTTTGAGCTTTTCTTTCTTCATATTCGTTCCGACAAAGTTTTTCCGCCTTATCAAAACTCCGTAATACCAATACATGTCAGAACAATACCTACTGTAGAAACCCCTACACACACCCAACAGGCAGATGCCAGAAATTCCAGATTAAATCCGCCAAATTTAGGCATAAGCTTCATATAGAATACAAGATTCAGGATTATAGGCACTAGATAATTAAAAATCGTACTGCAGACACCGATCATCGGACGCTGCCTTGGATCATTGGTCATCAGCGCATACAATGTCTGTACCGTCATGTTGAATATGGTATATCCAATGATATAAAGAACATACAGGAGTATAAAAGTTACGGTACCCCTTCCTTTCCCTGCTGCCCAGTTATACATCATAAGCAATGCAAGAACCATAATCGCCCAACCGCTAATCATCAAGATACGCACCTTACCGAAACGAGTATTAACTTTATCATAAAGGAACGCAAATATCGGATCGGTAATTGCATCAAAAATACGAGTAAAGGTCAAAATCCCTCCTACTGCCACTGTCGCAATACCATAACCGATACTTGCCGTATAGTTTGCAAGGCCTATGAGAGAATAAAACCCCATTCCAATAAATGCGCTGGTAGATACCATGATAATCTGCCATAATTTTGCTCGCCGATACATCACCCCATCGGCTCCGCCTTGACCTGATCTGTTTTGAAACATAATTAAATCCTCCTTCAATACACTCTTATTTCTATAATATTATTATAGAGGAAACTAAAATTACCCCTGTTTAAAAATCGCTGATTTTGTTTCATGTTTCGTGCATTTTATATTCTTTTTTGTAAAATAAAAGGAAATGCCGGAAGCCCATTTTCATTAAAAAGAGAAACTTGATAATAAGGTGTCTGGGCAAAAACAGCAGTAATTTCATTTGATATAATGGCTTCTTTTATGAAAACTGTTAGTGTATCTTCGTTTACACTCCATCCGGTAATCTCACACTTTTCTTCACCTGTATATATCTCCAGTTCCTGAAGTTCTTGCCCTTCCAGATGCAGGCTGACAGCATTGTCAAATCGAATACATATCTGCTTATCCTGTACTTTCATTTCCACAGCGACAGGAGCATCCCCCTGCACCGCTTCCTCATATACATGCTGTCTTGCACTCAATGCCATGCGTATTCCTATTGGCTGCTTATTTTTGGGATGAATATCAAACCTGTTTCCACAATCTGAAGTGGAAATCATATGCACATTATCAATATGCTCCCATGCATTAAACTGTTGTTTCCTGAGTTCCGGAATTTATCCCCCTGCACTGCATCCATCTTTCAAAAGGTGCAAGCTGGGCATATATGACCGGAAGTCTCCTCTGCCCAGTCCTTTCGAAGCTGCTCCACCAATCGGGTAAACAGTTTTCATAAATTTCAGGATGCGTGTCATCACTTTCTCCCTGATACCAGATGACTCCCCTAATGGTAAAGCCTGCGGCCTTTGACAGCATAGACTCATACAACCCACAGGGGCGATTTTCATCATGCGGGCCTGTTACCATAAAACTCTCCTGTGACATGCCGCTGTTTTCTGCCGTTCCCCCCTGCATTTCCATGCCTGCTCCAGCTGCCAGCTTTCCTACATACCGCATCACCTGTTCCATCGTTACCGTATTTTTCATCATAAAATCGTTGATCATTTGAGAGAAAGGGCTTCCCATTCCCTTTCTCTTCGCATAGTTTATCTGGTAGTATGTTTCCATATCCAAATGTGCAAGATTCTCTTCATACTCACGCAGATATACTGTCAGTTCTTCATCCGCCTCTAACATTTCCCGGCTGATCCATGCTGATGCGGAAGTTCCTCCCCAATTACAGCTGACTATTGCCACCGGTATGTTATAATGCTTCCGCAGTTCCATTGCAAAATATACTGCCACCGCCGAAAAACTTCCAATTGCCTCCGGAGTAAGACATCTCCAGCAGTTCCAGTCCTGATTACTTTTCAGCCCCTCTTCTTCCTCCCCTTCAAAAGAATACTTTGCCACTTCATAATAACGTAAATGCTCATCCGGCCGGCTACTTTTCATTTCTTCAAACTGACTGTCATACTTCATGGGAAATTCCATATTGCTCTGTCCGCCGGCAAACCATACCTCCCCAAAATCCACATTTCTGAGCACAACATCATTTCCTATCCGGACAGTTACATTCTGTGCTACTTCCTGCGGGGGAAGAAAAAAAGCAAAATCTCCTTGCGGCAGTTCTCTTTCGGCGACTTCCTTTTCATTCATATAAATAGTTACTGTCTTTTCTTCCCGAACTGGTTCCCCCACACTTTTGCATGGCTTATTTCTCTGAAACGTCATGCCGTCTTGAAATATTTTTGCTAATTTGATCATAGACTCTCCTTGTTTACTTGTTCTATTTCTGTCTTTTGAATGTCAATGAATCACAAATCACTTCATCTTTGATTTGGAATCATGGAAAGCTGATCGTTAACCTGCTCTATTACTTCTTCAGGCATATGAGCATACTCCAATATCTGCCTCAATTTCATTCCTGATGCCATAGAAATCATCTCCGGAGTCATCTGCGGAGCTTCCTGCCCTTCCGGTTTTTCCTGTTTCCCTGCACCCCCGAGAAAACCTTCCACAACCTTCCATCCTTCCGGTTTTCCCATCACATAACCAAAAGTACAGTCAACGGATAAAAACTCTCCATCATTATCCGTCACATGTGCCTTGCATACGGGCTTTGTCATTTCGCCGTTTCCAAAATCCCCAAATACCTCTTTCAACCACCCGATAGAATCGGATACCCAGTTAGGAACACGTGAGGAAATAGTTGTATCACCACTCTGAACAGAAGTATCGCATGTTGAAAATCCATGAGGTCCATAGGAATAAATATGGCTTTCAAACGAAATATCCGCCTGCACCAACGCTTCCATAAATCGAATACTGTTCATAACAGGAACAACAGCATCTGTCCGTGTTGCAAATATAAAACAGGGACAGGTATTTTTATCTACACAGGAAATTGTATCCGGCGCAGTAGCACAGCAGCCTTTCACATCGGAACCTGTCACCGGATATCCCAAAATTGCTGCATTTGGACGATTCTTTGACATTGTCGCCGCTGCTGCCGCCAAATGCCCTCCCGCGGAGAACCCAATTACAGCGATTTTATCCGAAAATATTTTCCATTCTTCTGCTTTCGTGCGGATCATTTCCATTGCCTGTTCATAATCCTGCAGGGCATTCGGCCACACAGAATGTTTCCCAACCGAATATCTAAGGATAAAAGCCTGATACCCTGCTTTCAGATAAGGCATTGCGACCGGATCAGCCTCTCTTTCAGAGCAGAACTTATATCCGCCGCCTGGAAGAATTAAAACTGCCGGGCGTTTACAGATATTCCGGAATTCTCCCCCCGTATCCAGAAGATAGGCCGTTAATGACACTTCTCTTGCTTCATTCAATACAATTTTTTCTACTTTCATGTCCTCGATCCTCCTATGATAATGTAAATTCTAAAATATCAATACTGCCCTCTCCTTGATAGCGAAGGAACAGTGGACAACGCGAAACTGCAATATCTGTCCTCTCCGCAACAATCCGTTCAGGCATAAAATCCGTTTCCGATACCGCCCAGTCATCGCTTTGCGAAAGCAGTATTTCTGCAACAGCTTCCCCGGATTCTCCGTTTAAGATTTCAAGCTTCCCTCCGGCGCCACGGGATACTACCGAAAGATGTCTGGTATTGGTCATATCAAAATATTTGTAACCTGCCTGACTGCCATCCTCAAGCCCTGTAATATAGGAAACCGGCGCATCCTTTTCTGTCTCCCCGTTAATCTCCGCCCCTTCCGGCTTCGGCGGATCATAATCCGGCCCATCCTGTGTCACACATGGACCTGTCATCTCCATCGGGTTAAGCATTTCTCCAGCTGGTTTCCCCATCAGTACACAGGCAATATATGCCGGATAAGTCCCACTTCCTTTCAACGGGCCGTCATTAAGACCGCAACTTGTGGATTCTACCATATCAATGGTTCCATCCGGATGAATGGTGATCTTCTCTGCCACCCCCTGTCTGGAAAAAGGACTTCCATTTGTCACACGATGATCAAAAATATACCATTGTCCTTTTATGCATACCAGACCTCCATGACTGTTTCCTATTGGATAAGAAGCCTGCATAAGACTGCGTCCCTGATAACCAATATTACTGGAACAATGGATTGCCCCCTTATGAACAAAATCTCTGTCTGGGAAACGGCTCATGGAGTAGTTCAGCCCCGTCATGTTTGTTGCCGGATAAACAAGATAATACCATTCCCCAATATGCCGTATGGATGCCCCCTCAAAAAAATTCGGTTCTGTATATACCCATTTTGCAGGAAGGAGAATTTTGGGCTTACTTATCACCGTAAGCATATCTGCAGCTAATTCCATCACGAAGCAGCCTTTAATCTCATGTCCGTATTGTCCGTTCTCCGGCTGGCTGCTACCTGTATAAAGCCATATTCTTCCGTCATCATCCACCAGAACTGCAGGATCAAAGGTAAACCATTCTTCAGATTTGGTTCCGTAAGCATGCCCGTCCGGCAGGCTCACATCTCCCAGATACTCATATTTCCCTGCCGGTTTATCACAAACTGCCACCGAAATAATGCTGGAATTCACTACAAAGTAATAGAGATAATACCGCCCATCCGGTCCCTGCACACAATCCGGAGCATAATATACCTGATTACGTGTATTCCACGGTGTCTGGTCTTTCCGGAAAATCACTCCTTCATATCTCCAATCTGACAGATCCTCCACTGGTGCAGACCATGCCACATAGTCGTTTTCACAATACCCTTCGGCACCAAACCTGTCATGACTCCCAAAAATATACAACCTGTCCCCAAATACTCTGGGCTCCCCATCCGGAATATATTCCCACGCCGGCAGATAGGGGTTATATGCTTGACGTTTCATCCTCATCATCCTCCTTCTAAAACTTACTTTTCTTTCACATGAATAGACACTTCTTTTGTACCAAGTCCCTCACCGCTTACTTTTACTAATATGTTTCCTGACTTTTCACCTGCACGGATTACCGCCTGTGCTTTTCCATAGTAAGTTGTATGCTGCCTGCTATGGAAATCTTCTCCCATATTCGGTCTGGCAGAACCAAACGCCTGTAACGTGCCTGCACCGCTTACCTCTATCGATATAGGCATATCCTCTGATGATTTCGTGATTCCGTCTTCACCTATAAGATCAATGTTCAAATAACACAAGTCCTGTCCGTCTGCCGTCAGTTCCGTCTTCTCTGCATTAACAGCCAAAACCGTTTTGCCTTTCGCTGTCTTTAATGAGCTTCGGGAAATTTCCTTTCCCTGTACATCATAAGAAACCGCTGTAATCGTGCCTTCTTCATAACGCACATTTTTAAAGACTATCTTGCACTCTTTTGCTGTTTTTCTTCCGTAAGATTTTCCATTGACAAGCAGTTCTGCCTCTGCTCCGTTTGAATAAACTGTTACCTTGGTTTTTCTTCCTTCACAGCCACTCCATGACCAACTTCCCACGGCATCCGTATCACGCCACATAGACACAGACCCCAGATCCCCGGCATGTGTCAATGGCTCCACACCGATTCCGGTCGTATTCGTTAATCCCCAGATAAGTTTGTTCCACTGCACCTCAGGACGGATTTTCCCACAGATATCAATAACACCGCAGCCGCCAGAAATAATCGGCGCATCATTTCCCGGTTTTTTAAAGCTTTTGTATCGGACTGTCCCGATACCAGCCTCGCCAAGATAATCCCACCCTGTCCACATGAAATCTCCTATCACATAAGGAAGCTTTTTCACAAGCTGCCAGTTTTTGTATAGATTTTTAGGGAGTGTCTCCGAACCGACAATCACACGGTTGGGATGCAGATCTTTGTCTATCTCATAGCGAGAAGCCGCATAATTGTATCCTCCGATATCAAGGCTTGCGAATGCTTCCTCTGATGCTTTATCCGCCGCCGGTTTGGCTGCCATTTTTTCAATCATTCCACCGGCTATATTCATCAACATATTGAAAAAAGTACTGGTAGGAGCATTGTCCATTGTCTGGCTTCCATTCTGGTTTTCTTTCTTCTTCCCCTTTTTATCTTTCTTGTCACCGTAAATACCTCCTCCTTTTGCCGTCATACTGCAAAGCATAAGGTTAACTCCCAGAGTTACCGGTCTTGACGGGTCAATACTTCTTACAAACTCGGCCATTTTCCGACAGTACTCCTGACCTTCTGGCAACGCAAGCTCCGAAATTTCATTGCCAATCGAATTCATGATCACGCTTGGATGGTTATAATTTTTAAGCACCATCGCCCTTAAATCCTGCTGCCAGTTCTTTCTAAAATCAGCGTCGGCATAATCATATGGATTTTTATGTATCAACCACTGATCTGCAAATTCGTCCATGACATACATACCAAGTTTATCGCATGCCAACAGCAAATCCTTTGATGCAGGATTGTGGGAACACCGGATAGCATTAAAACCTGCCTCCTTCAAAATACGTATTCTACGCTCTTCCGCTTCTCGAAAAGAACATCCTCCAAGGATACCATTATCATGGTGAATACATGCCCCCCTAAGAAGCACTTCTTTCCCGTTTACCCGAAAACCTTTTGTATCCCACGACAATGTCCGGATTCCTAGAAATCCTTTTACACAATCAACTACTTTTCCATCATTAATCAATTCTAACTGATATTCATATAAGTAAGGATTCTCCGCGTCCCAAAGCTTCGCTTTCTGTATGTCCAGTGACAACTTTGCCAATGATTCCTTGATTTCTGCCAGACCTTCAGCAATTTTCCTGCCCTTGTCAAATATTAATGCTCTCAGCTGTTCCCCGCCCGTAACGTCAGCCTCAATTTGTATCCTGTCAATTTCCGGTGTTGTGATTTTTACTCCTTCCGGATGAATATAACATTCCCCTCCCACATAAAGGTTCACTTTGCGATAGATTCCACTGCCGGAATACCATCTGCTGTTCGGGCATTTTGAATTATCAGCAACCACTTTAAGCTGATTGCTCTCTCCATATACAAGGCCATTCTCTAACGGCACATAGAAATTAGAATACCCGTATATATTTGTGCCCGTAAGCTGTCCATTCAGATATACCTGCGCCTGCTGATAGATTCCCTCGAATTCCAATATTATCTTTTTGCCTTCCCATTCAACCGGCGCTTCAAAAGACTTCTCATAGACATATTTTCCACCTGGAAAGTATCCACATGCCCCTGCCGTAACTGCTTCTCTGCTTCTCTGCTCATAAATCATGGCATCATGGGGAAGCGCTACTTCTTTTTTATCCCTTTCATGCCCTTCCTTATAAAATATCCACCCTAAATTAAAATCTGATTTGACCATACCTTCTCTTCCTTCCATCTTTATATTCTTGACACAGATAATAAGCTGTAATATAATTGTAAATGATATAGTTATCACTTTATATAGCGTTTAAAAGAACTTTTTTCCATTTTTATATCATATTCAATTTAAGGAGCTTAACATGTATCACCTCAGTACAGACACTACAGGAAAATGGAATATTGTGGGAGACTATAAAAATATCCTGAAACCATCCGGGTTCGTGCTGCCCTTTAACTACCGGACAGAAGTTCCCTTTGAACTTTTCTTATGCACAAGCCTTCCTGATAATCCGGATGCCCGTTTGATTATCATGCAGTCATCACCCAGCTCTTCCCTCTATACTTCCTTCAGCAATGCAGAAATTGCACCTTATATAGATAACGGAAAACTTCATCAGCATGACTTCTTTGAATTGATGTTTGTTATTGAGGGCACCGTATATCAAAACATTGAATATGAACGGCATGTCTATCCCGCCGGAAGCTGCTGCCTAATTAATACAAACACACAGCATATCGAAGAATATCATAACGCATCAAGAATACTGTTTCTGCAACTATCCAAAAATTTTGCCAGAAACCTGTTTACCGCGGAACAATATTTCCCGACGGAAGACGCCCTCTGCAATGGACTGATGAAGAATTTCTTTCTCCAGACTTTGCATCAGAAAAACCCTGCGCAGAAAGAGTATATTGATTTCATTCCCCTTAGAGATGCTTCGTGGGTGAAACAATATATCCATTCCATATTTGAAAAAATGTTCCATGAAATACAGGAACCCGTCTTTGGCTCCTCTTTCCGGCTGTGCGCCCTTTGTATGGAATTGTTCTGGCATCTGTTTGACCAAAATAACTATCACAACACACCCGTCAAACCCGGAACTGAACCAGAAAGAATACTGTTTGAACAGCTCTCACAATTTATGAAAAAAACAGGCAGAAAAGTTTCTCGCCGACAGCTTGAGGCGAATTTCAACTATTCTGGAGACTATCTTTATAAAATAATACGCAAGTATACGGGCCTTGGAATTCACGAATATAGTTCTTCACTCTGTATGACAAGAGCAGCGCAGTTACTGCTTTCCTCCAAAATGAATATTAATGAAATCGCAGAACTGCTTGGCTTTTGTAACTATACCCAGTTTTATAAAGCCTTTGAGGAATATTATCATATGACCCCCAAGACTTACCGTAAGACCATGCATTAATCTCCGCTCTGCTCTTCCACCTTTTTAACCAACATACGATATTGACGAAACAAAAGCAGTATGCTGACTGCCACAGACAGTATATCTGCTGCCGTATGTGCCACCGCAATACCTGAAAATCCTATCAACCCGTGAAACAGATACAAAGACGGAATCAGAAGAATTCCCTGCCGGAGTACTGACATCACAGTTGCCGGAACCGCACATCCGGAAGCCTGTACAAAATTAGTACTCAGATAGTACAGCCCGATAACAGGGCTGGCTATTACCAGAAACAATACCATTTCCTCGCCCATAACGGCAACTGAACTTTCTTTGATAAACATACTGATAATCTGGCTTCGACAAAAATAACAAAATCCTCCCGTCACCGCCCCGACGCCAATTGTAAGGATTGATACTTTTTGTATGATTTCCTTTAAACGGGCAATATCTTTCGCTCCGTAATTATATGCCAGAAATGGCTGGATTCCCATACAGATACCCATTTGTATCATCCCAATCAGCATCGTAGACTTTCCTGCTGCCGCCATGGCTGCAATTGCACCTGTCCCGTAACTCCTAAGCAGCCTGTTGGAAAATGTAGAGGCAAATCCGGACAATATACTGCTGAGTGCATTGGGCATTCCCAGAAAAAGAACGGAAAACAATTCTTTGCGGTTTTTCGCCGCCAAGCGAATACTCATATTCAGTACAACCGCCTTTTTTCTCATAAAATAAACATAATACAATGTTCCCACGAGATTTCCGATTACTGTTGCCGCTGCCGCGCCTGCAACTCCCATTCCAAAGGCTAAAATGAATAACGGATCCAGAAGAATATTTACAAAAGTGGCTACTATATTCCCAACTATTCCTTCCTTGACCGCCCCTTCCGCCCGTATAATGGTTCCGAGCGTTGTAGAAGCAAGCATAAAGGGCACACCCAAAGCGCAGACGTACAAGTAGATTCCTGCATACGGTAAAATCTCCTCCGTTGCACCAAGTACAGGCAGAATAGCCTTTCCTGCAGACAGCAATACCACGCCAATTACAATCCCAAATCCTATGGCTCCCCAGAAACAAAGACTGGCATAAGCTTTTGCTTCCTGTATATGGTCACTGCCCAATGCCTTTGCAATCAGCACACAGCCACCGCTACCTAACATAGTCGCCACTGCTGCTGACAAAGAAAAAAAGCGGACCCACCACGGAAACAGCCGCTACCTGTCTTGTATCTCCTAACTGACCCATAAAAAACATATCTGTCATATTGTAGAGAATCATAACCAAAATAATAATTACTGAAGGAACGGCCAGTGAAAAAATAGATTTCCATACTGACTGTGTCCGAAATAATTTTTCATATTGCATTTTGTTTAGCCTCCTTACTTTTACCAATTTCTTTTGACAAACAGATTTCTCTTTTCGGATTTCTCCATTTTTTTATGACTATTCTATCTTAATTGCTAAATTTCAATGTTTTTGAATTCATGTTTTCTTTTAATTTTTTTGGAAAAAACATGTCTTCTAACTCATTACAGCAATTTTTTAACATAATAATTAATTTTTTAAACACTTCTTCTATTTTTCCTGTATACTGATGATATAGTAAAATAAGGAGAATTATTTATGCATATAAACCCGAATATAAACATATTAAATTTCCTAAAACAAGTTCAGAAATGCAATGGCGAAGTATTATTTGAAACCTCAGAAGGCGACCGCATTGCCCTAAAATCAACATTAAGTCAATATATCTTCTTCACGATAGTATCTAATCCGGAACTGCTTCAAAGTGGCACAATCCGGTTTGAACAGGACGAAGACTATAAAATTATTGAAAAACTTTTTATGCGACTAATTTTGAAACTTAAGACGCACATCAAGTATGTGCAGATAGGAGCTATATGAATATTCAGGAAAAACTAGATTTTTTTCAGCAGTTAATTCAATGTAATCATAACCTTCCTCTGCATAGCTTTTCCCCGGATTTTGTCTTTGCACATTCAGATATTTTAGAAGATATATCTGCAAATGACGACCAAACCCTAATCCTTTTAAGTCTGGAAGAGCCAATCAGAAAACATGTGGAAAACCAGAAACGGGAACCCTTATTTATTGATGAGCATCTAGGACTGATCTGGATTGTGGCATTTGAATACCACGAGGATTCTTTGTGCGGAATCCATGCACTGGGACCCGCTTATTCCGGAAAAAACTCTTATCAGATGATAAAAAAGGAACTGGATAAAAAAACCTTTCCATCAATATCCGTACAAAGGTTTTTCGCCTATTTGAACATATTCCAATCATCCCTACTAATCAGCTTTTTCAGTATGCTGTTATGCTGCATTACTGCGTTACCGGCAGGCGGATTACTACCAATGATATTCAATTTACGGAAAAGGCATCTCAAACTCCCTCTTCTTCTGAAATCAATCTGATTCCAGAGGAGCACCGGGGCGTATGGATGGCAGAACAGGAATTCATGAATATGTTACGGGATGGAAATCCCAACTATCTGGATGCCCTTGCACGCTCTTACAGTCTAAGCGACGGACCACGTTTTGACACAGGTAACTCCCTGCGCAGGGCAAAGTCAACCTCCATTGTCCTCCTTACACTCTGTTCAAGAGCAGCCATCGAAGGTGGTGTAAACCCTTCCGTCGCTTATACCCTCAATGACTATTATATGCAGATGATTGAAGACAGCAAAAACATTGCCGAAACATCCACCACATGCAATACTCTTTTGGAAGACTACGTACAGCGGGTACAAACAGGAAAAGAAAAAAAATGATATCTCCGGACAGATAAAAAGTGCATGTGATTACATCGCAATACATATTAAAGAAAAGCTTTCTATCACACAATTAGCCAGACAGGCCGGCTATACAGAATACTACTTCTCTCATAAATTTAAAAATGAGATCGGGTATAGCGTATCAGATTATATTAAACGTGAAAAAATACGACAGGCAAAATTACTTCTCTCAGGAACCCAAATGAGTATTCAGGAAATCAGCGATGAACTTTCATTTGGCCTCCCGAAGCTTATTTTCTTCTTCCTTACAAAAAGAAACGGGATTGTCACCCAGCGAATACCGGGAACATAATATAAAGCTATAAAGTAAGGGGCTGTAAGGTACACGGTAAACCATGAGTACTGGCTCTATTTTTTGACCGTCCGTTTCCGGCGGCCAGGTTTACAGATTGGTTGTTTTTGACTTGCTTCCATGGTCAGATTTCTAGCAACTGATCTGACCATGGAAGCAGTTTCTCAATAAAACTGTAATTCCTATCATCCTGATGATCTTTCAGAACTGTCAGTACATGGTTCAGATAACGGAACGGATTCAGGTTATTCGCCTTTGCTGTTTCTGTTATACTGTAGATGATCGCCCTGGATTTCGCACCATCGATACTGTCGATCAGTTTCCATGCATGTTTTTGCAGACAGAAGCTGCGGAGCGCTCCTTCCGTTACGTTGTTATCAAGGGATCAACTACTGTATCAATCAGGAACACTTTCAGTGCCTCTTCCTGATACAGTAGTTGATCCCTTCCAGTGTTTTCCCTTTGGAAAGGCGATTGGAGAATCCCACTTCTTTTACCCATGCAAAGAAAGTCTCTACCAGAAGTTTGACTGTCATCCAGTACTAATGGTTTACCGTATACGCTGTAAAAAAAGTCCCTAACTAGGAATCGCCAGAACCGGAAAATACCGAGTCTGGCGATTCTATATATTTAACTTGAAAATTTACATTCAATCTTCAAGTTTACTTTAAAAATAAACGCATTTATTTACTAAATACGATTTATGAATTCTTAAAAATCTTGAAATATGAATCTTTTTTACGACTAGCATCAAGTTTGTC
>ENA-OQKV01000158-OQKV01000158.1-human-gut-metagenome-genome-assembly--contig:-NODE-158-length-28315-cov-3.748616_pt1 | contig 28315 bp, 26 predicted proteins | sample MGYA00242655_ERZ504811 | MGnify/ENA primary metagenome ERZ504811 (study PRJEB26092, sample SAMD00036406) | human gut metagenome | host: Homo sapiens | study: EMG produced TPA metagenomics assembly of...
AAAGTGTTGATTTTCCTCCACCAGATGGTCCAACGATTGCTGTCGTCGTTTTCTGCGGGATAGAGAGCGATACATCGTCAATGATCTTCCGTTTGTCATAGGAAAACGTAACATTAGAAAGTCTGATGTCGTAATTCTCCGGCTGAATCTCTTTGCCGTCGATATCCATGGTGTCCAGCTCCAGTATTGCATTTGCTTTATCTACACATACACTTACCACATGTAAAAGGGATGAATAATTTCCTGCGCATTCCAGGCTGGAATAAAGCATAAATGCCGAGATTGTCATACCGATCGCATAGACCGCGCTCATGGTTCCATTGATATAAAAATATGCGCTGCCTGCTACGATCACAGCACCTGTGATTTTTGTTATCACGCTTTGCAGAAAATGATAGGGAACAAACAACATCTCCATCTTTGTATTGACCTTTTCGCATGCTTCATTTGCATCGTTTAATCTTTTTGCCTGTTTTCCAAGCAGGTTGTATGACTTCACCTCTGATATTCCCTGCAGATACTCCATGATCTGGTTTACAAGCTCCGTATCGCATACCACTTTTTGCTCTGAATCTTTTTTACCCGCATTCTGCATCACAGAATTGACCCCAAAGAAAATAAGTACTCCTGCTGCAGCTATCAGTCCGATTCTCCAGTCAAAAATTAACAGCATAAGAATGATCATTGACGTTTCCAGAATTCCCTGCATGGTCAGCATGACCACTCTCGCAGCCACATCGCCAAGTATTTCCATTGTATTGGTCGTAACAGAAGAAATTTCCCCGATACTGTTGGAATTAAAATATCCCATCGGAAGATAGCGCAGATGCTCTGCAATCTTGATTCTCATAAAAGCACTTGCATTATATCCGCCTTCTGTCTGAAGCACTGTAGAGTATCTTTTACAAATAACATCAACTACGATTGCAATGACCATAATCGCAACTGAGCCTCCAATATATTTTCCTGTCGGTTTTCCACTCAGCAGACCAATCAGTATGTACATAATAGCCGGAATCTTCATTGCTGAGGCAAGAGCCTCTATGAGTCCGATCACTATCGACAGTTTAAATTTATTGCCATTTTCCCTGCCTGAAAAACGAAAGAATTTTGCCAGAATCCCAAACATATCATTCTCCCTCCTTCACAGTATCTTTTACAGAAATATGGGCATTCCACATTTCCTTATAAAGCGGGCATGACACCAGAAGTTCCTCATGTGTGCCATGTGCTGTTACATTTCCATCATTTACAACAAAGATCTGGTCACTGTCCTTAATGGTAGAAAGCCTGTGTGCTATTACGATCAGTGTCTTCCCAGCTACCAGTTTTGCGATAGAATTCTGCAGAGTCGCCTCGTTTTCGGGATCCGTGTAAGCAGTTGCCTCGTCAAGAATCACAATCGGAGCATCCTTTAACATCGCTCTTGCAATGGAGATACGCTGCCTCTCGCCACCTGACAGATGTCCTCCTGCACCTCCTACAACCGTATCAAATCCATTCTCCAACTGCATGATAAATTCATAGCATCCACTTTTCTTTGTCACCTCGATGATCTGTTCATCTGTAGCATCTGGATTTCCCTGTCTGATATTTTCACGGACTGTTTCATTAAACAGATAATTGTCCTGTGCAACATATGCAATTTTCCGATTAAAATCTGCAAATGCCAGTTCTTTGACATCAACTCCACCGATTTTGATGCTTCCGGAATCCACATCCCACAGGGACGCAATCAGCTTTGCGATGGTCGACTTGCCGCTTCCGGAAGGTCCTACGATTGCATGTACCGTTCCTGCTTTCAGCTCCATAGTTACTCCGTGCAGGATTTCTTTGTCGTGATAACCAAATCTGACATCTTCAAGAGTAACGGAGTTATCTTTTGGAACACTTTTACTTTTCTCTGGACGTTCAAGCTCCGACTGTTCCAGAATTCCTGCCACTTCACCAACAATCACTCCGATCTTGCCAAGATCATCTGTATAGGAACCCACTGTGATCAACGGTCCAACGATTCCAAGTGATAAAATAATGCAGATGACAAAATCTGAAATCGCAAGTGTTCCATTGGCTACATAATGTGCCCCAAACGGCAATACCGTAAGAAGCGTATAAGGTGTGACCACCATCATCAGTCCATGAAAGATCGAGCACCGTTTCATCCAGGAAATAAAGGAATCTGCATATTCAAAAGCCGCCTTTGTAAATTTTGCATAAGAACTTTCTGTCTTTCCAAATGCCTTGATCACTTCGATTCCGTCAATATATTCCACCGCCGCATCATTCAGATCTTTTGTTGTCTGAACCGTTCTCTCGAAGCTTGGTTTATAATCCAGCATCATTCCAAAATAGGAAAGAAATCCCACTATAACCGGCACCAATGACCAGAGTGCCAGTCTCCAGTCTGTCAGGAAGAAATAGATCAAAATCACAATCGGTGCCAGCAGATTGGACGTGAATTCCGGGACAATATGCGCCAGTGTTGTCTCGATACTGTCGATTCTTTCCACCATAATATTTTTAAATGTACCGGAAGGTGTGTCTTTCACATAGCCAAGAGGTACCCGCGCCAGCTTATCACAGCAGGATTTTCTTATATTTGCAAGTACTGCAAACGTTGCTTTATGTGACAATGCTGTCGAAAGTGAATGAAGCAGTTCTGCAATGATAAACGATAATGCAATCAGAACCGCTTTTGCAAGATATATTTCAAACTCCTTTTCACCATTTAAAAACAGCTTTACTACATCTGCAATAATAAAATACGGCAAAATCTTAAAAATCACATTTCCTATTGCAAGTAACACACTCCACACATAGGCAATTCTTTTTTGTCCGGCCCACGTCAGGATCCAGCTGACTGCCGACTTCTTTTTTTCTTTCACATCTGTTCACTCCTTACGTTCGTTTTATTGTTTCGTTTTATTGTTTCGTTTTATTGTTTTACCTTCTGTTAGTTCGCGCTAACCAACATATAATAAAATAGGTGGTCTACTGGCATCAACCACCTGATATTATTATCCTGTCTGAACTTTATTCAGAAATCCAGAACCTGCAACACACATAACCTATTCAGAATTCCTGCATCAGTTATACTGGAAATTCAATATTCCACAATCGTTCCCAGCCACCTGTATTAAATTCTTTCAGCTGATGTACATTTTTCTTTGCAGTCTCCCTGTCTATATCATGCTCAATGATCTGAAATACTGATGAAAAAAATCCCGTATAGATCATATACATAAGGCTTTCCTCTACAACCTGTATTTTTACACCGGCTTCCTTCATTTTTTCCATATATTTCAGGCTGGACTTCATTTCCCGCTCCACCATATTGTGTATGAATAATTCAAATTTTCCACTGTCTCCGCATTTCAACAATAATCTGAAATTATCATAATGATCATAGATATAATCAACCATCTGCTCCATCCCATCACTGGATGTATCCGACATATTCCTTGTCTGATCACTGGCAGAAAGCTTTTCAAACTCCTCAACGATCTGGTCATAAATCTGATAAATATGTTCCATATAAGGATCCGTCAGTGCATCAAAAAGTGCCTCTTTCGTTGGATAATATTTGTAAAATGCGCCAGTAGTAAGCCCTGCATCTTTTACAATATTTCTTAAAGATGCTCCTGTCAAACCATCTTTCAGGAAATGTTTTCTGGCTGTATCTAATATGTTTTTCTGTGTATCTTCTGCTTTCGTCGACATTCTTTTCGTATCCTCTAAACTTCTTTTCAAAAATATAACAGTGCTATATAGCACTGTTATATTTTAACTCATTACAGGAATTTGTCAAGTCTACTGCTTAGATTTTTTATTTTTCACATGTATTCAGTTTCCATTTAGCAGATGCACTCTTCCATTTTGCAACAGCATTTCTTACCCGCCAGTCAATATCCAGACGTGCTCTGCGACATTCTTTCGGATGTTTTTTTGCTGCCTGAAATGCCAGTTTCACAAAGAGTCCGGATCCAACCGGGAGCATTGTCTTTAGCATGCTCTCCGGAAAAACGAAATGGGTTCCATGCTCATAAATGACATAATCCAATGTGCATGTGTGTGAATGTTCTTTCATACGCTGCTTCATACGGCGGATATATTTTGCAGTATCCCACAACACATCATCTTCAGCACCAATTAACAATACTGTTCCATGGATTTTTTCAATCTTGATCATCTCGTCTTCTGTGATTGGGTGAGCCTTTTCAGAATCATCAAATAGTTTTCTTGAATTGATCATATCACCGGTCCGTTTTGTTTCTTTCTCAATCACATGCCAGTAATCCGGATGTTTGTAACAAAACGGCATGTATGGAAGTGGTTCTCCTTTATACGAAAAAAGAGATTCTCCCTCAATTGGCCATTCCTTACAGCCATCTCTTTTACCCTGCATAAATCCCTGCCAGATAAAATCACTCGGTGTCAGACCAATCGTTAATGTGATATCTTTAAAATAAGAAGCAGCAGTCAATGCCAGTGTTCCTGTAGTAGATGCCCCGACAATTCCTATCTTCTGATCACCATGTGCTTTTAACCAATTGATTGCTTTCTCTATACGTTCCAATGGATAATTATGATGTCCATAATCTTTTTTTCCAGGTGACATTGTCATCACATTCACACCGAGTTTATGTAGCCATTTCACGGATGTACGCGCCAGATAATCCTCTGGATCATCCCCGATCATGGCAATCATTGCACAGTCTGATCCTGTTTTGCATTTCCAGTATGCACCATAAAATCCATCTGTTTCCACATCAAAATGTCTTTTCTTTATCTGTATCATCTCCACTTTCATAAAATTTCATAGCTCGTCTCCTTCAGGCTTTTCTGACAACACAATGCATCCTCATACCTTTGCGGATTTCAAATTTTTCTACTTTTAATCCTACTTTTCTGCAGCATTTCATGACCACATCTCTTGTTGGAACCCGAACATCTCCATGTCCGCATATATTTGCCAGAGGCATTTCCAATGTATTCATCAGCCATACCAATACTTTATTGTCACTGGTCACATCCCGCAGGATCAATCTTCCATTTGGGCGAAGACATCTTTTCACACTGTCAAAAAATGCCTGTGGATCCGGATAATGATGAAAACTCATAGAACAAATAATTGCATCAAATGAATCATTTTCAAAAGGAAAGTTCTCACAGTCTCCTACAACAAACGTTGCATTTGAAATTGTTTTTCTTTTTTGCCTGTTCAATCATGGCCGGAGTCAAATCCAGACCTGTATAATGTCGGTCTGGATATTTTTCTGCTAATAAAGAAACCATCGGAGCCGGTCCACATCCAGCGTCCAATAAATCTCTAAATGGCTCTTCCTCTAATTCTTCCAAAATATCCGGATAGTCCTTCTTACACATTTCGTAAATACCCGCATGGTTACTTTCATATCTTCCTGCTGCTTTTGTAAATTCAGCAATTGACAGTTTTTTGTATTCTTCGTTTTTCATGTTGTTTTCCTCAAATCACACCTGCACCATAAACCAATATTTTCATAGAAATCCGTCCTCTTTACATTGTCCAGTAAATCGCTATCATATATGTTAGTTCTATCTAACCTTAATTTTCTAAAAAACCGTGTGAAAACAAAACTGTAATTCCACACGGTTTCTTTTCTTATGTATTCAGTATATCACTTTTATCTGGTTTATCAACCAGATTTTGTCTCAATTTGTTATGCATTGCGTAGCCATTTGGAAAGACCAGTACATCGTTTTCGAAATATACACCAGAGCACATTCTCTGCTCTAATCTCTTGGTGTTAATCCTACATACATATCTTTGTACTGTTTTGCACTCTTTTCCCAGGAAACATCTTTATTCATATCACGAATCACCATATCATCCCAGGATTTTCTGTTCTCGAAATAGAGCGTCTTTGCTCTGTTGATCGCGTCGTAAAGCAGCCCGCTTTCATATCTGTCAAATGTAAAACCGTTTCCTGTATTTTCAAACATATTATAAGGCTGAACCGTATCTTTGAGTCCTCCGGTCTCTCTTACAATCGGAACTGCACCATATCTCATGGCTATAAGCTGTGTAAGTCCACATGGTTCAAATCTTGATGGAACCAGAAGTGCATCACATCCTGCATAAATATTGTGAGCCACATTTTCATTGTAAGCAATATATGCACAGAAATTGCCTTTATATTTGTTTTCATAATAGCGGAATGTATTTTCATACTGAGAATCACCAGTACCAAGAACAACCACCTGCGTATGTTCATCCATAATTCCCGGGATTACGTCATTTACAAGATCAAGACCTTTCTGGTTGGTGAGACGTGAAATAAGTCCGATTACCATCTTATGCTCATCTACATCCAGCCCCAGAGATTCTTGGAGAGCTTTTTTATTAATCTTTTTATTCTTTATTGCTGACTTCTCATCATAATCAGCAGCTAACAGCTTATCAGTTGCAGGATTCCAGATATCCGTATCAATACCATTCACAATTCCCAGAATCTTATTGTTATGATATCTTAAATGCTCTGCAAGTCCCTCTCCATATTCCTCTGTCTGAATCTCCCAGGCATAGGTGTTACTTACAGTTGTAACTTTATTGCTGTAAGCGATGCCACCCTTTAACATATTGGCATCCAGCCAGTTCTGGATCATGCAGTCCTTATTAAATACATAATCCGGAAGTCCTGACCAGTATTGAATCTTTTTTCTGTCATAAATACCCTGGAACTTCAGATTATGTATTGTGAGTACTGAAATTGCACGTCCTACATCTGTATCTTGAAAACAGGTTCTCAGATAAAGTGGTACTAAAGCCGCCTGCCAGTCATGACAATGTACGACATCAGGAGTCCAGTTCAGATAATTAAGGGCAGCAAGGACAGCTTTTGCAAAATAACAGAATTTCGGAATGTCATCTATGAGATTCGTATATGGATTTCCCCAGGAGAAGAACTCATCATTATCTATAAAATCATAGACAACCCCATCCTCCTGATATTCCATAATTCCCACATAATACTGCTTTCCATCAGCGCAGAGATTCATATCAAAGGAACCCCTGTATTCCATCTTTTCCTGAAATTTCTGAGGAATACATTTATATCTTGGAAGAATGACCTTAACATCAATGTTTAATTTTGCCAGACTCTTTGGCAGGGCAGACATTACATCTCCCAATCCGCCGGTCTTAACAAATGGATAACATTCTGATCCAATGAAGGCTACACTTCTTCGCGGTCCCAGATTCAGGCTGTCTCGTTGGAATGTTCTGTTCATTCTGTTCAACAGATGGCTTCTGAACAATTACGGCTTGCTTAACAGAAACATTCTCTACTGTTGGAGCAACAGTCTTAACAGCTTTTTGAGGACTGTTTTTTGCACTGCTTTTTACGCTGTTTCTTGCATTGCTCTTTGTATTACTCTTTGCATTGCCTTTGGTACTGCTTTTGGTACTGCTTTTGGCACTGCTTGTTTGAACTGTTTTTTTTCTCATATCATTGATCTCCCTTTTGCATTTTACAAAGTCCGAAATTTATTATGCCTTAACTAAAATGTCCTCCGGTAAGTTCCTGATAAACATTCATTTTGCAGATATTTATCATTTCCTGTTAATCTCAATTATAACACAAAATGCGCAAAGTAACTATTATTATCTGAAATGCTTCCATCACAATACATTATATTTTCTGTTTTTAAGTCAAACAAAATTTTCCCTGAATTCTCCTGTTATTGAGTCCATGATAAATCCATAGATTTTAATATCCTGCGGCATCAGCGGATGGTTGCGCAGGGCAAATATCGTATCTTCGTGGATTTCCCGATCATTTTAATACGAAATTTTTAATTCATCTCTCTTTTTTACATGAAGCTTGTTAAAGATATCTGTAAGATAATGCTTCACTGTGTTTAAGGATACCCCTATGTGTTCTGCGATCTCCCGGTTGCTCCAATCCCGGCAGGCCAGCATGGCAATGGAAAATTCCATGGTAGTCAGAGCGTCTGTCACCGGTCTGTCTGATGCAGGATTGTGAACCGCCATCCATCCACGGCTAAAGGTAATAACTGCATCCGATATTTTTCTGTACATCTCAGGATTTTCTTTGCGGATGCAGGACTCCAGAAGTCCCTGAAGAAGTCCGTGGAGTTCGATAAATGGCTCGATAAGCTCATCCTTCTCTGCCAGTTTCCAGGCAGTGAGTATGGCTTTTTCTGCCTCTGCCGGATTCTTCAGACTGATTTCACACATAGCAGTTACACAGTAAAGATATATCATCCCAACAGGATAAATTTCTTTACAGGAAAACAGTGCCGCATCACAGATTCCCAGCGCCCTGCTGTATTCACCATTCAGATAAAGGGCATGGGAGATCATACTGGCAGCAAAAATTCTCAGTCCCTGAGGCAGACTGCTCATATATTTCTTCATATCCGGCAGTTCCTCTGTAGAGAGGTGTAAAAGAACGGTTCCCACATATCCAGCAAATACACAATATGCTGTATTTCTCTCAGAAGTGGGAGCTGCCATCTCTTTTCTCAGACATTCCCGGATGATCTCAAGACCACGTTCGGATGCCTTCGCATTTCCCAGCGTAAGATTAGAGTACACATAGAGCATACATGCAGACAGCTTCAGTTCCAGCCGGGAACTCATAATATAAATATCCACCAGATCACTGCATTTCTGCGCCTGACCTGTGAAATAATAAAATTCTGCAATAGCGATCTCCCTGAAATCCCTGTCTGCAAAACTCTCTGCTGCTTTTCTTGCATTTCCTGGCTCAAATGCTGTATTTATCAGTATTTTCTGTCATATGTCCGCTCTGCCACGTCCTTTCTCTCTGTATTTTTTTATATTACCACCTTTTTCCTGTTTTTTCTATAACACTTATAAATTCTCGCCGCAGTGCGATCCTGCCCGAAGGGCTTTTTTATGTTATAGGAACATTACGGAGTAATTTCCTATAACATAACAAATACCGGATCAGGCCTGTTTGGCTCAATCCGGTATTTGTTTATTTCACATTGAAAACTTCCATCAGGATTATTTTACAGTGATTTTCAGAGCTTTGTATACACCATTCTGTGCATATACCCATATTGTGCAGGTTCCTTTGCCTGTTGCTCTGATAAGGCCATCCGGGGTAACGGTGGCTACTTTTGTATTGCTGCTTTCGTAACAAAGTTTTCTGTGGCGTGCAATCTTCTTATCTTTCTTTACTTCTTTTGCTTTTATCTGTGCAGTTTTTCCCATTTTCAGGGTGATCTTTGAAACATTCTTCTTATTTCCAATCTGGGTTACGGAAACAGCTTTTGCATTTCCGTATTTACCGCCTCCGGTGACTGCATGTACAGATATGGACGTGTCTGTCACTACCTTTTTGCCATTTACCATTCTGTAGGCTTTTACCACATATTTGTAGTAAATACCTTTTTTCAGATCCTTCTGGGTCCATGTGCTGATATCTCCACCGGTGATAGTGGCAAGCTTCCTGTACTTGTAAGACTTTGTACCTGTATTACAGCGGTTGCCGTATATGAAATATCCATCTGCATCCTTAATGATGTTCCACTGCAATGTCACAGAAGTTTTTGTCTGTTTTACAGAACGGGCTCTTAACCTTCTGAAGCCTGTGGTCTTATTGATCGTGGGTTCATCCGGGACTTTCACTGTGATCATAATGGAAGCTGTAATTTTTCCATCCTTTGTTGTAACTGTGATCTCTGCAGTTCCATTTCCCACTGCTGTTACCTTACCGTTTTCATCTGTAATGGCAACTTTTTCGTTATGGGATTTCCAGATCAGTTTCTGTAAATCTGCATTTTCAGGCTCGATCTTTACTTTCAGTTCTGTGGATTCACCAATCTTTGTCAGGGTTTCTTTCTCTGCTTCTATGGTGAGCTTCTGGATTTCCACAGGGATTTTCACTGTTACGGAAACTATCGCTGTATAACTGCCGCTTACAGATGTTGCGGTAATGGTGGCAGTTCCGTTTCCAACTGCTGTTACCTTGCCGTTTTCATCTACAGTTGCTACTTTCTCATCGCTGGATTGCCAGGTTACACGCTTATTGTCTGCATAAGACGGTGTCACCTCTGCGGTAAGTTGGGCGGTTTCATCTTTCTTTGTTAAGGTAAGAGTATCCGGAGATACCTTAATGCCTGTTACCGGGTAGCTTGGGGAATAGTAGGTGTCTTTGTAAGTCAGTACATAAATAGAGAATTTATCTGACTTAAAGGTAAGCTCGTTAGTACTGCTGTTAAAGACAGGATCTAATATATCAACAGTTGCCTGATTCGTTGCACTGTCCTTATGCAGTCTGAAAATCTTGTACTCCCGGATGGTATAAGGCTGATTATTAATCATTTTATCCGGGATTTTAATCCTGATATTCATATTGATTATCTAAGTTGATCCTGTATATCACTCTTTCACGTAAAAAAGCACGTACTTTTATACCAAAAAGGCGTGCAAGTCTCGCTCCTCACACGCCATAATAATATCTCTATTCTTCCTTTAATACCTTTTAACGATTATCCCCATTCCAGTTCATTCTGTCTGATATTCCATAGTCCTGCCGTGACAGATAAAGAGCACTTTTATCCGAATACTTTCTTTAACAATTCCATAATATCCTCATTTTTCAGTCCATATCTTTTCAATGAATTTTGATCAAATGGTTCCTGCTCCAGCAAGTCAATAAAACTATGTATATCATTACCTACTGCAATCGGCAATCCTTCTACTTTTTCAAGCATAAGTTCCGATGCAATACGCAAAATATCTTTTTTATGCTTCTTTATGTCACTGGAATCCACTTTTTCACCTAAATCTTTTCGACTTTTCAAATCAAGATACGCTTTTGCCTTGAAAAGTATTATATATTCTGGTCTTAGAACAGAAAGTCCATTTCTTATAACTTTTCCATTAAGAAGTGCCTTATAGTAATCATCATTCAAAAGAATTGCTGATAAACTGGATACTTCATCATCAATATGTATCGGTGTAATTCCTTCCGCGCTTTTAAGTTCAAAATCGCTTCTGCAAAACAATTCGATCATTTTCGGAAATTTATCTTCTTCTGGTTTATCAAACCTATAGAATTGAGGGTTACTACCATTTGTTGCTTTATTTCTATATTTCCCATCAACGATAAACTTCCAAAATTTCTCTCCAAACTCCGGAGTTAATGCTTCAACAATCAAAACCATATCCAGATCTCTTGTAGCCCTGAAATTCACTTCATTGCTCTCAAAAAGAATATCGCAGGCTGCGCCACCTATTAAAACATACTGTTCTTCATAATCTGCAAAGTACTTCCAAAATGTATCTAATCCTTTGACCATACATATTCCTCCAACATCTCATTAATAGAAATATCAACTCGTTCCTCTTCTTGTTCATCTCCTGTCAGTGACAGTACTACGCTTAAAGGATCTTGAAATCCTTTTCCTAGAAAATCAATAAAATATCCCAGTTCCAAGACAACACAGCCAATTTCTTCCAATTCACTCACTTGTTTTTCCGCTTTCACTCCACTATCTTTTAGTTCTTTCTTCGTCACGGCATAAGTGGGATAAACATTATCGGACAAAAGAGAATACTCACATAAAGCAGAAATACCTGCTTTCTTTTCAAATTTTATATCTTCTCTCAAAATAAATCTTCGAATTACCGGATTTCTTAATACCATCTTAATCTGCTGCCATAATTGTTCTCGTTCATCCGGAATATCGATGACTCTTGATTTACCTTTCATACCCAACACATCAATATTGAAATATTCCAGTTCGTCAAAACACCGGCTTGCAGATTTTGTTGACACTTCCAATCGTTTCGCCGCATCAGATACTTTTACTTCATTCCATCGTTCATAAATGGCCATTAGAAGCATTTTTTGCGTCAAAAATGAAATCAAATGAACTGGTGCCAGCTCTCTTTCATTTCCTTTACTCAGCAAATATCCAATAAACGGGAGAAATACCTGCTTCCTATCTATTACAAAAGGAATTCCTTCTTCTATCATCTTTTCTTTTATATAAAATGTTGTTCGATCAAGAAAAACTGCACAGTTTAATCCTGTTATTTTTTCCACGCCAGCTCTGTCTCTACGCAAAACAACAAGTCCGATATCATCTTTGGGATGAATAGCCATCCATAATACACCATTAGTCTCTACTGTAAAAATGTCATATCTTCCACGATATGCTAATGGAAGTTTTTTATATACCTCTTTATTCTCTGTCATTATTACATTTTGCCGTAATGTTTTTTCCAAAAATTCTCTCATACTAATCACCTTTTTATAAATGTGACTTTTTTTACGTCGCATTTATAATTTATCATATGTTGTTTAATTTTTCAAGTAAAATGTAATTACATAATCATAGACTTTTGAAGGTTCCATACGAATTATCTGATAGAGAAGCGTTTCAGAAGGAACCTGGAACCAAAAAGTGTCCCCGTATAGCAAAAGCAGTGGCAGATATTGCCTGAAAAACCGCCTGGGAAAAAGTTTCATTTTGATACTTTATATGTTAAAATGAGACATATCGTATCAAGTGAGAGGTTTTACAGATGTCTAAAAAGAAATATAATCTGAATACAATTTACATCTCTGAGCGTCTGCAGGAGAATCTGAAGCCGATTTCACAATCTGCATTCACTGCTGTGACCGCTCCCATGGGATATGGAAAAACAACTGCCATCAACTGGTATCTGGACAAACAGAGCAAAAACAGAAACTCCTGTGTGATCCGAATCAGTATTTATTCTGATAATCTGTCTGTTTTCTGGCAAAGTGTTCAGAAGGCATTTGCCTTTGCAGGGCTTGATTTTCTGGATAATTATGTTTGCCCCTCAGATGCTGCCAGTGCCGGGATGCTTGCTGATGAGTCTTTGTTATTCCCTGAGCGGTCAGACCTCTTACTACTATTTTTATTGATGTATTTTCATCTGTTGGGTGAACCTCATGTTGCAGATTTTTTTTGTATGCTTGCCAACAGACTGCCTGAAAATATCCACCTGATCGTATCCGGCAGAAATGCTTTTCTGTCCGGAAAAGAGATTCTCCGTCTTGGCAAAAAGTTATATCAGATCCATACCAGGGATCTGTGTCTGAATCGCCGGGAGCTTTCTGTCTATACCCATCGCTGCGGTGCCAGCCTGAACGAAGATCAGCTGAACACGCTTCTCTATTCCAGTGAGGGGTGGTTCTCTGCAGTCTATCTGAATCTCTGTACCTTTTTTGAAAGCGGACATTTTCCTGACCATACTTCTAATATCTATGATATGTTTTCCTCTGCCATGATCGCACCTCTTTCTGATGCACAGCAGGAATTTCTCACTGTTATGGGACTTGCAGATGAATTTACCGTTGAGATGGCTCTTTTTATTACAGGGAATCCGGAAGCCGGACAGATTCTTTCCCTTATGACCAGACAGAATGCTTTTATCACTCCTTTGCCCGATGGAGTCAGCTTCCGTTTTCACCATATGATGAAGGAATGTACACAGCGTGCCTTTGCCATGCTTTCCCATGAAAAACAGACAGATTTCCGGAATCGTTACGGACAATGGTATGAATCCCGGGGACAGTTTCTGCAGGCACTTGCTGCCTATAACAAGGCTCTTAACTATGATGCAGCACTTGCTGTTATCCAAAAGGATGCAGGAATCCTCCTGGCTTCTCTTTCGCCGGAAAAGGTTCTCGCATTTCTTGATGCCTGTCCAACAGAAATCCTGAAGAACAGACCTCTGGCCCTTCTCGTATTAATGCGCCGTATGTTTACCTGGCATCAGATTCCCAAAATGCTGGAACTGAAGCAGCTTCTGACAGATACCATAGCTGAAGATAACACTTTGTCCGAAGATGAGAGAAAGAATCTCTCCGGAGAATGTGATCTTATTATGAGTTTTCTGATGTATAACGATATCACCGGTATGAGCGTTCTGCACCGTCAGGCCAGTTCTAAAATGACCAGACCTGCCATCAGTATCCGCAAAAACAGGAAGTTGGACCTTCGGTTCTCCTTCTGTTCTGATGATGTTTCACCGCAGATCCGGAACCCTGGATGCAGAACTGACAGCTATGAATGAATGTATGCCCCACTATTACAGGATTACCCAGGGACATGGACAGGGTGCGGAATTGCTCATGAATGCAGAGGCAGCATTTATGCAGGGGAATTTTTCAGATGCACAGATTCTGCTGGAGCAGACTTATTCCACCATTGCATCAAACGGACAGCACAATATTTCGCTCTGCTGTGATTTCCTTGCTGCAAGGCTTTCCCTTTTTCAGGAGAGTGTCACCTTTGTGAAGAACCCTGAAGTAAAGCGTAAGGAGCTTCTGTCTCTCCACAATATGATGTGGCTGAATATTTTTGACAGTACTTATGCTTACTACTATGCATTAATTAGAATGCCGGAAAAGATTCCTGCATTATTTAAAGACCATATGTTATCCACTGTCAGCTTTCTCTCTCCCTGCAGACCTATGATGGAAATGATCGAGAATCAGGTCTTTCTTTCACAGAAAATGTACGCAAAAGTTATAGGCAGAAGCGAAACACTTCTGCCCTTCTGTGAGAAAATGCACTATGAACTTGTGTCTCTCCACATTCAGATCCAGACCGCTGCTGCTTACGCAATGCTGGGCAAACATCATGATGCACGACAGCTTCTGCAGAAAGCCTTAGGACACGCCATGCTGGATGGCTTTCTGATTCCGTTTGTAGAAAATTATAACTATATCAAGGATGTGCTGAACAGTATTAATTCCATAACACCAGAGCCTTTCACAGACCAGATCATTTCCCTTGGTTCTGTTTATGAACAACACTGTCTCCGCCTGTCCAGCCGTAATTCCAGACCTGAGATTCTAAATATGCTGAACAGCAGAGAAGCAGAAATCGCAGCTTTGATCACCGACCGTCTGAGCAACCGCGAAATCGCAGAGAGGTTATTTCTCTCTGAAGGCACTGTGAAACAATATGTCAACCAGATTTATTCCAAGTTGATGATCAACGGTGATACACGCACCAAAAGGAAACAACTGGCAGAGCTGATTTCTTCCATAAACAAGGGCCTTACCTGACACTTTGAGAAAAAAAAGCAAGGAAATTCACCTGACCAAAGTCTTGCGATTTCCTTGCTATTTTGCAAGAATTACAAATTTAAAGTTTTTTACTTATTTGCATTTCTGTTTCCTTGAGAATATCCTCGGGAATCTCAGTTTTATTCAGCATCATGTCTGCTCTCGTATTACGATAGAAGGAAAAATCCCTATCTCCATCCGGATATGTATGTACCATAGCAAGCGTAGTATGAATTTTTTCATCTGTACATAAGCCAATGTCATCAATTCCTGCTTCTTTTATGGCTGCTCTCAACTGATCTCCAAAAAATTCATTACCAACCTTACCAATAAATGCTGTATTATGTCCCAATTTATAGCAATTCTCTGAAATAATGCATCTTAATCCAGCCCATCAGAGTGTGAAATCCTGCGTCAGATATCTTTGCCGTGCGTCAGCACGCCTGCAGATATCTTCCTTGTCTTTCGCACTCTGCTGAACTGTCTTAAATGCATTATTTACGAGGATTGCTATAGAACGCTTTATTATAATAAATCATATTTCACTATATCAAGCTTAGCTGCACCATCAGCAAAGAAAGAAATCCCCTTTGCTTCCTGCTTTGTAAGAATAACCGCAGACATAACCTGCTCGCCGTCATTAATAAATACTTCCACACTAAACTTATCCAAAATCACACGCAGTTTTAGTTCATTGCTGTCACCGTTTACCAGACAACTGCTCTGATGAACCAGCGCCCGTTCGCTTCCTGAGAATTTTCTATCGATTTTTAAAACAGATTCATCCGGACGGAAGCATAATGTAGAATGATATTTCTCATTCTCTGCAAAACAGAGTTCAAATTTTTTATAAAGATTGTCTTTATCTGCCGGTCGTATCACAAGTTCCAGATCTACCGTTCGTCCTTCAATCTGATCCAGTGTGAGCCTGGTATCTTTTATCACAACATTGTTATACTCGACTTTGTTTGCGCGCATGGCATTAAGTTCTCTGATTGGAACCTGATACAATCTTCCGTTTTTAACAGACAGTTCTCTTGGAAGACTCATTTGTGCGAACCATCCAGAGTCATTGCATCGATATGCAAGCGTATCCCAGTTCTGCATCCAGGCGATCATAATTCTTCGTCCATCCGGTGCAAGCAGTGTCTGCATTGCGTAATAGTCAATTCCGTAATCAACACCTTGACAAAACTGTTCCTTTAAAGTATGTGTCTCAGGATCCAACTCCCCAATAATACATAACGTTCCATTTCCATTATGAAATTCTAATCCTTCCGGAAGCATATCCTGTGGACTTGTCAGAAGCACATATTTGCCGTTCAATTCAAAGAAATCCGGGCATTCCCACATTTTTCCATAACGATTTTGATTCTTTGCCAGAATGCTTACAAATTCCCATTCAAAGCCATTTTTACTTCTGTAAAGAAGGATCTGTCCGCTTCCATCAGCCGGACGACTTCCTATAACACAATAAAAGTTTCCATCGTTCCCTTTCCAGATTTTGGGATCACGAAAGTCTACTTTACTAGCCCCCTTTGGAAGATCTTTGGCTGTCAGAACCGGATTCTTATCATACTTTTCATAATCCTTACCATCTCCAACTGCCACTGCCTGTGTCTGAATATCCTTTACAGTTCCGTCTTCCAGTTTCTCCTGATTTACAGAAGTATACATAAGCAACTGTCTGCCATCCTCTAATTCTATGGCACTTCCTGAAAAACAGCCGAATTTATCATAATCTTCATCCGGTGCCAATGCAGTCGGAACATAGTTCCAATGCAATAAATCCTTACTCACTACATGTCCCCAGTGCATACTGTCCCAATGTGTGCTATACGGATTATACTGGTAGAACAAATGATACTCTCCTTTATAATAGGAAAATCCATTTGGATCATTCATCCAGCCAACATAAGGAGTTATATGAAAGGCTGGTCTTTCTTCCTCTTTGATCTGCTGTCCCTGTATAAATTCATATTTTCTTGCCTTTTCCAACATTTCGCTCATATAGTTCCTCCTGTCAAAATGATATCTTCTCTTATTTTTCACTGCTTAATGAATCCTGATACTGGTCAAAATATTTTTGCTTGATTGAAAGGTAATCGGAAAGCCCGTACTTCTCCATTTTTTTCAGATAAGAATCCCATTCTTCATCAATTCCTCCGTTCAGGATCCAATCTGCTTTCTTCTGTTCTGCATATTTCTTAATATCTGTATCATACTGTGACACTTTGTTTGTATCATCAATACTCATAAATACATTAGGATAAACATATTTGCTGTTCATATCCTGTAAATATGTCTCATGCATATTATCCAGACGCCATTTCGCATCTTCCGGCTGTGTTACATATACGCCATAATATTCATTTAATATAGCGAGAGGACCATTTACAGATTGCGCTTCACGTACTTCCACCGGTGACTGATCTCCTAAGTCCATATGCTTTAACATTTTTTCGCCATCTTTGTTTACAGACAGCTCAAAAATATTAAAGGAATCCTTCTCTCCATAGGTTCCCCAGTTATTTTGCGGAGACTGAAGGGGTGCATACATCTGATCGATCCATGCGGCAGCAAGTGCCGTGTTACGGCAGCTGGTAGTAAGCACACATCTTCCTCTGTCAAAACCGCTGGTCTCACTGTTGTTCTGTCTGGTGATATTTCTCATTCCATCCGGTCCGGTCAGTGCCGGAAGCATCACATAATCCGTATTGTTGTCTATATTAGCAATATCCCATGTGAAGCAAAGTCCATAACGGTGATTCTTTCCTTTTGCAACATAAGTAGACCATTCCTGTGTAAATGCTTCCGGATCAATCAGATTCTCTGTCACAAGTTTATGCAGCCATTTGATACCTTCTTTGTATCCTTCCTGAACCGTTGTATAAATCACCTTACCTTCATCTGTTACAGCAAAATGATCTCCTGTGTCCCCATAACCATCTCCGAATCCATTTATTAAGATTGAAGGATCCTGATCTCCGTTATTGATAATAAATGACATTGGTATTACATCACCTTCAATGGAAAACTCTTGTTTCAGATCATCTGCATGATCTCGAAATTGAATCAGTACCTGCTCCAGTTCATCTGTTGTGGTTGGAATCTCAAGGCCAAGATAATCAAGCCATTTCTTATTAATATAAGGAATATCTCCAATGGCCTGAATTGCTTCTTTTCCGGAACCAAGCTGTTCAATCCACGGAAAAGAGTAAATATGTCCATCCGGTGCTGTACACATGGTTCTGTATTCCGGGTATTTTTCAAACACAGCCTGAAGGTTTGGCATATATTTGTCAATCAGATTTTCCAGCGGAATAATTATTCCCTGCTTTGCATAACGCAACAGATCATAATCACTCATGCCTGCATTAAACAGTCCATCCGGCAGATTTCCAAACTGAGCCAACGCCAGATTCTTTTTATCTGAAAACTGATCTGATACAAAGCAGGTCCAGTCAATATGAACATTTGTCTGTTCTTCCATTCTCTGGAAAATCACTCTTTTATTTGGATCCTGTGTTGAAGTGGCCGGTGCACTGGTAATAAAAGAAAGCTCCTCTGTTTCTTTCAATGGAAACTGTACATCCGATACCGGTGTATCCGGATTAAGCTCAGCATCAAGCCTCTGCTGTTTTCCACACCCCATTATACTTACCATCATTGTTAAAGAAAGTCCAAGTGCAAGCAAACTTCTTACTCTGTTTTTCTTCATATCTGTATCATTCCTTTCTTTAGCCTTTTACCGATCCAACCATAATTCCTTTATCAAAATATTTCTGGAAAAATGGATACATCACTAAAAGTGGTAAACTTGATACTACAATTGTTGCATATTTCAACTGTTCTGCTACCTTTGCCATCTCTGCTGTGCTTTGGATATCTGCAATCATTCCCGGCTGTGGAGTATTCTGCACCAGAATCGAACGCAGTACCAGCTGCAGTGGCTGAAGATTTGCATCGTTCAGATAAATCATCGCATCAAAGTAGCTATTCCACATTCCGACAAATGACCACAGTGCCAGTACTGCAATGATCGGTTTACATACCGGCATCATAATTTTGAAAAAATGCTGAATTTCATTAGCACCGTCAATTGCAGATGCTTCTCTTAATTCTGCCGGAATTGACTGATAATAAGTTCTTGCAAGAATCATATTCCAAACATTAAATGCTCCCGGAATCAAAACCGCCCATACTGTATTTACCATATGCAGCTGATTGATCAAAATAAATGTTGGAATCATTCCTCCCCAAAAACATTGTGATCAGAAAAATCAGATTAAAAATTTCTTCCCACAAATCTTTTTTAGACAGAGGAAAGGCTGCCAGTAATGTTACAAAAACTGAGATCACTGTAAATGCAAATGAATACAGAAAAGAATTCAAAAATCCGCGCCAGATCATCTCATTCTCCAGTACTCTTCTATAAGCATCCAAAGTCCAGTCCTTAATATCAGAGCTCAGTCCCTGATTATTCAAAACAGTAGGATCCATAAAAGATGCAAGTACTACATATATAATTGGAATCGCAATAGAAAGTACAAACAGTCCAAGAATCGTGAATCCAATTCCAAGGATCAGACGATCTGTCCTTGAATATTTTCTCTTCTTTTTCTCCATCTTCTCTTCCTCCTATAATCCCTCTCCATCATTCAGCTTCTTTACAACCCAGTTTACAAAAATCAACAGAATTACATTTACAACTGAATTAAACAGACCTACTGCCGTAGAATAACCATAATCACCGTTCAAAAGACCGATGCGATATACATATGTAGATAAAATTTCTGATGCCGGCAGGTTCATATCTGTCTGCAATGCATATGCCTTCTCAAATCCAATGCTCATAATATTTCCTGCCTGCAGGATAAACTGAATTACAATAATGTTCTTAATCGCCGGAAGTTCCACGTACCAGATCTGCTGCAAAAGGTTTGCACCATCCATAACTGCCGCTTCTTCCAACTCTTTGCTCGCATTAGATAATGCTGCAGTATACATAATAGATGCCCAGCCTGCAGTCTGCCAGATTCCACTTGCTATATAAATAGTACGGAAAGCAGATGGCATTGTCATCCAGTTTGTGCTAATCCCAAGCAGCCTGTTCAAAGGTCCTACCGGTGATAACAGCATACGAACCATACCACAAAGTACTATTACAGATATAAAATTCGGCATATAGATCAGAAGCTGTACTTTTTTCTTGATCCCTGTTTTTTGAATACGATTCATAAGTAATGCCAGAATAATCGGAACCGGAAATCCCCATAATAATCCATAGATACTCAGCTTTAATGTATTCATCAGATAGTTCATAAAATCCGGTGATGATAAAAAACGTCTGAAATATTCAAGTCCAACCCATGGACTTCCAAGTACTCCCTTGATTACATTATAATCTTCAAACGCAATCAAAAGCCCTCCCATCGGGAGATACTTAAAAATAATTGTCAGTAAAAGTCCTGGCATCAGGAAAAAAAGATATAACTGCCAGTTTTTCTTCACATACGTAACCTTATTTCTCCACGTCTGCTTGCTTACGGGCTTTGCTTGGTTCTGCACTGTTTTCATGCACTTTTTCCTCCATTCCTTTCATACATTGTTCATGAAACCGGTTAAGTAACCGGTTACTTTATAATCTGATGTTACTACATCACACACTCTCTGTCAACACTTTTCCTCATTAAAATAACCGGTTACGTAATCGGTTATTTTAATATTGCCTTTTTGTATAATAATTGCTATACTAAAAAAAATATTTGCATTTATTTATAAGGAGAATAAGTTTCATGTCAAAAAAACAAGGTGACATTTGCAGATATTGCAGCATATACCCATTTTTCAAAAACTACAATATCAAGATATTTCAATCATCCTGATTCCCTTACACTTGAAAATCAGGAAAAAATTTCTCAGGCCCTTGATACCCTTGGCTATAAAAAAAATAAACTTGCAAAAGTTCTGGCGAATGGAAAAAGTGAATTTATCGGAATCATTATTCCGAATCTTTATCTGCATTATTATTCTGAAATGCTGACACAGCTGCTGTCCAGCTACAGTGATTATCACTACAAATTTCTCATCTTTAACAGTGAACATGGGGCTGAAGAAGAACAGCAATATATTGAAGAGCTCCTATCCTATCAGATTGAAGGTCTCATTGTTTTAAGTCATACGTTGTCATCAAAACAATTATCCTCCTATCAGATTCCCATCGTTGCCATTGAACGTGAAGCGGAATATATCAGCAGTGTTACCACTGACAACTACATGGGTGCGCTTCAGGCTACCACTCTGCTGATCCGTGATAAATGTGATATACTGATCCACATCAATGTCAATGTTGAGAAAGCAGTTCCTGCTTACGACCGTATTCGCGCATTTAAGGAAACCTGTGAAGAATATCAGGTTCCTTATGATATTGATCTAAGTGTAATTGGTAATTCTTATCAGGAAATTTTAAATGAAATAAGACGTATTTTTACAAGAATAGAAGAGAAATATCCCAATCAAAAAAAAGGCATTTTCCTTGCCAACGATACCTATGCAAACATGTTTCTTAACCTGATTTTCCAGAAATACCGAGAATTACCCTCTTTCTATGAAATCATAGGATTTGATAATTCTCCCATTGCCAGTGAGGCAATTCTCCCAATCACAACCGTTGGTCAGCAGATTGATATTATTGCACAAACTGCCATGGAGCTTCTGGTTCAACAGATGGAAGAAACAAAAAAAACCGTTCCCCTAAACCATTGGAAAAGCCTGTCCATAAACAGATTACTCCAATATTGATTCGCCGTAATACAACCAGTTAAAACTAACTTATTTTGGCAAAAAGGCTATTGCACTAATTACTCAGTGCAATAGCCTTATATTAAATCTTATCATTCAAGCGGATATTCGCAATCCGCTTCGCTACTTGCTCATAACCGATTCCCTCACCTTTTCCACTGATAACGGTTGTTGTCATAATACACTAAATATTGATTGTAATTATCTTATTCCATATGATCTTTTTCAGTTATTTTGCGAATAACCCGGCATGGATTTCCAGCAGCCAGACTATATGGAGGAATATCCCTTGTCACAACACTTCCTGCTCCTATTACACATCCCTCTCCTATGGTAACACCACCACAAACAACCACATTGGATGCCAGCCAGCAATTATCTTTTATAGTAATTGGTTTCGCCTATTCAAGATTATAAAAGCTTCCATCTTCTCTTTTTCTGCTATTACGTTCTTCAGGTAAAAATGGGTGCATGGGAGTTGCCAATGTGACATTTGGACCAATCATCACATTATCTCCTATATGTACTTCACATACATCCAAGCAGGTGAAATTAAAAATTGTTCCAATTCTTTATCCGTTGGATCATATAACTCTCCACTTATCATTTTTTCTCTTTCTGTCATTTCTGATAACCTCCAGTAAAAATTTTATTACCAAGTTAGTTATTTCCGAGTACTTGATAAGTTGTTCCTACTGCAATAATATATAGATAAGGAGAATCACTGTCAATGCAATCGTAAAAATTTGCGATTGATTTTTTGATTAATTTTAACTGTGTTATGGTCAAAAATCGTTTCTAACTCATGGGATTGTAAAACAGATTTTTGTACCCATCTATCAGGGCAAAATAACTGATATCTTTTAATTTAGACGCAGTGAACTCACGGTCAACAATAATCATCCCTTTTCGCGCAATGAGATTTCTAATCTATTCTTCATAGTTCAAAAATGGTTTTATCGGTTTTAATGCTTTTTCTATCGCTATAAAAATCTGCGTATATAGAAAAATGGAGGACCCTTAGGTCCTCCGTCCGGTCGCAGGCATCGCAAGTTTCTGCAACCTGATCACTGACAAGCATTTTAATACGAGCCTTTCTAAAAGACAAGTGCTTTCTGCGAACATTGTCCATTTGCACCATGACTCCTGCATTAGTTCCAAGATTACTTATAAAAACAATCTACAGTTTGGAAAAATCTATTCCAAACCAATTGGCAATTTTGCTTTGAATGTTCTCTCTTTCAAGCAGGTTCAATGGTTTTCTAATAATATCTTCTTGCTTCTACCTTAAGATATTATTAGAAAGAATGCTTTCCCTATTAAAGACTTTCAGGATAAATTCCAACAAATGAGAGCAGCGGAAGTACACGGAAATCATGTAAAACAATTTTCACTTTCTGGGCTTTTTGCCCCTTAACAGAAATGATCTTCTTATAACCAATTACTGTTCCTGTGTAAATACTATTCCATATTTCCCCCTCTTTAACAAATATCTCAAATTTTTCCACTCTCTGACTATAGCAGACAGCCTCTTTTAATACCAGATACCCTAAGTTGTATGAACCGTCCAGACAAATGGTTATTTCTACTGGCAGTTCGCTGCTTTCAGGCTGAAACCAGGTTTCTGAAGTATCATCTGTCAAATCAGAAACCGGATGCGTCGGATCTTCATTTTCTGAAAAAATATGTGCTGTACTCATTAAATTATGAGTAAAAGATTTCTTTTTCCAACTTCCAAATTCTTCCAGACGTTTAACATCATTTTCATGAAGAAGCCCGTTTGGCATAGGTGGAATATTTAACAAAAAGGTTGCATTTCCTCCAACAGCCCCAATATAGATATAGATCAGCTCCTCCAGACTTTTCACCTGATCATCTTCTTCTGGATGATAAAACCATCCAGGTCTTATAGAAGTATTTACTTCTGCCGGATACCAGATCAGATTCGTTTCACCTTCAAGCGCTCTTCTGCTTCCAAGATCTTCCATGTCGCTGGTGATCCGGCGCATTCTAAATTCCTTATCATCGGTCTGCTGGCTTCTTTCCTGTACACTCTCTGCAAGTGCTGTACGTGCAGGAACAACACTCCACTCAGATTTTCTTACATCGCCAGCTTCATTTCCGCACCACCTGATATCCGGCCCACACACACAGATACATGCGTCTGGCTGATATTTTCTGACACATTCATAATAGCGTTTCCAGTCATATATCTGTTTTTTTCCATTTGGTCCTTCTCCGCAGGCACCATCTAGCCAGACACTAAAAATATCTCCATAACCGGTGAGAAGCTCAGTCAGCTGTGCCAGATAGTAATCATCATATTCTTTTCCGCTTCCGTAACAAGGCTTGTTGCGATCCCATGGTGAAAGATAAATTCCAAATTTCATCCCATAACGACGGCATGCTTCAGACACTTCCCAGACCACATCTCCCCTTCCATTTTTCCATGGACTGGAGACAACGCTATGGCTGGTATATCTGGTCGGCCACAGGCAGAAACCATCATGGTGTTTACAGGTAAGGATTACCCCTTTCATACCTGCATTTTGTGCTGCAGACACCCACTGGTCTGCAACAAACTCTGTAGGATTAAAAATTTGTGGTGTTTCTGTTCCATCTCCCCACTCACGATTGGTATATGTATTCATTCCAAAATGAAAGAACGCATAAAACTCTGTTGCCTGATAGGCAAGCTGGCGGCTGGAGGGAACTATTTTTATTAATTCCTGATCAGTTGGCATTTTATTTCCCCTTTCATTTTACCCTTTTAACCCGCCTGCACCAATTCCCTGAAGCAGATATCTTTGTCCAATCAGATAAATAATGATTGTTGGAATCATAATAATTACAAGTCCTGCAAACAGTGCACCCCAGTCCGTGGCATATTTCTGCACTTCAAACAAGTTTGCCATTCCGATGGGAAGAGTTTTCTTTGCATCTTCCGTGAGAAGAACAAGTGCCAATGGATATTCATTCCAGAAGCCCATGGCACTTAACATCGTAATGGTCGCAATTCCGGGTTTTGCAAGAGGCACCATAACTCTTGATAGCAGTTGGATATTAGTAGCACCGTCAATTCTTGCAGATTCCTCGTAATCTCTGGGTACTGCAGACATAAAGCCCTGTAAAGTAAAGATACAAAAAGGAAACTGCATAACTGCATAAACAAGGCATAGTACCGGCAGGTTATTTAATCCATTCACAGCCTGTAATTCCAGAAACAAAGGAATCATAATGTAGGTAGCCTGCAGAAAAATACATGCCATATAAATGGCAGAGATCAGTTTGCTGCCCGCAAAACGGTATCTTGCCAGTACATAAGAAATGGGAATAACCAGAAGCAATAGCAATACAGTGGAAAACACAGTCACAAATATGGAATTTCCAAAATAAGCGGCGATATTTGCTTTCTGCCATGCTGCCACAAAATTATCCAAATTCAAAGCTGTGGGCAATGCATAGGGATCTGTCAAATATTCTGCATTTGTCTTAAACGCAGACATCAGGTTCCAGAAAAGCGGGTACAAAAAGATAACGGTAAACAGAATCATCAGGATTCTGATACACCAGGTTCTTACAGTTTTCATCAGTCTCCCTCCTATTCTTTTTCAGATGATACTTTTTTAGAAATCATTGCAAGCACAATTGCAAGAATCAGGGTAAACATGGCGATTGCCATGGCATATCCAAAATTAGCGTTTCGCATACCCTGCGTATACATATACTGTAAAAGCACACTGGAAGCACCGTTTGGTCCACCGCCTGTCATAACGTTGGACAGAGTAAAACTTAAATTGATAGTACCAGACAGGGAAAGTATATAGGTCGTTCCAATGGATCTGCGAAGCAGCGGAATGGTAATCCTAAAGAACTTCTGCACTCCTGTTGCACCGTCAATGGAAGCAGCTTCATAAAACTCCTGGGAAATCCCGTCAATGGAAGCCACATGCATAACCATATAATAACCAATAGCCTGCCACACCAGGGCTGCACCGATACACCAGAGAGCCGTTTTTCCCTCTCCAAGCCATGCGTGTTTCCAAGTGGAGAAATGGAACAGATCCAGCATATGATTCAGAATTCCTCTTGTGGGATTAAACACAAAAGACCACACAATACCAACTACAGTCATGGAAACAATACTTGGGAAAAAGAATACGGTCCGGTAAAATGACTTTTCCTTGAGCTGTCCCTGAGTAAGGATAAATGCAAATACAAGACTTAGAAATATGGTCACAGCCGGGATTACCAGCATCAGCTTAAGAGTATTAAACAGTGCCTGAAGAAAATCCTTATCCTGGAACATATACTTGTAATTATCCAAAAATACAAATTTGCTGTTAAAGCCTACGCTAAGTGCAGTGGAACTGGTAAAAGACAGATAAATGGCATTTACCATAGGCACAATCATAAAAACAATGGTTAAAATCAATGCAGGAAGCGTACACAGGGCTATAAATAATCTGGGCTTCTTTACCACGCTTGTTCACCTCTTTAAATTTAAAGTATTTAATAAATGTGGATGACATCACCGATTGGCGATATATCTGTTCAGGGTTACAAAAGGCTGCTGCATAGCATACACTGTGTAGCAGCCTTTCCATGCTTTACCGTTTTTATCCGGCTGGTATATGAAGTTTAGTTGGCAGCTTCCATATCAGCACGAACCTGTGCAAAAGCATCTTCCACATTCTGTGCCCACTCTTCCACTGTCATTTCATCATTCATAACAGATGTAATCGGATTAAATATCTCATCTTTCGGGTTAACCTTGCAGTCAGCCGGAACTGCTGCGAAGCTCATAATCAGGGAGGAGGCATTTGCCTCTTCGTAGATTCCGTACATGTTGTAGATTGCAGTAGACAGCTTATCTTTTGCTACTTCACGGGCACTCTTGGTAGCATAGAGGGCACCGGAAGCTTCTGCAAAAGCAGATACAGATTCATCACTATACAGGAAACGAAGAAATTCTTTTTGCAAGTTCTGGATTCTTGGCAGCTGCCGGAATGGAAAACTGCTCACAGCTGTCAAATACATAGTGCACATCGTCTGCGTTCTCGGTCGGGATCGTAGCCATTGCAAATTCAAATCCATCTTCTCTTGGCGCATCCTGCATCTCATTTTCCATCCAGGTTCCGTTTGTGATAAATGCAGCTTTTCCAAGCATCATCTCTGTCTGAGACTCTGTATGGTTCATACCAACAGTGCCCTCTAACAGATAGCCTTTATCTGCAATCTCTTTAATATGACTTAAAGCCTTTAACACACCCTCATTATTAAAGGAACCTTCTTCGTAATTGGCAATCTTAGTAAGTGCTTCTTCGCCGCACTCATTTGCAATTGCCGGCCAGAGCATTTCTTCCATGTATCCCGGATAAATTCCCTGATATGTGAAAAGTGCACGTCCGTCAATATCTTTTACCTTATCACCAAGTGCAAAGAACTCATCCCAGGTCTTCGGCACTTCCAGATTATTCTCATCAAAGAATGTTTTGTTGTAAATCAGACCCTGCGGACCACTGTTGAATGGTGCCAGATAGATCTCATCATCTCCGTATGGTGCACACTTTGTACTGGAAAGGATCCCATCTGTAATATCATCGCGAAGGGTACCGGTTCCAGCATAATTTTCTCCGTCAAAAACATCATCCAGGTTGAGAAGTGCATGATCTTTGATCAGGGAAAGGATTACACCATCCTCACCACCATCGTTAAGACAGATAAAATCAGGTGCATTTCCAGCTACAATCTGTGGACGGATGATATCTCCAATTGTAGGGCTGATAGTCATGTTTACTTTCACGCCCTCATGGCTTTCTTCAAAAAGCTCCACCATCTGATTCCAGTAAGCATCCCCATATCCACCCTGGAAAATGGCAATGTTCAATTCCTGTTCTTCTGCCTCTGCAAATGCAGTAAGCGGGGAAAGTACTGTTGCTGCGCTCATAGCAAGGATCATAGCAGAAGCTGCAAATCTTTTCTTCATAGGTTGTTTCCTCCTTCTTGTTGGCTTTTATTATGTTTGCCTGATGATATTAGTATAATGGAAAATCTTCTTGTGGTAAATTCACAAAACAATTCTTTATATGGAACATTTTTCTGTTATTTTTATATAATATGGATTTTCTTGCGACATATATGTACAATCTTTTTCTATTTGTATTTTAAATGGATTATCTTGTTTTTTCCTGTATATAAATCTGTCACAATCCGATACAGTCATGAAAATCAGAACGATTTTTTCCATCTTTACCGGACCATGTACGAATTATTTTTTAGAAATGAGGGACAGCGGCATGGAAAAAAGACAACGATATCAGGGATTTCGAAAATTCAGTATTAGAACCAGGCTGATCATAGCGCTTTTCCTGATCTCTATTGTACCATTAACAGGAATCAGCTTCTATTCGTTTCATATT
>ENA-OQKV01000161-OQKV01000161.1-human-gut-metagenome-genome-assembly--contig:-NODE-161-length-28104-cov-3.784502_pt1 | contig 28104 bp, 29 predicted proteins | sample MGYA00242655_ERZ504811 | MGnify/ENA primary metagenome ERZ504811 (study PRJEB26092, sample SAMD00036406) | human gut metagenome | host: Homo sapiens | study: EMG produced TPA metagenomics assembly of...
TTCCGGTTTCCGCAAGATATTTTCTCGTCTCTTCTTCCCATATTCCCGCCAGACTTGTACCCTGTCTTTTTGTCAGCCTCTCGCACAAAGAAAGCAGCCACATCTTATACGGTTCCTGTGCTTCGCTCCCTACATGCAGAAACGCTTCCGGAAGCACCTGTCTGGAATAACGGATCTCACTTCTGATCCGAAAAATCAGTTTTCTCAGATATCGCATCTGTCTGTAACACTCTTCTATTTTTGCAGCCTGCAACATTCCCCAGCCCCCGCCTGCAAGAATGACCATGACTGCCCCGATTCCTTTTATCATTTCGCCATTTCCATCATTTCTTTGTATAGAAGGCTTCCCCTGTTATCAAAGATTCCTTCAATCTGTCCCACGTGTGCGTCATTTCCAAGTAAAATATACCGTTCGAACCTTCCTTCTCCGATCATCCGGTTGAACAGTGGTTTTTTCCTAAGTTCTTCCATTGACTCTGCATGTACGGTCGCCAGCATCTTACATCCACAGTGCATGGCATATTCTATGGCATGTACATCTTCCGGTGTCCCAATCTCATCCACAGCGATCACCTGCGGTCCCATTGAACGGATCAGCATGATCATCCCTTCTGCTTTCGGGCACCCATCCAGAATATCCGTACGGATTCCAAGATGATTCTGCGCCACACCCATATAGCAGCCGCCAATCTCCGAACGTTCATCCACCACACCTACCGCAAGTCCCGGAAGCCAGGAATTTCCTTCCGATATCTGACGGATCAGATCTCTTAACAGTGTCGTCTTACCACATCCCGGCGGCGACACGATCAATGTATGACATAACAACCGGTTACATACAATATAGGGAAATACCGCATCGGCACATCCGATCATCTCATGTGCCACACGGATATTCACCGAAGAAATGTATTTCAGGTTCTTTACCTTCCCATTTTCCATAATAGCCTGTCCCGACAATCCCACTCTGTGTCCTCCTTCGATCGTGATAAATCCCTGCCGCATCTCCTGCTCGCACGCATACAGGGAATAATTACTGATGTATTCCAGCATTTCGCGGATATTATCTTTCGTCACCAGGTATGGCCGTCTGGCTTTCGCTCCGGGGATAACTTCCGTGTCATGATACAGGAAGATCAGCGGCTTTCCCTCCCGGAGACGGATCTCCTGTAAATATTCGAACTCCAGCTTTTCCTTTTGTATAATACTTCTGACATCCCATGGCAGGACTTTTAAGATTGTATCTTCTTTCATGTTCATCACCTCTTTACACCCATGTATATGTGGATGGGCGGAGATTATGACTGGTATTTTTCCAGAAACACAAAAAAGCCTCGGGTTTCCACTACCGGAAATCCGAGGCTTTCACATAACATCTGATATTAAATTATAATCTTATTCCGCTACATCCTTCATAGAGAATGAGATTCTTCCCATCTTGTCCTTGCCAAGGCATACAACCTTAACAACATCGCCAAGTGTGAGAACGTCTTCTACACGATTCACTCTTTCTTTGGAAAGCTTAGAAATGTGTACCATTCCTTCTTTTCCAGGTGCGAACTCAAGGAATGCACCGAAGTCTTTGATGCTGACAACTTTTCCTTCCAGAACCTGTCCGGCCTCAAAATCTGTGACGATGATGTGGATCATCTTCTGTGCTTCTTCCATACCTTTGGCATCTGTTCCGCAGATAGATACGGCACCATCATCTGTAATGTCGATCTTCACACCTGTCTGCTCGATGATCGCATTGATCGTCTTTCCTCTCTGTCCGACAACATCGCCGATCTTCTGTGGGTCGATCTGCATCTGAATAATCTTCGGAGCGAATTCTCCAACCTCTGCTCTTGGAGCATCGATTGCTTTATTCATAACTTCATCAATGATGTAAAGTCTTGCTTTTCTTGTCTTAGCAATAGCTTCTTCAATGATCGGTCTTGTCAGTCCGTGGATCTTGATATCCATCTGGATCGCTGTGATACCTTTATGTGTACCGGCTACCTTGAAGTCCATGTCTCCGAAGAAGTCTTCCAGTCCCTGGATATCTGTAAGAACCAGATAATCATCGTCTGTATCACCGGTAACAAGTCCACATGAGATACCTGCTACTGCAGCCTTGATTGGTACACCTGCTGACATCAGTGACATAGAAGATGCACATACACTTGCCTGAGATGTAGAACCGTTAGATTCGAATGTCTCAGATACAGTACGGATCGCATACGGGAATTCTGCTTCGCTTGGAAGTACCGGAAGCAGCGCACGCTCTGCCAGTGCTCCATGTCCGATCTCGCGGCGTCCCGGTCCTCTGGATGGCTTTGTCTCACCTACAGAGTATGATGGGAAGTTGTAATGATGCATATATCTTTTGACTGTCTCTGCTTCATCCAGACCATCCAGTTTCTGAGCTTCAGAAAGTGGTGCTAATGTACAGATATTGCAGATCTGTGTCTGTCCACGAGTGAACATTGCAGAACCATGTACTCTAGGGATCAGGTCAACTTCTGCCGCAAGTGGTCTGATCTGGTCGATCTCTCTTCCGTCCGGACGTTTGTGGTCTTTTAAGATCATCTTACGTACCGTCTTCTTCTGATACTGATAAACTGCTTCCCCTAACACTGCCAGCCATTCTTCGTTCTCTGCAAATGCCTCTTCCAGTTTTTCTGTAATGACACGGATATTTTCTTCTCTTGTCTGTTTGTCATCTGTAAAGACTGCTTCTTCCATCTCTGCCGGAGGAACGATCTCTTTGATCGCCTCAAACAGTTCTTCCGGAACCGCGCAGCTTGTATATTCATGTTTTGCTTTTCCGCACTCTGCCACGATCGTCTCAATAAATGCGATGACCTTCTGGTTCAGTTCATGTGCCGCAAAAATAGCCTCGATCATCTGAGCCTCCGGAACTTCATTTGCTCCGGCTTCGATCATGATCACTTTCTCTTTTGTAGATGCAACTGTCAGCGCCAGATCCGATACTTCTTTCTGTGCTGCTGTCGGGTTGAATACAAATTCTCCGTCAACCAGACCAACCTGAGTCGTAGAGATCGGTCCGTCAAACGGAATATCTGAAATACTTGTGGCAATCGCCGCACCAAGCATTGCTGTCAGTTCCGGACTGCAGTCCTGATCAACAGACATAACCAGATTCTCCAATGTCACGTCATTTCTGTAATCCTTCGGGAACAGAGGACGCATCGGTCTGTCAATGACACGACATGTTAAAATCGCATTCTCAGAAGCCTTTCCTTCTCTTTTGTTGAATCCTCCCGGAATCTTTCCGACTGCATAAAGTCTCTCATTGTACTCTACACTCAGCGGGAAAAAGTCAATCCCGTCTCTTGGCTTCTCAGATGCTGTCGCAGTACAGAGAACTGTAGTATCTCCGTAGTGCATCAAAACCGCACCATTTGCCTGCTTTGCCACTCTGTCAACATCCACGCGCAGAGTTCTGCCGGCAAGTTCCATCTCAAATTTCTTATACATAATATTCTCCTTTTTGTTTGAAACATTTCCCGGAACAAGTGTCTCCGAAACTACTGAAAAAAACACCGGAAGCTTTCGATATACTTTTCAGTGGTCTCGGGTATACATACTTGTCCGCAATCTAGATTATTATACCATAGATATGTATGAATCGCAAGAAATAAAAAGACCTCTGCCTGCCGGATAAACCGACACAGGCAGAAGTCCCTCTTCCATGAATTATTTTCTTAATCCAAGTTTTTCGATCAAAGCACGGTATCTTTCGATATCTACTTTTTTCAGGTATGCAAGCAGTCCACGTCTCTGTCCTACCATTTTCAGAAGTCCTCTTCTTGAGTGGTGGTCTTTTGGATTTGCTTTGAAGTGATCTGTCAGCTCGTTGATTCTTGCTGTCAGGATCGCTACCTGTACTTCCGGAGATCCTGTATCTCCTTCACTTCTTCCAAATTCTGCAATAATAGCCTGTTTCTTTTCTTTTGCGATCATCGTATGATCCTCCTTTAAACTTAATAATAAACCGCCTGGTATTAAGTAACGGTCGGAGTTGTCCGATTACCGAACACCGGCTGAATCCTAAGGTAGTATACCACAGGGATTTTCGGATGTAAAGTCCTATTTTTTCAACTCGATTTTCAAAACAGTATCGATTTCATCCGGCAGCGGATAACTGAATACCGGATTTTCACCCAGCGCCACAAACGGTGTATCTGAATACATAGCTGTATTCCATGCCTCACCCCTCTGCACCTGCGCTCCGCTGGAAAGGAAGGTGATTGTTCCTACCTCCTGCGGGCTGATTCCATACAATGGGAGTGCTCCCAGAGGCGTTTCATAAATATGGGCATATACCGTGTTTCCTTTTTGTGTATAACGTCCCCATTCCGGCTTGTCATACTCGGAAATTCCACATTCATAGAGACTTTCTCCGTTTTGCTCCATCCATTCTCCTACCTGCGTCAGAATTTCCTGACTTTCTTTCGGAATTCTTCCTTTTGCATCCGGTCCTACGTTCAGGATAAAGTTTCCGCCTTTGCTGACACATTCAACCAGTTTGCGGATAATGGTCTGTGATGTTTTGTAAGTATGATCATAATAACAGTATCCCCAGTGGTTGTTCATCGTTGCACAAAGCTCCCACGGGATCGGTTTTCCGTTCAGATCTTTCATTCCTCCCGGCGGAATGATCATTTCCGGACTTGCGAAATCTCCGCTGTAAATATTCGGATGATCTGTTACGATACTTCCGTTCTTCTCTCCGGAACCTTCCAGACGATTGTCAATAATAACATCCGGCTGATGTTTTCTGACCATACGGATCAACTCTTCTGCTTTCCATGTATCTTCACACATGTTGTCATAAGAGAAATCAAACCAGAGAATATCCAGCTTTCCGTAATTGGTCACCAGTTCTTCCACCTGGCCATGCATATATTCCAGATACCGGTCAAAATTGATATTTTCATCTTTATACGCCTCATTTCCGCGCATTGGATGGTGCATATCATTGTATTTCGGATAGTCCGGATGATGCCAGTCAATCAGTGTAAAGTAAAGCCCTACTTTTAATCCTTCCGCACGGAATGCATCCAGAAATTCCCGAACCAGATCCCGTCCGGCCTTTGTATTTGTCGCTTTATAATCTGTCAGTGCAGAATCAAACAAAACAAAATCCATCGTGATGCTTTGCAGTCAGCACCGCATATTTCATACCTGCTTTTTTTGCCAGTCTTGCCCATTCTCTCGGATTGTAATCCGTTGGATCAAACTGCTCGAAATATTTCTCATATTCTTCTACTGTCATTCGTTTTTCGGACATTACCCACTCGCCCAGCGCCGGAATGGCATACAGTCCCCAGTGGATAAACATTCCGAATCTTTCTTTCCGGAACCATTCGGTCCGATTCCATATTTCCTGATTCATTACTATTTTCCATATCCTTTCATTTCATAAACAACACCGTTGTGTTCCCGGCTGTCTTCTGCCGCCAGTGCCATCAAATGACTCTCGATGGATTCTGATGCGGCGCTTACGCTTTTTGCAGTTCCGCCTCCTGCCACCAGTTCCACAAAGTCTTTCATCATGGAGACATCGCTTCCGCTGTGTCCACCTTTTGGTACTTTTACCTTGATCTTTGTTGTATTTCCAGACGCAAAATCTTCCACAATGATTTCATTTTCTTCCATGTTTCCGCGAATCTGTCCTTTTGTTCCCATCAGATTGATGATCCGCTCGCATTTATTGGTAAACGCACACATTGTCATACTTGCTGTCACACCATTGTCAAACTCCAGATTTACTACCTGATGATCTACCACATCGTTGTCACAGTGGTAAACACACCTTCCATATGGTCCGTCTTTCAATGCATCCAGCAGAGATTTTTTATCCGTCTGAAGACTTACCACTTTTGCAAATGTTCCGCCTTTTTCCTCTAAATCCTCCAGATAGAATCGAGGTGCAAAATACGGACATTCATCCCGGTGTACACATCCGTCCAGACAGTGAGCCGGAGCATCTTCTGGTGCATTTTCTTCTTTAAAATGCATCAGATTTCCGAAACTTGTAAGTCTTGTACAGGACGCACCTACGAGCCATAATAAGATGTCCATATCATGACAGCACTTCTGCAGGATCATCGGACTGCTTAAGGACTTGTTTCTCCAGTTACCACGTACAAAGCTGTGTGCCATATGCCAGTATCCCACACTCTCAATATGCTGGATATCAACAAGCTGACCGATCGCCCCTTCATCCAGAAGCCGTTTCAGCTCTCTGAAAAATGGAGAATAACGCAGCACGTGGCAAATACTGATCACCTTGTCATAATTCTTTGCGATCTCCCCGATCTCGATCAGTTCAGATTTTACAGGTGAGATCGGTTTTTCACATAAAATGTGATAGCCTTTTTCCACGGCCAGCTTCAATGCCTCATAATGCATCTGATCCTGTGTACAGATCAGAACACAGTCCGCCATTTTCGGACGGTTCAAAAGCTCCATGTCCGATTCCACAGCGTTTTGAGGTGCAATATCATGAAGCTTTGCAAACTCTTCCCGTCGATCCGCTCTTGGTTCCGCTACTGCTACAAATTTCAATTCATTGGGATAATCCAGGGCATAAGAGGCATAAGCCTCTGCCCCTCTCTGTCCGGCTCCCAAAAGAATGGCTGTTACTTGTTTCATGTTTTTTCTCTCCTTTTAGCCTTTTACTGCCCCACCAGACAGTGCTTCAATAAAGTACTTGCTGAAACAGCAGAACAAGATCACCGGCGGAAGCAGAATTACAACGATTGCGGAAAACATTCCGTTGTAGTTCGTAGAAAATGCATTCTGGAACTGTGCCAGAATCGCCGGAACAGTCTTCAGTTCTTTTGTTGTCAGTACCATAGATGCCCAGTAGTATTCATTCCAGTAATTCATAAACGCCAGCATTGCTGCTGTCAGGATTCCCGGACGTGCGATCGGCAGCATGATCTTGAAAAATGTCTGTGTATAACCGCAGCCGTCAATACGCGCTGCTTCTTCCAGCTCTACCGGTATCGTCAGGAAATAGTTTTTGATGACCATAAAGCTGACTGCGATACCGCTGCATGTATAGATTAAAATCAATCCTGCATGCGTATCGTTGATTCCCATACTGTTGATCAGATTATAAACCGGGAATGTCATCGCTGTCGGTGGAATAAACAATGTAGACATCAACATGACGCTGACCACCGATTTAAATTTAAAGTTCATTCTTGCCACAACATACGCTGACATGGAAATCATGATGATACTTAATACGACAGAAATACCTGCCACTTTAAAACTGTTAAAGAAGTATCTCATAATATGCATGTCCCGGAATACTCCGATATATCCATCAAAACAAAGTGCACTTGGCAGAGTAAATCCCGGCTCTGCCAGAGGATCTGCCTTCAACGAGGAAATTGCCACCCAAATAACCGGAAACAGGGAGATGAAACATACCAGAATCATCACAACATACGAAACGATCTTTCCAAAAGTCCCCACTCCATGGACCGCTTCATTTTCTTTGCCTTTTCTCTGTCTGCTCATCATCTTCTGCCTCCTTTCTGTTTTCTCTCACGAAACAGCATGTTAATGATCAGGATCAATACCAGACCTCCCAGGATCTGAATCGCACCGATCGCATTTGCACGTGCGTACTGTGCTCTTGGACTGACAACTGCCAGTTCACGGATCAGGAAGCTGATACTCTTTGTTCCTGCTGCTCCGTTCGTCAGGAAATAAACTTCATTATACAACAGGAATCCTGCGGATACGGAGAGAATACTGATTGTCTTTATTGTATCTTTAATCAATGGAAGAACGATACAACGATCCAGTGTCCATCCTTTGGCTCCATCCAAAAGTGCCGCCTCACGAACCTCTTCCGGTATTGCAGAAATCTGTCCCAGAACCATGATCATGTTTGTTCCTGCAAAGAAGATGTATGCGCAGGTCAAAGCGATCATATTTACCTTTGGTATAAACAGTACGTTGTCCTGGAAATTCGGCACAAAAACACGGATAATTTCATTGATAATACCATACTTCGGATTGTACAGCTGTAAGAAGATCAATCCCATTGCTGCCGAAGAAATAATATTCGGTATCACGTAAATATTTCTTGCCAGCTTCCATCCTCTGCATTTCTTGGAGATTACCAGTGCCACTCCTGTCGCGATCGGAACCTGGACTACAAGTCCGCACAATGCCCAGATACAGGAATTTCTAAGTCCTTCCCAGAAATACGGATATTTCTACAAAAATATATTTATAGTTGTCAAACAGATGTCCAAAGGAATACATCTGCATATCATTCAAATTCGTGTAGTCCCATTTTGCAAAGGAACTGATGACCACCGTTGCGATCGGATATAAATAAAACACACAAAAGCAGACCAGAGTCGGTAAAAGAAAGAAGAGAATAAACGCATTCTTTCTCAACTTTTGTTTTTTTCCGGTTATTTCCATTTTGCTACCTCCTACTCTGGAAAATTTCATAGAGAAGGAAGCTGCTCCTTAAATACCTCCTGCAAAGAGCAGCTTCCATGATTTACAATTAACCGATCAGACCGATCAGTTCACTCTTTAATTCTTCAAATTTTGCATTTACATCAGTTCCGGAAACGGTAGATTCGATCAGTTTGTTACCGATCGCATTTGCAATATCTGTTCCCCATGTAGAATCGATTGTTGCAATCACATATTCTGCATCATTTGCCTGAGAACATGCCTCTGCAAGAAGTTTTGTTTTCTCGTCAGATCCTTCTGCCAGTGCATTCAGATCCAGTGTTGTTGTACATGGGTTTGCACCTACTTCTTTGAAGATCTTTGTCTGTACTTCATCACTTGTCATATATTTTACAAATTCCAGTGCCAGTTCTTTTTCTGCATCACTCATATTATTTGCTGCTGTGATTCCGCCGCTTGCAGAAGATAAGGAAACGCTTCCCGGGAAGATTGCCGGTTTAAAGTTTGTAGTATCTTCAAATCCGCCTGCTGCCCATACTCCGTTGAAGAACACTGCAGACTGTCCTTTGTTGAAGTCTGCTGCCCAGTCGTTTGCACCGTCATCGGCATTGCTGCTGGCATTGGAAGATCCGTTTTTCTGATCCATATTTGCCACCTGTTTGAATGCTTCTTCAAACTCTTTGGATTCGATTGCTTCTTCTGTCAGAGGCTCTCCTACGATTTTTCTTCCATTTTCGGACATACCGAGGATTGCGTTAAAGCATCTTGTAGATCCCTGACCGGCACCATATGCATACACATCTCCGCCTGCGGAACGTACTTTTTCCATTGCTCCTTCAAAATCGCTCCAGTTCTTCCATGTATCCGGTGTTGTTGCTCCTGCGTCTTTTAACACCTTGTCATTGTACCAGTATCCCAGTGTCAGAAGCTGATCGTGAACCGTATAAATCTTTCCATCCACGTCGTTCTGTGTATAGTTGATTCCAACGTTGTCTTTGATCCCTTCTTCATCTATGTATGGTTTCATGTCAAGGAGCAAATCCTGACTGATCGCTGCCAGTGATACAGACCGTCCTGCCAGATCCACCATATCCGGATAGCTTCCGCCTGCCACTTTATTTTCTACCACACTGTCGATATCCTCTGTCGGAATTGCTTTAAATTCCACTTCTCCATCTGCATGCTCTTTTGCAAACTCGTCATAGATATCGCGCATAACCTGTGCAGGTGCCCATTCGCTTGCATCCTGATAATATCCATGATAAAACTCCAATACCTTGTCATCAGATGCTTCTGTTTTCTTTTTGCCGTCATCTGTTTTCTCAGAGTCACCGGATTTCCCACATCCGGAAACGACTACTGTTGCCGCCATAGTTGTAGCCAAAATCAGGCTGATGATTCTTTTCTTTTTCATTACTAAATCCTCCTTCGATTTCCTGTTGAATTTAGAATATCATGATCATCAGCCTGACTCTATGGATAGAATTGACACTTTCTTGCATTATTTCTGGTTTTTCCGTGTCAATTTCCTGTTTTTTGTAATATATTTATGATTCTGCCGTTTTCTTGTAATTTATTTACCTCTGTTTTGTCATATTTATGAAAAGCGCCATACCATTTTCATGATATGACGCTGCAACTATTGATATAAATTTGTACAAAACTGCTCTTCATCCAAAGTCCCGTTAAGAACTTCCATAATCTGGTTCCGAAAGTTTTCCAGCTGATCTGCCGTCCAGAGATTGTCCGGCACCTCAATGATACGGTCTGCTCCACGAATTGCTTCCACAGCATTGCACATCCTCGGAATCTGCTCCTTATATTCTTCCAGATGTATCTTTGGGCTGGACGGCATTTGTCCGGTTTCCAGAAGAATCCGCTTCTGTACCTTTTCGCTGAGCATATACTTTAAAAATTCAACACTGGCATCCATTGTCTCTTGATTCCCGGTATTGCCTACAATATATCCCAGACATACGGAAGAACTGGCGATCGTGCTGCCATTCTTTCCCGGAAACGGTGCATAGCAGGCATCGATTTTTTCATCGATCAGCTTACTTGCCCACACTCCATTGATATACATGGCTGTATTTCCACTGTTGAACATACTTCCTTCGTCCCTGTATCCATAATTTTTGTCTGTACTGTCCCCATATTGTCTGATCTGCTTCATTGTCTCTAAAACCGGAAAAAGTTCTTTTGCACTTAGCATCATCGAATGATTTTCCACTGCGTCCTGTGCTTCTTTGGAAGTGTCCAAAAGCAGGGCATCTGCCAGATAAGCACTGTTTTCTTTCGTAATCTGTACCGGGATCACCGATTTTCCTTCATTCTGTGACCAGCTCTGTATCTTCTCACAAGCCTCCAGAAACTCATCCCAGGTCTCCGGTACCGATTCAATCCCCGCTTTTTCAAAAATATCCGCGTTATACCAGTATCCCCCTCCAAGCAACAGTACATCTGACAGGGTATACAGCTTCCCGTCCTTCTGCCAGTAGGAAATGATCTCCGGCGCTACAGAGTCTGCAAATTCCTGATCTTTCTCCAGATAAGGCATAAGGTCTGCCGCTTTGTTTTTTTCTTCCATAAAGCGGTACACCGAATCTTTTCCGTAGCCTCCTGTAAAAATCAGATCCGGAACCTCTCCAACAGAAAGCATGTTTTTTGTCTTTTTGATCACCTCATCCGATGAAGTCATGGACATCAGATTCAGCTTGATCTCCGGGTGCTCTTTTTCAAAATCCTTATAAATCTGCCGCATTCTGACATGCTCCGATTCCATGGAGCCCCAACCATGTATCAGCGTAATCTCTGTCTGCTCCGCGCTCTCCTTACTGCAGCCTCCGAGCAGACAGGCCGTCATAAGAAGCAGTAAAACCCACGTTCCTTTTCTCATAGATTTCTTCCTCCGGACTGCTCGTATTCCTTTGGCGGACATCCTGCATATTTCTTAAACACCTTTGAAAAATATGCCGTATCCTCAAAACCGGTCAATGCTGCGATCTCATAGATTTTCTTGTCTCCTCTTAAAAGCAGTTCTTTGGCTTTTTCCACACGAAGAGAATTAATCGTATCAAACAGGTTCTCTCCTGCCTTCAATTTGTAAAACCGACTCAGATAACTGGGGCTGACATGGACTGCCTCCGCAATATCCGCCAGTGTCAGGCGCTCTGTATAATGGTTCCGGATATAGGTCTGAACACGCTTTAACAATGTATCTGTCCCATCTCCCTCTTCTGCATTCTGCGGCACGATCAAAATCTGCTCTGCACTTCTTCCCTTGGCGTAGGCCTTTGTCTGTTCATAGAGCAAGGAAGAATCATCTCCCTGCTGATAGGCCCGGCTGCACAAAATCTGCGGCGTCTCTCCAAGAAAGTTTTTACAAAAGGCTTTCATTTTCTCACAACAGCTGAAGATTTCCTCTGTCCGTTCACTGTCATTTGACTGTAAGCACCAGTCCTTCTTCCTCCGTTCCGGATGAAAGAGCGCGGTATTCAAACGAATGAAAGGCATGCAGAAAGAATTTTCTCACCTTTTCACCCTGACGCACCGGTGTTACCAGGAGCATCCGATACCAGGTCATATTTTTACTCTCCAGCCGCTGTTTGATATTTGCAATGGCTGCCGGAATTTCTTCCAGAGCTGCTGTTTTTACAATATAATCACTCACCTGGTACTGAATTGCCTTTCGTGCATACTGAAAATCCGCATACGCAGTCAGAAAGATCACAGACGTCCGGATATGATTTTTATAAATGTATTCCGCAACTTCCATGCCGTCCATCAGCGGCATTTTTATATCAATGATCGCAATATCCGGCGGACAGCTGCGGATCTGTTCCAACAGATCCTGACCATTCTCCGCAACATAGATCAGCTCGCATCCAAGCTCCTCCCAGGGAATCAGCTTTTCCAACCCTTCCCGGATATATGGTTCATCATCTGCAATCATCACTCTCCACATGACTTTCTTCCCCCTTTTTCCAACGGCAGACACATCGTTACACAAGTACCCGCACCCGGTGTACTCTCAATCTTCATCGATGCTTCTTCACCGTATATCGTATGAAGCATCTGCTGTGTATTGGTAAGACCGATGTGCGTATGCTTCTCATCTTCCACCGCCTGCCCTTTGTTCTTCTTCTGCTCTTCCACATCAAATCCGACTCCGTCATCTTTGATCTGAATCCGCAGCTTCCCATTTTCTTCTTTTGCTTCCACCCTGATATGACCGCTTCCCGGTTTCGGTTCGAGACCGTGTGAAACAGCGTTTTCCACCAATGGTTCCACACTCAGCCGCGGAATTCTGGCATTTTTCACTTCTTCACTGCAAAGTATATCATATGTAATCTTTCCTGCAAACCGCTCTCCCTGTAAAAGCAGATAAAACTCGATCAACTCCATCTCCTGAAATAACGGGATTTCAATCTCTCCGTTCCGGAAAATCTTTCCCTGAATCAGTCTGGAAAATGCGCTCAAAAGCTTTTGCAGTTCTTTGTTTCCCTGCAATCCTGCTTTCATACTGAGCATGGATAAAATGTTAAACATGAAATGCGGATTGATCTGAGACTGCAAATATTTTACCTGAGCCTGTGTAGCAAGAAGCTGTTTTTCATAGACTTCCGTGATCAGATTTTTGATCTGCCCGGTCATCTCATTAAACCGTGTGCTGATCTCATCAAACTCTCTTGTATCAAATTCCCGCATCTGCGCATCCAGTCTGCCGTTTCCAAATTTCCGGATATCTTCTCCGATAAACTTCAGCGGACGTGTCATTCTCATGGATACCGCAAATACGACAATCGCCGTGATTCCGATCACGATCAGAAAAATCACTGCAAAAGGCTGTACGGTGGAACGGATCGAGGCATAGATCAGATTCTTGGGAAGTGCCATCCTCAGTTCAATCCCAAACCCGGTTTTCCCTCCATAAAAGAGAGTCATCTGATTTCCGATCTTTTCCTCACTGCTTCCCAAATCCTGAATTTCCAGCATCTGTTTTGCCTGTTCTTTTCCCTTTTCATTTGCAAACAGAATCTGTCCTTTTTCTCCTGTGATCAGCCAGCTGCTTTCCGGATATTCTTTTGTTTTGGAAAACAACGTATCCACCGCACTTTTTCCAAGGGAAATAATGCAGCAGCCGGACTCCTCCATCTCCTCATTGTATACACGCATACATACATACGCGCGTTCATCATGTGTCATATACCAGTATTCATTGCTGCTTTTCAAAAAACTGGAATTGATTTCTTTATAAATTTGATTCTGAAGCTCCATATTTTCCACTGTCTCCGGGTAGAAACGACTGCTCACCCATTCTCCGTTTTCATTAAACAGATAGATGCAGTCGATAAACGGAGAGGCGGAATCAACCATATTCATTTCCGAAAACAAATCGGTACTGTTTGCAAACTGCTCCCTTGCTTCTTGCTCATTGTACGCTTCTCCCGCGATAAAATGTTTCAGCACATTATTATGCCGCAGAGAAATCACCATATTTTCCATATTTTTGATTCTTGTATCAAACTGCCCGCTTGTATTCTCGAGATAAAATTCCAGGTCAGAACGAGCCTGTCTCGAAAAATGAAAAACGGACAACACCATCTGTGCGATTCCAAGAATCAATGTCGAAATAATACAGGCCGACAAAGTCAGAAAGATCAGCTTTGTACGAAAACTTGGTTTTTTCTTCCCTTTCTTCATAAACCACCTCACTGCTGCGCCCGAAAATACTCCATACCAAATAAAATATCTCGATCCACCTGTGTTTTTAACTCCTCCAGAGATGCAAATCTGCTCTCCGGTCTCTCAAACGCACAGAATTCAATCTCCACATATTTTCCGTATGCATCTCCCTTATAATCAAATACATACACCTCTGTCAAAATCCGTTTTGCATCCGTTACCGTCGGTTTGATCCCCAGATTGCCGATTCCGCAATACCAGGTTCCATCCATTTTTACTCTGCATGCATATACGCCAAACCGGGGGGCTGCTTTTTCGGGCTTCCATGCGACATTCAAAGTGGGAAATCCCAGCGTTCTCCCGAGCTTTTGTCCATGCTCTACAACGCCCTCTGTACGGTATCGGTATCCCAAAAGCTTTTCTGCAAGTTCCACATTGCCGACTTTCAGCGCCTCTCTGATATAGGTACTGCTGATTTCCCTTTTTCGTATACACTGCCTTTTCTACAATCTCCAGCTCATATCCATAGCGCTTTGCATACTGTTTCAGCATACAGATATCTCCTCGCTTCTGATGACCAAAATGAAAATCTGTTCCCACTGCAATGTATGCGGCATGCAGTTGTTCAATCAGGATCTTTTCAATAAATTCCTCTGCTTCCATCTCACGGATTGCCTCAGTAAACGGACAGATGATCAGCGTATCCACACATCCTTCCAGATATGCTTTCTTTTCCTCGCCTGTCATCAATGCTTCTTTCCCCATATCAAATGCAAAAACAACACTTTCCGCTTTTTCCTGATCCGCAAATCTTTGAATCCGGCTGATCAGTTCCTGATGTCCTCGGTGAAGACCGTCAAACTTTCCGAGTGTGACAGCTGTCCTGTTTTCTGTCTGATATTTGCTTAAGTCTGTTACGTACTGCATAATCATCCTCTTATTTCTTCCTGATCCAGAAACATCTTTTCCACAGTAAGTTTTTTCCTGTTTTTATCAAAACAGAAGATACCGATAAAATGATTTTCCAGATCGTATACACGTATCCATTCCTGATTTTTTCTTTCTTCCATATCTGTTACAAAGCGGATTGGAATCTCATTTCCGTTATACGCAAGCGCCTGCCCCTCTTTTTTTACCGTCACGGCAGGATATTGGAAAAACACTGCATCCAGAGGGGTTATAATCTCTGAAAGCTTTCCTTCCTCTCTTTTTTTCTGTATTTCTGAAAGCTTCAGACTGCTCTCAATCTCAAAACGGCTCACCTTTGTACGAAGAAGCGACTCCATACATCCAAAGCAACCCAGCTTTTCACCGATATCGTGACACAATGTCCGGATATAGGTTCCCTTGGAACAGGAAACCTCCATCCTCACACGCGGCAGTGCCATTTCCAGGATCCGGATCTCTTTGATTTCAACTTTGCGGCTTTTGCGCTCGATCGTCTTCCCTTCCCGTGCCAGCTCATACAGCTTTTTGCCGTTTACTTTCAGTGCAGAATACATGGGCGGTATCTGATCATATTCCCCCACAAAACTCATCACACAGTCTTTTACCTGCTCCTGCGTGAGTCCTTCTGTCTCTCCCACTCTCAGCACAGTTCCTGAAATATCCTGGGTATCGGTCTCTTTTCCAAGCAACAGGACCGCCTCGTATGTTTTATCCTTTTCCGTGAGCATATCACATACCTTTGTTGCTCTTCCCAGACAAACAGGAAGCACGCCTTCCGCATCCGGGTCCAGCGTGCCTGTATGTCCGATCTTCTTCTGCCCCACAATTCCACGCAGCTTTGCCACTACATCATGGGATGTGTATCCTTTTTCTTTGTATACGTTCAGAATTCCATTTACCATAACAATTCCTGTCTTTCTCTTCTATGCCTCTTTTAGCTGCAATGTAATCTGTCTAAGCAGATTGTTGATCACATCGTGCGCAGAACCTTTCATTGTAACCCCTGCTGCACGCACATGACCGCCTCCACCAAAATACTGAGCAATACTGCTTACATTGACTTTGCCCTTGGAACGCAGACTGACCTTATACTCCCGGGTGTCCGTCTCATGCAGAAAAATCGCCACTTCCACACCTTTTGTCTGCCGAAGCTGAGCCACGATTCCCTCCAGATCGCTTGGAACTGCCTCGAAAAATTCCATCTCTTTTCTGGATACAACAGAAACGACCACCTGTTTTTCTAAAACCAGCATGCTTTCTAAAAGCGCTCTCCCTAAGATCTGATTCTGGATATAGGTCTTCTCAAAATAAGTTTTTTCGATAATCTCACTGCCGTCAATTCCTTTTCTAAGCAACTGTGCGGCTGCCTCCATCGTCTCCGGAGAGGTACAGGAGTACTGAAATACTCCCGTATCATGTGCGATTCCCATATACAGTGCTTCCGCACATGCCTTACTGATCTTCTCATCTTCCAGAAGTGTATAAACCAGCTCTGATGTAGAACTTGCCTCCGGGCGAATGTAATTTAACTCTGCAAATGCATCATTGCTCACATGATGATCGATACAAACCGTATGTGCAGCCTGTCGAAGTAACGGTGCAAACGGTCCGAGCCGCTGTTCGTCCCCACAGTCCAGACAGATAAACAGATCATATGCCGTCTCTTCTGAAAGTGTATGTCTGATTTCCTCTGTACGCGAGATTATGGAAAAGGATGCCGGTATCTTTTCCAGATACAGATCAACTTCTATTTCCGGAAACTGCTCTGTAAGATACAGGTACAATCCCATCGACGATCCTACACAGTCTCCGTCCGGCCGAACATGACCGGAGAGCGCGATCCGCTTCTTTCCCTTCAAAATATCAGATAATACAATTTTCATGCTTATTTATTCATCCTCACTTTTCAAATCTTTGGTCAGATCATTGATTTTTTTCGTCATATTGACACCGTATTCAATGGACTGATCCATGATAAACCGGATCTCCGGTGTATTGCGCATGTTGATCGTTCTTGCCAGTTCACGCCGGATATATCCTTCTGCACTCTGAAGTCCTGTGATCGTATCTTCCTGGGCTTTCTTATCTCCCAGCACGCTGATGTATGCCTTACATGTCTTCAGATCAGGTGCTACTTCCACCGCTACCACGGAAGTCATCGGCGCCACTCTCGGGTCCTTGATGCCTCCGCGTAGGATGTTGCTCAGTTCTCTTTGGACTTCAGTATTGATTCTTGTGTTTTTAATACTGTTTTTCCTCATAACTGCTCCTTATTTTCTTTCTATTTCTACCATCTTGTATGCTTCTACAAGATCGCCTTCTTTGATATCATTATAGTTTTCAAATACGAAACCGCACTCGTATCCGGCTCTGACTTCTTTCACATCATCCTTGAATCGTTTCAGAGATGCCAGAGGTCCGTCAAAGATCACAATGCCGTCACGTGTCAGACGAACAGAACAATTTCGTTCAAAAGTACCGTCCTGTACATAAGAACCTGCAATCGTTCCCACTCCGGATGCCTTAAATGTCTGACGTACTTCTGCGTGTCCCAGTACCTTCTCTTCAAATACCGGATCCAGCATACCTTTCATTGCCGCTTCCACATCTTCAATCGCATTGTAGATGACTCTGTAAAGTCTTAAGTCAACGCCTTCACGGTCTGCAATCTCCTTCGCTGTCGCATCCGGACGCACGTTAAATCCGATGATGATCGCATTGGAAGCAGATGCCAGAATCACGTCGGATTCATTGATCGCACCAACTCCGCCGTGAATGATCTTGATCACAACTTCTTCATTTGACAATTTGATCAGACTCTGTTTGATTGCTTCCACAGAACCCTGTACATCTGCTTTCACTACGATGTTGAGTTCTTTTAAGTTTCCTTCCTGAATCTGATTGAACAGATCATCCAGAGACATCTTGGATTTTGTCTCTTCAAGCATCTTCACTCTGTGCTGTGAAATAAATGTCTCTGCAAAGTTTCTTGCTTCTTTTTCTGACTCGCATCCCACAAAGACTTCTCCTGCCTGCGGAACCTCATTCAATCCGAGGATTTCTACCGGCTGGGACGGACCTGCTTCTTTTACACGTCTTCCCCTGTCATCCATCATGGCTCTTACTTTTCCGTGTGCGGATCCTGCTGCAATGGCATCTCCCACACGAAGGGTACCTTTCTGTACGAGCACTGTCGCAACAGAACCTTTTCCTTTATCCAGCTCTGCCTCGATCACAAGTCCTCTTGCCACACGGTTCGGATTTGCTTTGAGCTCCATCACTTCTGCTGTCAGAAGAACCATCTCGAGAAGCTCCTGAATTCCTTCTTTTGTATGCGCGGATACCGGTACGAAAATCGTGCTTCCGCCCCAGTCTTCCGGAATCAGTTCATACTCTGTCAGTTCCTGTTTTACACGCTCAATATTTGCACTTGGCTTATCGATCTTATTGATCGCTACGATAATTTCAATTCCCGCTGCTTTGGCATGGTTGATCGCCTCGATCGTCTGCGGCATCACACCGTCATCTGCTGCAACTACAAGAATCGCAATATCTGTAGAATTTGCTCCTCTCATACGCATTGCAGTAAACGCCTCATGTCCCGGTGTATCCAGGAATGTGATCTTTTCTCCGTTGATCTCTACTACAGAAGCACCGATGTGCTGTGTGATTCCACCTGCCTCGCGGTCTGTCACACTGGTATCACGGATCGCATCCAACAGAGAAGTCTTTCCATGGTCAACGTGTCCCATAACACATACAACAGGAGGACGTTTTACCATAGTAGCTTCATCTTCTTCATCTTCTTTGAGAAGCTCTTCAATGACATCTACAACTTCTTCTTTTTCACAAAGGATCTCAAATTCCATTGCGATTTCTTCTGCTGTCTCAAAATCAATTTCCTGATTCACTGTTACGATCTTGCCCTGCATGAACAGTTTCTTTACAATCACAGACGGTACCACTTTCATCTTGTCTGCCAGTTCCTGAATTGTCAGTACTTCCGGGATTGTGATCTGTTTGATTTCCTCTTCCTTTTTCACTTCCGGCTTTGGCTGTGGTCTCTGCACTTCTACTGTCGGCTTCTGTCTTTCTGTCCTTTTTTGCCCTTGCTTTCAAATCCTTCTTCTCTGTTTTCTTTTTCTTGTAATCTTTTTCTTTATCTTTTGCTTTATTGCGCTGCGGTTTCTGCTGCTCTACCAATGGCGACGGAATTGAATTTCTGTCGTTTCTGTCATTTCTGTCGTTTCTTCTGGAATCCGGACGCTGACCATTTTTTGCCCCCTCGTCCTGGCGACGGTTTCCTCTCTGACCGTTTGGAGCAGAAGACGGACGCTGCCCGTTTCTTCCATCTGCCGGACGATTCTGACGGAAACCGCCTCTCTGTCCCTCTTCCGGACGTCGGTTTCCTGCCGGGCGTCCTTCCTGTGGTCTTCTGTTCTCTCTCTCTCCATTTGCCTGCGGCCCTCTCGCCGGACGATCCTGACGGGATCCATTCTGACCGGAAGCCGGACGCTGTCCGTTTCTTCCGCCTGCCGGACGATCCTGACGGGATGTTCCCTGTGTGTTCTGTCCATTTCCCGGACGGGATCCTCCCGGGCGGCGGTTTCCGCTCTTCGAATTCTGTGGGCGGAATACCTGTACGATATTTTCTTTTTCGGAGCATCTTCCGATGTTCCTTTTCCTGCGTGCCCGCTGCGCAGTTCTGCTACGACCTCATCCGGAATGGAGCTCATGGAAGTTTTCGCCTCCACATTCTTTTTCTCCAGAATCTCCATCAGGTCTTTATTTTCCATCCCCAGCTCTTTTGCCAGTTCATGCACTCTTAATTTCGTCATACTCAAACTACCTCCTCTATGCAATCGTATTATTTTTTATTTCCAGTTGTTTTCGAATTCCTTTTGCAAATCCTTCGTCCAATATCGCCAGAGATGCACGGAACTCTTTTCCCATTGCATGCCCTAAGGTATCTTTATCTCCGTAAAAATAAATTGGAACCTCATAAAACTTACACATATCCCGGAATTTCTTTTTGGTGTTATCCGATGCATCTTCCGCTACGATCACCAGTGCAGCTTTCCCGGATTTTGTCTCATTTTCTGTCATGAATTCACCACTGGCACATTTTCCTGCCTTTGTGGCCAGCCCGATCAGGGACAGCACTCTATCTTGCTTCAAATTGTTCCATCTCCTTTTCCAGCCGTTCATATACTTCTTTTGGAATTGCCTGCTTAAACGAACGTTCCAGCCCTTTATTTTTTGCCGCCTTTGCAAAACACTCACTTGAAAGACAGACATAAGCACCCCGTCCGTTTTTTCTGCCGGTCGTATCCAATACAAATTCATCGTCTTCTGTCCGCAGAACTCTGAGCAGTTCCTTTTTGGCTTTCATTTCTCCACATCCGACACATTTGCGCATCGGAATTTTCTTTTTACCGTTCAAATACCTCACCTCTCAAAAGAGTTTATTCTTCCTCTGCCTCTACAAACTCAATCTCTTCGTATGCATCTGCATCTTCCGGATATCCGTCTGTATAGTTGACAGTTTCCTCATAATCCTCTGCATATCCGTCTTCTTCCATCATGTTCATCTGATCCATGTAATCCTCCGGGAGTTCTCCGGACTCGATCGCCTGTGTCTCGCTCTTAATGTCGATCTTATATCCTGTCAGACGCGCTGCCAGCCTTGCATTCTGACCTTCTTTTCCGATTGCAAGAGACAACTGGTAATCCGGCACAATAACACTTGCCACTTTTTCATCCGGATCTGCCATAACAGAGATCACCTTTGCAGGACTTAAGGCATTCTCGATCAGAAGAGCCGGGTTATCACTCCAGTTGATGATGTCGATCTTTTCTCCTCTGAGCTCTTCCACAACCGCATTGACTCTGGCACCGTTCATTCCGACACATGCTCCGACCGGATCTACATTCTCATCATTTGACCATACAGCCATCTTTGTACGGGATCCTGCCTCACGGGCAATGCTCTTGATTTCAACGGTTCCGTCCTTCACCTCTGCAACTTCTGCTTCAAACAGACGTTTCACCAGTTCCGGATGTGTACGGGAAACCAGGATCTTTGGTCCCTTCGGAGTGTTCTTCACTTCTACAATGTACAATTTAATGCGGTCTGTCGGTTTAAACACTTCTCCTTTGACCTGCTCATTTTCTGTGAGCATGGCATCTGCTTTACCCAGATTGACACTGATATTTTTGCCAACATAACGCTGCACAATACCTGTTACAATGTCTTTCTCTTTTTCAAAATACTGATCGTATACTACTTTTCTTTCTTCCTCGCGGATCTTCTGAAGAATCAGGTTTTTCGCATTCATTGTTGCAATACGTCCAAACTCTTTGGACTGTACCGGAACCTGACAAACATCTCCGATCTGCAGTGCAGAATCAATCTCTTCCGCATCTTCCAGTGTGATCTCGATTGCCGGATCAAACACTTCCTCAACTACTTCTTTTTCTGCGTAAACAGCATAATCACAGGTCTCTCTGTTCATGATCACCTTGATGTTATCCGATGTCCCGAAGTGGTTTTTGCAGGCACTGATGAGAGAGTTTTCAATCGCATCCATCATGGTATCTCTGCTGATGTTCTTCTCTTTTTCAAGAATTGTCAAAGCTTCCATTAATTCTGTGTTCATTGTTTCATTTCCTCCTAATTTAAAAATCCAACGCTAAACGGATAAGTGCAATTTCACTTTTTTCAAATGTCTGTGTACTGTCATCTTCATATGAGATCGTCACTGTGTTCTGATCAAATTCTTTCAGAATTCCAACAAATTCTTTCTGTCTGTTAATCGCACGGTACGTACGGATCTCCACTTCCTGTCCCACGCTTCTGATAAAATCTTTTTCTTTCTTCAAAGGTCTTCCAAGCCCTGGAGAGCTCACCTCAAAAATATAGGAATCTTCGATGTAGTCTTTCTCATCCAGAATGTCTGAAAATCTTCTGCTTACCACTTCGCAGTCATCCACTGTGATCCCTCCCGGCTTGTCGATATATGCTCTCAGATACCAGTTTCCTGCTTCTTTTACATATTCTACATCTACCAGCTCGAATCCCTGTTCTGCTACGATCGGCTCTAAAAGTTCTTCTGTCTGTTTTTCATATTCTTCTCTTCTTGACACGTCAAACTTCCTTTCTATCTCACTTTTTTATTTTCCAGTATCGTTATCTTCTCCCGCATGACCGCATGATATGTAAAAAGCCCTATCATACAAAGAAGAGTGAACTTTCGTTCACTCTTCTGCCGAATTGATTATGTAACTATAGACAGTATAGCACCATTATCTGGTGAAAGCAAGGGATAAATCAAATTTATGTTCTTTTTATGTTACTGTTCACACCAATCCCCACCTATCCATGCGCAATCGTCGTGCTTGCGCACTCCAGTGTCGCACTTCGTGCTAGATTGCTTATGTATTGGTGGTGACTGGTTCCACCGGATGTTAAATATAGATTCTTTCCCTTACATGCAAGCATGACGGTTCAGAACCTATATTTAACATCCGGTGTGAACAGTAACTTTTTTATCATTTCCTCTGCTTCGTCCCGACACCGTCTCTCTTAGCCAGTTTCAGACGGTTCAAGGTCACTTCTTTTTCTCCATATTTCACTTTTGTATCTGTTCCCTCTTCAAACAGATGGATCTGCTCCAGCTCATCCGTTTTCTGAAGCTTGATTCCGCGCACGCCGACTGCACCTTTTTTCTTTTCCGGAATCTCTGCTGTCAGAAATCTTAAGAAATATCCATCTCTTGTCTGACAGCACAATATTCTGATTCTCCTGAACCATCCCAACATGGATCAGTGCATCCTCTTCCTGGAGCTTGGTTGCTGCAATGGTTCGTTTTGCCACCTGGAACTCACTGCCGTCTACTCGCTTGATCATTCCTTGCTTTGTGGCAAACAAAAGCTTCTCAAACGCGATCTGCTGTGCGTCACAGATCGTCACAATCTGTTCTTCACTGCTGCTGTAATTGCTCACATTGTCAATCGGAACGCCTTTATCCCGGAATCTTCCATATGGCAGATCCATCACTTTGATCTGATGCATTTTTCCGGTATCCGTAAACAGACAGATTTTTCCGGTATTCAGACAATTTACAACATATTTATTCTCACTGTCTGCCGCCTCTTTGTTTCGCTCATACACACTCACATCCACTGTTTTCGCATACCCGAAGCGATCCATCAAAAAAGATCACTTCCTGCTCTTCTACTTTCTTTTCTTCAAACACTGCCGCCTCTGCATTTTCAATCGCAGTACGGCGCTTTCTTCCATACTCTTTTTTAAATGCATCCAGCTCTTCCATGATCAGCGTTGCCATGGAATCATAATGATTCAAAATATCTTCATAGCGGGCAATATTTTTCAGCGTTGTCTCGTGTTCTTTCTGCAGCGCTTCAATTTCCAGACCAATCAGTTTATACAACCGCATTTCCAGAATTGCAGATGCCTGTCTTTCCGTAAACCGGAGCATAGCCGCCATCTTTTTCGAAATCTGAGATTTAAACTTGATGTTCTCTGTGATTCCCTGCGTCAGACATGCTTTGGCATCTTTGACAGACTTGCTTCCCCGCAGAATCTCAATGATCAGATCGATCACGTCACAGGCTTTGATCAAACCTTCCTGCACTTCTTTTTTATCCAGTTCTTTTGCGAGAAGCGTTTTGTATTTTCTCGTGGTCAGCTCAAACTGAAAATCCACATGATGCTCAATGATCGCCTTTAATCCCAGCGTTTCCGGCCTTCCGTTTGCCACGGCCAGCATATTGACTCCGAATGTATCCTCCAGACGCGTCTTTTTGTAGAGCATATTTTTCAGATTTTCCACATCCGCGCCTTTTTTCAGTTCCAGTACGATCCGGATTCCTTCTTTGGAAGACTGGTTGGAAATATCCACGATATCTGTTGTCTTTTTTGTTTCTACAAGATTGCAGACGTCATTCAAAAACTTTCCGATTCCGGCTCCGATCATGGTATATGGAATTTCTGTAATGACAAGCTGTTTTTTACCGCCTTTTAAATCTTCTACTTCTACCTTTCCGCGGATCTTGATCTTCCCCTGTCCGGTCTCATAGATTTCAGGAAGATCATCTTTATTGACCACAATACCGCCTGTCGGAAAATCCGGTCCTTTGATGTATTTCATCAGCTGTTTTGTCGTAATGGCGTCATTTTTCATATAAGCCTTTACCGCATCAATGACTTCTCCCAGATTGTGTGTCGGGATACTCGTTGCCATTCCGACTGCGATTCCTTCCGCTCCATTGATAAGAAGATTCGGAACCCGCACCGGAAGTACCAGAGGTTCTTTTTCTGTCTCATCAAAGTTCGGTCCGAAATCAATGATATCCTTGTCCAGATCCGCAAGGTATGCCTCCTGAGTAAACTTGGTCAGACGTGCTTCTGTATAACGCATGGCAGCTGCTCCGTCGCCTTCGATGGAACCAAAATTTCCATGTCCGTCCACCAGCACCATTCCCTTTTTGAATTCCTGTGCCATAACCACTAAAGACTCATAAATGGAACTATCACCATGAGGATGATATTTACCCATCGTATCTCCCACGATACGGGCACATTTCCGGTATGGCTTGTCATAGCGGATCCCTAATTCATACATATCGTAAAGTGTCCGTCTCTGTACCGGTTTCAGTCCGTCTCTCACATCCGGAAGGGCACGGGATATGATGACACTCATCGCATAATCAATATAGGACTTGCGCATCACATCCGAGTATTCTGTTCTGATTATCTGTGATTCACTGCTCATATCTTTTCTCCTCTAAGCCTGAACTTCTGCTATATATCCAGTTCTGCCTCTGTTGCATTTTCGTAAATAAACGCCCTTCTCGGCGGGACTTCCGTACCCATCAGCATCTCCGTCACACCGGAGGCCATTCTGGCATCCTCGATCTCTACCAGCTTCAAAATCCGGGTTTCCGGATTCAGCGTCGTTTCCCAAAGCTGATCTGCATCCATCTCTCCAAGACCTTTGTATCTCTGAAGAGTAAATCCACCGTCATGTGTCCTCCGGTACTTTTCCAGAGCTTTGTCATCATACAGGTACTCTTCCTCTCCTTTTTTCGGCATCACTTTATAAAGCGGCGGCATTGCAATATAGACATGCCCCTCGTAGATCAATTCCGGCATGAACCGGTAGAATAGCGTCAGAAGCAATGTCGAAATATGGGCTCCATCCACATCCGCATCTGCCATAATGATGATCTTGTCATAGCGAAGCTTTGTAATGTCAAAATCATTGCCGTATCCTTCGGAAAATCCACATCCAAATGCATTGATCATGGTCTTGATCTCTGCGTTGGCAAGCACCTTGTCAATGCTGGCCTTCTCCACATTCAGGATCTTTCCTCTGATCGGCAGGATTGCCTGGTAGTTCCGGTTTCTGGCTGTCTTTGCCGAACCGCCCGCAGAATCTCCCTCTACGATAAAATCTCACATTTTTTTGCATCCCGGCTCTCACAGTTTGCCAGTTTCCCATTGCTGTCAAACGAATATTTCTGCTTTGTCAGAAGATTCGTCTTCGCCTTTTCCTCCGTCTTTCGGATCTTTGCAGCCTTCTCCGCACAGGACAATACTTTTTTCAGCGTCTCTACGTTCCGGTCAAAATACAGAACAATTTCATCTCCGGTCACTTTTCCGGTGGCTTTTGCTGCATCCGGGTTGTCCAGCTTTGTCTTGGTCTGCCCTTCAAACCGCGGATCCGGATGCTTGATGGAAATAATCGCGGTCATCCCGTTTCGGATATCTGCTCCTGTAAAATTCGAATCCTTCTCTTTTAAAATACCAAGCTCTCTGGCATATTGATTCATGACCGTCGTAAATGTTGTCTTAAATCCGGTCAGATGGGTTCCCCCTTCTGCATTGTAAATATTGTTGCAAAATCCCAGCACGTTCTCATGGAACTCATTGACATACTGAAATGCCGCTTCGACTTCGATTCCTTCTGCTGTTCCCTTGAAGTAGATCGGATCGTGAAGCACTTCCTTTTTCTGATTCAGATCCCGGATAAATCCCAGAATTCCATCCGGTTCATGATATTCAATATGTTCCTGCGAATCCGGACGTTTGTCATCAAATACAATCGTCAGCTCGGGATTGAGATAAGCAGTTTCATGAAGACGACTTTTCACTTCCTCTGCCCGGAATTTTGTCTTCTCAAAAATCGTATCGTCCGGTAAAAAATTGACCTTGGTTCCGGTCTTTCTTGTCTTTCCGATGGTTGGAAGCAGTCCATCCTCCAACTCCACCACTGGAACTCCGCGCTCATAGCGGTCGTGGTGAATATATCCCTCTCTGCTGATCTGCACATCCATATAAACGGACAGCGCATTGACAACCGAAGAACCAACACCGTGCAGTCCTCCGCTCGTCTTATAGGCACTATCGTCAAATTTTCCGCCTGCATGCAATGTCGTATATACAAGACGTGCCGCAGAGATTCCTTTCTGATGCATCCCCACCGGAACGCCTCGTCCGTCATCCTCCACCGTAGCAGAACCGTCCTTTTCCAGTGTCACATGAATATTTTTACAAAATCCCGCCAGATGCTCATCCACTGCATTGTCCACAATCTCATAGATCAGATGGTTGAGTCCTTTTGTCGAGACACTTCCAATATACATTCCAGGTCTTTTGCGTACAGCCTCCAACCCTTCCAGAACAGAAATACTGTCCGCATCATATGTATTGCTTTTTCCCATATTTTCTCTCCTAATACAAACTTCTTCCATTTGTCGCTAACGTTCAGAATATCATGTTTTCCTTCTTTTTTCAAACACTTTTTTCGAAAGTACGTTCTTATCCGATCACCTGACACAACGTCTCCGCCAGTACTTCCATGGCGTTTTTCATCTCCTGCACCGTATTGGTCTGGGCCCCTGCCTCGATCAGAAGAGATTTTGGAAGCAGATGCAGATTATAGCGGTACGCACGCAGATAAATGTGTCTGGCAAATCCGGGAAACATCCTCTCAGATGCCAGTTCCATCTGAAGAGAAAAGGCAAGATTATCCTGAATGTACGGATTTGGCAGATAGGTGATATCTCCGTTTGCCCGTGTTCTGCTCAGTCCGTTAAAATACATGATCTTCGCTGTCGGCTTTCCATTCACCTCGGTCACAAGATGTGTCCCCTCTGCCACACCATCTCTGTGCAGATCAATGGCTACCTCAATGGTCGGATTTGCTTCCAGAATCGGGCGCACACCTGCCTCTGCATACTCATACGCGTTGCTTCTGTCCAGCTGTCCGTTGATGATGTCATAGACACCTTTATCATGAATTGTTTCAATTCCTTTCTGATTCAAAAGTTCTGTCAGATAATCCCCGATTCCTACAATACTGGTAGAGGGGTCACCGGGAATGGAATCTGCAAATTCTTCCTGGGAATGGGTGTGAAAAATTAAAATTTTCGGCCCCTTCTGCTTCCGGTCGATCTTCATGCTCCTTCCAAGAAGATCATCTGCATTCAACTGCTCCGGTCCGATCATCGTAGAACTGTCTACCGTATAAAAATTACTAAGCAAATAATCAAAATCTCTTAACCTCTCAATAGACATATCGACAGAAGAAAGTGACGTTTCTCCCGACGGCTGCACATTTTGCGCCGTTTCAGGAGACTCTTTACTAATAAGATTCCGTTTTCATCGATACAGTTCTCATCGTTTGCCTGCGCCTCTAAAATTTGAGCAACAGTTTCTTGATCTTCTGCCGTAAATTCCTCTCTCCTATGCTCCATCGCATACCCTGCTGTCGGAAGAAACAGATAAGATTGTTCTATAAAAAACTCGTGAACTGTTTTTTGCGGGCTTCTGTTCAAATATGCAAGCCGCGGCATGTACATCTCTTCCGCACCCGAAAAAATATGAGTTTGGAAACCATACATTCGAGCCGACCACATTCCTTCCGAAATCAAACAAATCATTGCCAGAAAGAAAAACAGAAACCGGATCATCCGCTT
>ENA-OQKV01000169-OQKV01000169.1-human-gut-metagenome-genome-assembly--contig:-NODE-169-length-27437-cov-3.866459_pt1 | contig 27437 bp, 33 predicted proteins | sample MGYA00242655_ERZ504811 | MGnify/ENA primary metagenome ERZ504811 (study PRJEB26092, sample SAMD00036406) | human gut metagenome | host: Homo sapiens | study: EMG produced TPA metagenomics assembly of...
TGGTGGCCACCGGTGCAAAACCGGTGAGCACAGCAGCCTCTTCCCCGCTCTCTGGCGGGTCAAAGCTGCCCTCCATGCGCTGGATATCGGTCATGGCACGGCCAAGGTTCTCCACCGGCACTTCCAGCCGAAAGGCATACCATGGTTCCAGCAGCTGGCTTTTGGCCAGCATCAGGCCCTGCCGCACCGCGCGATAGGTGGCCTGCCGGAAATCTCCGCCCTCCGTGTGTTTAAGATGGGCGCGGCCTGCAATGAGGGTGATTTTCACGTCCGTCAGCGGCGCACCGGTCAGCACGCCAAGGTGCTGCTTTTCTTCCAGATGCGTCAGCACAAGGCGCTGCCAGTTCTTGTCCAGCACTTCTTCCCGGCAGTCGGCGGCAAACTGCATCCCGCTGCCGCGGGGCAGGGGCTCCAGCTTGACATGCACCTCCGCATAATGGCGCAGCGGCTCGTAGTGGCCCACGCCCTCCATAGGCTCCGTGATGGTCTCCTTGTACAGAATGCCGCCGGGGCCGAACTCCACGTTCAGGCCAAAGCGCTCTGCCAGCAAACTGCGCAGCACTTCCAGCTGCACCTCGCCCATGAGCTGCACATGGATCTCGCCCAAAGTCTCGTTCCATACCACATGGAGCTGCGGCTCCTCTTCTTCCAGCCGGTGCAGCTTGCCCAGTGCCGCGTGCACATCAGCCCCCTGCGGCAGCAGCACCTGATAGCTCAGCACCGGTTCCAGAACCGGCACATCGCTGTCGCGTTCCGCGCCAAGGCCCTCGCCCGGGCGCGCCTTGGTCAGGCCGGTGACGGCGCATACCTGCCCCGGGCCGATGGCTTCCGCCAGCGTATACTTTACGCCGGAGTACAGCCGCAGCTGGTTTGCCTTTTCCTCCCACGGCTCACCATCTGCTTCGCCGGAGAGCTGGGCCTTTACCTTCAGTTCGCCGCCAGTCACGCGCAGCCATGTCAGGCGCGTGCCCTGCTCATCCTGCGACACCTTGAACACCTTGGCACCAAAGGCATCCAGCGCGGGAGCCGGACGGGTATAGCGGTCGATGCCGTCCAGCAGAGCGTCCACGCTTTCCAGTGCATCGTCTTCGGTACGCCGCAGCGCCGAACCGAACCAGCACGGGAACACATGCCGGCGTGCAACGGCCGGGATGAGGTCCGCATCGGTCAACTGCCCGGCATCCAACATCCGGTCCATCAGGTTTTCGTCACACAGGGCCAGTGCTTCGTCCCGGTCGGCCTGCGGCACATCAAAGGCCACAAAGCCCTCGCCCAGACGGTGGTTCAGCTGGGCGAGCAGCTCTTCCCTGCTCTTGCCGGGCAGATCCATCTTGTTCACGAACACAAAGGTGGGCACATGGTAGCGCCGCAGCAGCCGCCAGAGCGTCTCGGTGTGGCTCTGCACGCCGTCGGTGCCGCTTACCACCAGCACAGCATAGTCCAGCACCTGCAGGGTGCGCTCTGTCTCGGTGGAAAAATCCACATGTCCGGGGGTGTCCAGCAATGTGATATCCGTATTGCCCGCCGTCAACAGGGCCTGCTTGGAAAAGATGGTGATGCCGCGCGCTTTTTCAAGCGTGTCGGTATCCAGAAAGGCATCCTTGTGATCCACGCGGCCCAGCTTGCGGATCGCGCCGGAGCGGTAGAGCATGGCTTCCGAAAGGGTGGTCTTGCCGGAGTCCACATGGGCAAGGATGCCCAGAACGATTTGTTTATGCGTTGTTTCCATCCGCTTCTCCTACAATCAAAAATTCATTTTTATTGTAGCACGGATGGGGAAAAAAGAAAAGTTTTTGATTTAGAATGGGGTCGAAACCCAAAAACGCAATTTGTCTTATCGGCTTTTCACGTGAAAAAACAGCTCTGGAAAATCCGCAGATTTTCCAGAGCTGTAAATATAAGAATAACAATTCCGCTATTCATAGCCAAAGCGAACGCGTCGGCTATTTTAATGGTCAATTACTCCACAATGATGCTCTTGCCGGTCATTTCAGCAGGCACGGGCAGACCGATATACGGCAGCATGGTGGGAGCGATATCTGCCAGACAGCCGCCCTCGCGCAGCTTCACATCGCCGCAGCCAACAGCCACAAAGGGCACCACGTTGGTGGTGTGTGCGGTGAAGGGGGTGCCGTCCGGGTTCATCATCTTCTCGGCGTTGCCGTGGTCGGCGGTGATGAAGGCGCAGCCGCCGGCCTTCAGCACAGCGGACACCACCTGATCCACAGCGGTATCCACAGCCTCAACGGCCTTGACCGCAGCATCGAACACGCCGGTGTGGCCCACCATATCGCAGTTTGCGAAGTTCAGGATCACCACATCGTACTTGCCGCTCTCGATGCGCTTGACGCACTCGGCAGCAACCTCGGGGGCGCTCATCTCGGGCTTCAGGTCATAGGTGGCGACCTTGGCTGGGGAGTCACGCAGCGGTCCTCGCCCTCGTAGGGAGCCTCCACGCCGCCGTTGAAGAAGAAGGTGACGTGAGCGTACTTCTCGGTCTCGGCAATGCGCAGCTGGGTCTTGCCGTGGGCGGCCAGATACTCGCCCAGCGTGTTCTTCAGCTCCACCGGCGGGTACGCGACCTCGCAGTTGGGCATCGTGGCGTCGTACTCGGCCATGCAGACATAGTGGACCTGCTTGCGGCCGCCGTCGGCGCTCAAAGCCGGTAAAGTTGTCGTCGCAGAAGATGCGGGTCATCTGACGGGCACGATCCGGGCGGAAGTTCATGAAGATGACGGTGTCGCCGTCCTGCACGCGGCCACCCTCGCAGGTGACGCAGGGCAGAACGAACTCGTCGGTCTTGTCGTCGGCGTAGGATGCCTCGATGGCCTCCTGCGCGTTGGCGGCGTGGTTGCCCTCGCCGTAGACGAAGGCAGCGTAAGCCTTCTCCTCGCGGTCCCAGTTGTTGTCGCGGTCCATGGCGTAGTAACGGCCGGAGACGCTGGCGATCTTGCCGATGCCCAGCTCATCCAGCTTGGCCTGCAGGTCGGCAAGGAAGCCCTTGCCGGAGTGGGGGTCGGTGTCGCGGCCATCGGTGATGCAGTGGAGGTAGACTTCCTTGGCCCCCATCTGCTTTGCCATTTCCAGCACACCGAACCAGTGGTCAGCGTGGCTGTGGACGCCGCCGGTACCCACCAGACCCATCAGGTGGATGGCCTTGCCGGCGTCGATGGCAGCCTTCATGTTCTTGACCAGAACCGGGTTCTGGAGCATCTCGCCGTCCTTGATGGACTTGGTGATGAGGGTGAGCTGCTGGTACACGATGCGGCCAGCGCCCATGTTGGTGTGGCCAACCTCAGAGTTGCCCATCTGGCCCTCGGGCAGACCGACGGCCATACCGGAAGCGTTGATGGTGGTCATGGGATATTTTGCCATCAGAGCATCGAGGTGGGGTTTCTTTGCGGCGACCACGGCGTTGCCGAAGGTCTCCTCCGGCACCCAGCCGAAGCCATCCATGATGCACAGAAGAACAGGTTTCTTTGCCATAAAATTGAATCTCCTTTGAATTTAACAAATCAGCGCCCGGCACAGCGCTGGAAATGCGGCGCAGCCGGGCGCTGAAACAGCTGATTTAAACCGTCGATCAGCCCTTGGTGGCTGCGTTGACGATCACTGCAAAGTCGGGAGCCTTCAGGGATGCGCCGCCGATCAGGCCGCCGTCCACATCCTTTTTGCTCAGCAGCTCCTCGCAGTTCTTGGCGTTCATGCTGCCGCCGTACTGGACAGTGGTAGCCTCAGCCACAGCCTCACCGTACACCTCGCCGATGACCTTGCGGATCTGGCCGCAGACTTCCTCAGCCTGATCGGCGGTAGCGGTCTTGCCGGTGCCGATGGCCCAGATGGGCTCGTAAGCGATCACGACATTTGCCATCTGCTCAGCGGTCACATCACGCAGAGCGATCTTGGTCTGCATACGCACCAGCTCTTCGGTCACGCCCTCTTCGCGCTGCTGCAGGCTCTCGCCCACGCAGATGATGACCTTCAGACCGGCGTTCAGAGCAGCCAGAGCGCGCTTGTTCACGGTCTGGTCGGTCTCGGCGAAGTACTGGCGGCGCTCAGAGTGGCCCACAATGACGTACTCCACGCCCAGATCTACCAGCATGTCAGCGCTGATCTCGCCGGTGAAAGCGCCGGACTTCTCGAAGTGAACATTCTCAGCACCCACATGGATGTTGGTGCCCTTGGTCTTTTCCACAGCGGTGACCAGATCGGTATACGGGGTGCAGATGACCACCTCGCAGCCTGCGTCCTGCACGGCGGGGACCAGCTCGTCCACCAGAACAGCAGCCTCGGAGGCAGTCTTGTTCATCTTCCAGTTGCCTGCAATGATAGCCTTACGCTTTGCCTTATCCATGATACTCTATCTCCTTTATTTACCTTCTATCGTGCAGAAAGCTCTGCACAAACAAAAAGATGCGGCGGCGCTAAAGCCGCCGCACCCATTATGATGCCGGGATCAGATTATGCGTTCTGAATGACTGCGATGCCGGGCAGCTCCTTGCCCTCCAGATACTCCAGAGAAGCGCCGCCGCCGGTGGAGATGTGGGTCATCTTGTCGCCCAGACCCATCTGCTGCACAGCTGCTGCGCTGTCGCCGCCGCCGATCACGGTGGTAGCGTCGCTCTCAGCCATAGCCTTTGCAACTGCCAGAGTGCCAGCTGCCAGAGTGGGGTTCTCGAACACGCCCATGGGGCCGTTCCACACAACGGTCTTGGATGCCTTGACAGCATCGGCAAACAGCTTCATGGTCTCGGGGCCGATGTCGCAGCCTTCCATGTCAGCCGGGATCGCGGTGACGGGAACAACAGTGGTCTCAACCGGAGCGTCGATGGGATCGGGGAAGTCCTTGATGCAGACAGCATCAACGGGCAGCAGCAGCTTCACGCCCTTCTCCTGAGCCTTGGCCATCATCTCCTTGCAGTAATCCAGCTTGGAATCGTCGCACAGGCTCTTGCCGACCTCGTAGCCCTGAGCCTTGACGAAGGTGTAAGCCATGCCGCCGCCGATGATCAGGGTATCGACCTTCTCCAGCAGGTTGGAGATAACATTCAGCTTGTCTGCGACCTTTGCGCCGCCCAGAATAGCGGTGAAGGGACGAACGGGATCGTTCACAGCGTTGCCCAGATACTTGATCTCCTTCTCCATCAGGTAGCCGACAGCGGTATCCTTGATGAAGTCGGTGACACCTGCAGTGGAGCAGTGTGCACGGTGGCAGCTGCCGAATGCATCGTCAACATATGCATCAGCCAGAGAAGCCAGCTCTTCGCTGAACTCAGGCATGTTCTTGGTCTCTTCCTTGCGGAAACGGGTGTTCTGCAGCAGAACGACATCGCCGTTGTTCATGGCAGCAACAGCAGCCTTTGCGTTCTCGCCCACAACGTTGTCGTCGTCAGCAAACACAACGGTCTTGCCCAGCTTTGCGCTCAGAGCCACAGCAACGGGTGCCAGGCTGAACTTTGCCTCGGGGCCGTTCTTCGGCTTGCCCAGATGGCTGCACAGGATGACCTTTGCGCCATCGTTGACCAGCTTCTGGATGGTGGGCAGAGCTGCATTGATGCGGTTCTCGTTGGTGATCACACCGTCCTTCATCGGGACGTTGAAATCGCAACGGACAAGCACCTTCTTGCCGCAGTAGTTCTGATCGTCGATCGTCTTCTTACCTAAACCCATGGTAATAAACTCCTCTCAAGTTTTAATTTCTGAACTAGAGTTTCGCTCGCATTCGGGGGATCTTGCCCCGTTACTCTACTATTATAAACAAAAACCGTGCACATTGCAAGGTAGCAAGATAGATAATAGTTTAACAAACATTTGCCGCTGATGCACGGAAATGTGTGTATTTTGACCGAAAGCCGCAGCCTTACCGTGTTTTCCGGCAGAACATTCCGCAAATGCGGTCATACATTCCCCATATGAACTTCTGGTTCCGCTGATCCCGCTCAAAAATTGCTTCCACACCAGCATAGCCGCTCGCCTTATACTTCCTGAAAATATTCTGCTTTCAGAGGATTATGCTCTGCTTTCCTCTCTTACATCGGTTCTGTCCTCCCATCTTCTTCGACTGCTGTTTCTGCTTCTCAATCTCTGCCAGCAGCTTTGTCAGTGCTGCTTTCAGAATCTGTGCCGAGATTTTTCCGCCTTTGATGCACAGTGCCATCGTTTTTTCGTTTACTTCATCCTGCACCTGCGCCCTCCTTTCCGACCAATGATTTTATTCCAAAGGCATCAGACACTGACTGTGCCTGATACCGGAGGAGCCGTATCGCCAAAGACCGAGCGGAATTTCTTTCTGCACTGGTGCATCATGTAACCGCACTCCCTACGGTATCGGCAGGAAATGCAGGGATGGTCACTGTCCGTTCCCGGACGCTGGCGCATCATACGTTCAAACGAGCTATTCGTAAAGTTCATAGGTTCAACTCTCCTGTTCTGCCATCGGAAGAATCCCACGCCGTTTCAGTTCATGGTATAGGAACTTCCTGCCTTTGTGCGTCCATGCCGTATGCAGCTTTTCCACTGCACTGCCATCACTCCGATGGAGCCGGAAACCAAGGTTTGCAGTATATCCCTTGTCTTGATGCTTTACATTCTCCTCACTTTTCTCTTTATAAAACAGCAATAAGCCTACGGCGGGTCGCACAAAGGCAATCCACCGTAGGCTTGAACTCTCCTTCAATCTTTATTTGCTGCTCCTTTTTGTGGGTCAAAACAGAGCTTCCAAAAGCCTCCTACATATAACCCCCAGGATTTCCCGCTTCTTGCAGTCTTTTCAACAAATAAACTTTTGAAGGACAACTCAAGCTGTCAAAACCCTTTAGTTATCGTAGTTTTTCTTGGTTGACCCTATGCGGTTGTCAAGCAAGGAACAAAAAATTTACAAAAAAATAAGCCCTACAAGGGTTTCAGTCGGTTCCGAACCGATCTGAGCCTTGTAGGGCTTACTTGCGCTCTATACGTTCTTTTCTTGATTATGACTATGCTCCATGGGCATCCATTCTGTTACGCGGCGGATTAACTCTTCTAAATTTAACCGCCCGCTCAGGTGTGGTTTCAGGGCAATCCGCATCAAACGTGATTGGCATTTTCTTTGCCGCTTCCAGTTCTGCGAGTTCTTCTTTTGTAAATGCAAGTTCCTGTTTCAGTTCCATAGACATTTCACTCGTTTTTACCATAATAAAGCCCCCTTTCAAATTCGGTAGCCATTCGTGCCGAAATCAATCTTGTCACATCTGTTTTTGTACCGCTTTCTTCAATTCTTACTCGTTCAGTATATACAACAAATAGTATTTCATTCACCTTTCCGATGAACTGGTCTATATTGCCAATCAATGCACCCTCTGCTTTTTGAGAAATCCGTCCAGCAGAAGTATCGCCTATGGTGTTATATCGATCTTCGTCATAGCTATGATCCTCATCATAGAACTCGATTCGGTCATAGTCAAAGAAGATACGCGCTGCACTCTTAAATGAAATTCCGTGTTTTTTAATATTTATCTGATTTTTATTATCATCGTATTCAAAGGCCATTCCTCCCAGTGAGAAACTAACCATCCTGTTATCTTCCATCGGCCTCACCGCCTCTCTCCGAGCTTCATAATCTCCCTATTATGCTTTCATCTTACCATAAAACGCCTTGCATATCAAGCTGGCAGATGTAAACTTTTCAACATAGATTTGTCCATATTGCTCTTTCTTGGCATCATGCTGTCCTTTAAATCGATGACTTTTTTCTACTGGCAATCCCTTTGCCTCTCGTTGTCTTCACTTCTTCTTCAAGGTAATAGTCACCATGATAGAATTTAGAAACATCCATATCAAGAGCTTCAATTACTCGACACGCCAAGCCAAAAGAAGAAGTCAAAATATTTCTTTCCCCAGATTCCAGCCTTTGATATTGACGTAATGTTATTTTTGCGCGATCAGCAACCTCTTGTTGCGTCAGCCTTAATATTTGTCGTTTTTCCGATAAGACAGCCGCTGCCGTTGGAATTATCGTTTGAAAGCCATCTAAAATTCCGGCACTCATAGTATTAGCTCCCTTTATCACGTCCATTTGGACGTATTATACGACCAAATGGACGTGATGTCAAGTTGTACACTTTTGAGGCAAGAGGGCACTTTGTTCATCTTTTTCAAGCGAAATGATAACTGCATTTTTCTCGGCATCATACCGTCCTTTAAACTGATGGTCTTTTCCTGCCGCCAGACCATTTGCTTCCAGCAATACCTGAATGAACTGTATTCCGTTAATCATCATCCGACACTGCCCATCGGTCAGTAGCCTACCCGGGACCTTAAAGGACATGGGATGCTCCGCAGCACACGGCGTGATTGCAATAGCCTTCCGATCTTTCCTCTGCAAAACGCAGATATAGGCTGGACTTCCAAGAACACGAATAACATCTTTTCCCACGTTCATTCTCCGACTTTCAGCCGGAATTGTCACCAGCAAATTCATAATTCGTCCCGAATTCATGTCTGCATTCCTCTCTCAGCAATCTCATTGCCTGATTGTTGTACGTTTTCAAGCTGTTCCGGTAAATCTGGCGAAGGTATATTTTCAGATTCTTCACGTTGCGGAATCGGTATTGAAGTAGTGCCTGCTTCCCGTTCGGGCTCATCCAATACAGTAGAACTCTGATACCCAATGAAGTCCTCAAACATGTTCATCTGATGATCTGCAATATAGTCATTATAAGATTTTCCGATACGGTTCTTATAGGCATCCGGGAAGAATTTCATCTGCTTTTTCTTCATTTCACCAGTAAGCGGATCCGTATATTCCTGTGGCTTCGGGGTGAACATGATTGCTTCTTCCAAATCAAACAACATACAAAGACCCTGATCTGAATTAGCCACCCGTCCAAGCACTTTATAACGGCATTCCCGATTCCAGTTCATGAGCCTGAAGATATTTTCCACAAATTCCAATGATGTAATATCCTTATTCACCCAATTTTCGTCGTTCTGTCGTGCCCATTCAACAGACGCGCTGTCCTCTTCCGGGCACATAATCAACGCAAGCCGCTTCTTATTGGGGTGCAAAATCGGAAGGACATACTTGATTCCTTCAAAAAGCCGAATGCACGCCATATTAAATTTCATAACACCATATTTTATGCTCACTGCAGGTTTATTCAGCATGGAAAACTGGGTGCGCGGCGGAAGTTCATAGCCATCGAACTTTTCGTACTCCAGTTTCTCTTTTATGTTCTTTCCGTATCTGTGCAAGTTCACGAATCAAGGAGATTTCCCGAACGCTCAGTTCCTGCGCCCTGCTTTTTTCTTCCATTCTATAAGTTCCTCCTACATCGACATCAAAAGATCATCCAGTTCACGTTGAACTTCATTTCTGCTTGGAATTGCACCAATCATGGGATTTTCTACGACTTGGCCAGATTCCATCACATCACTAACTGTAATGCTCTGAACCCATTTACTCCGATATAACCGGCATTTCAGATTCATCGAACAATTTTCTTGTTCATACTGATTTTTCCCAGTCAAAATCCGGGACTCATCTAATTCAAAAATCAGAAATTTTGCATTTCCCTGACCCCGGCAGATACCACGGCACTGGTAACGGCAATTCATTTTCCAGTTCAACGTTTGAAGAATCAGGCCAGAAAACGCTCTGGCTGAAAAGGCACTATGAACGTCATTGTCATCTTGCCAGTGCATCGCCGTTGAAGAGCCCTGATCGCTCTTTCGTAAAATCACGACCTGCAGAATCGGATGATAGAACAGTTCCACATATTCGCAGTTGTCCAGCCGGGTGTGGCAAGCCTTGCTGAAACGGATTCCATTTTTAGAAATCGTCATAACCGGGCTGCTTTGATTGATAAAACATATGCCAGATACAGTCAAATAATCAGATGGCAATGCCATATCCAACTTCTTTCCAGACCGCATTTCTGCCATCTTGTTCAGTTTCGCCACCTCTTCCGGCAGATAGGTGCTCAGGCAAAGGCTGCGGTTGCTTTCGGCATTGATACCGTTCCAGTTCGGATGGATACCCACAAAGCCTTTCAATGCTCCCTGTCGGATTACCACAATATCCTGCACACCGCACTTTTTGCTGCTGGATGCCACAAGATGTGCAGCCCGTGCAATCTCCGGCGAAACAATCGCTTCGTGATGTTCCGGGACATAGGCAGAGCAGCGATTCCCATTATTCTTTGTGACCTTGCCCAGCTTGTAGTCCACCACGATGCTCTTCCGGGCTTCCAAATCACCCCAGCGGCGTTCATTTTTCATGATGTTTGCCACCATCATGCCATTCCACTCCTGCTTGCCACGCAGGGTGCTACGCTTCTTCTGCGTCAGCACTGCCGCAATTTGATCGCAGTTATAACCATAGATAAACGCCAGAAAGATAAAACGTACCGTCTTTGCTTCTTCCGGCTCGATCACCAACTGTCCATCCTTCGTATGCCGATACCCCATCAGGTCAGCCACCGGGTACTGCCCTGTCATAATACGCTGGTCATACGAAAGGACCATGCGGCGACTCTTGTTGCCCGATTCCCAATCCGCCAGAAGTGCCTGAATGTCAAGGCTGTATTGGCTGCTTGGATTCAGCGTGTAGATATTCTCTGTTTCAAAGTACACACCGATGGGATGTGCAGGATGCATAGTTTTCAAAGCTGCGATCTGTGTCATGCAATCCGAAAAATTCCGGGCAAAACGTGAAATGCTGGCACAGATAATCAAATCCATCTTCTGGTCTTTGGCATCCCGCATCATGCGCTTAAACGCATCACGTTTCCGCAGCGATGTGCCAGATTTTCCTTCATCGCTGTAAATATCCTGCAAATTCCAGTTTTCCGTTTCTGCAATCTTTTTGGTGTAATACAGAGTCTGATTTTCAATGGAGGAAATCTGTTCTTCGCTGGAGGTGCTGACACGGGCATAAACCGCTACACGCTTCAGGTCGCTGTCATAAATCGACGGTGTCGGTTTCGCCGGACGAAAGTAGTCTTTTGCCGTTTTCTGGCCCTGTTCTGCCTGCTTATGGATTCTGTCCCGAATTTCAGCTTTTCTCTTTTCGGACTCCAAATGCCTACTCTGCCAGTCTGCTCCACACGGCAGCATGTCCACATCTTCTGCTGGGATATGTTCTACGTTCATTTTTCTTTAGCCTTTGTCATTTCATCTTCCAGTCGAATTCTCCACTCAAGATAATCTTTCCTTCGGATTGATGTATATTTTTCGGCCAATTCTTTCAGGTTCTGACGCTGATTCTCAACATCAAGAATCGTGTCAATTCTCTGGTCGTCATCATCTGTAACAATGTCCACCCGCATCGGCAAATCAAACAGATATTTCAGCAGAAAACAGAAATCACAGGTATTCGCTGCAAGGTAGGCCCTTGTCTGTGAAAAAATCAGATTGACGGCGCCCTTTTTGCAATCTTTGAGCAGATGCACCATTTTCCGGGCGTTTATAAATTTCCTTATTCCCTGTGATGTCAATATAGACACCAACCAGCCTTTTATCCGCATCATCCCTAAACTTTTCAGCATAGTAGGAACTATGATAGGCCACCACTGCATCCTTGGAGCGTTCCCACAATTTTGCAAGTTTCACATAGCCGCCAACCTTATACTTGCGATCCATTCATAGCACCTTCTTCCGACTGAACACTCCAATACCATCTCCGCTTCTTCTGGTAGCAGCGGATTCCCATTTCCGTTTTTACCATCCGCGCTACTCGTTTGCTGATACCCTCATTATCCAGACGGCAATAAATTTCATTTGCGCTCATATCGCCTTTTTCAAGGAAATGTTTGATCCAGTAGGCAGCCTTCTGTTGCTCTGTATCAAATTTAGGTTCGGCGTCCGGCTGTTGTTTTTCAAAAAGCTGTGGCCTGCATTCCAGCCATCGAAAGCCCTTGTCGGCAGAAATGGAAAAGCAGATGTCTTCTGCCGTAGGCGCAAGACTGTTTTTGATTTGATGTACGATTCTTATATCAGGATTCTCGGTATCTCGCTCCACCTGCAGGACGCTTCGTGCTGCTGCCACAACATCAATACTGCCAAGGCTGCGGTACAGCCCTTTGGAGCCTTCTTTTTTGTTAAGGTGTCCAATCAGAACGATAGCGCAGTCGTAACCAGCAGCCCACATTCCAAGGCGGCGCATGAGTTTCCGTGCTCTGCCTGCAATCTGCAAATCGGAATCACAGCCAAGATAAGCTTGAATCGGGTCGATCACGACCAAGCGCGGTCGGAATTCAATGATTGCCTGACGGATGCGCTCATCGTCCAATGTGAGGCCGTTATAAACTTCTTCGTTGATGAAAGCAATCTTCCTGCAGTCTGCTCCGCAGCGTTCCAAACGGGGCTTTATCGTGTCTGAAACGCCATCCTCTGAGCACTGATAAATCACTTCTTGCGGCGCACCAATTTTGCATCCGTCCGGGGTCTTACCTCCTGTTGAAAGTTCCGCAATCAGATTCATCATCATGGTAGATTTTCCATCGCCGGGATCACCCTGCAGAAGTGTGATTTTCCCGATTGCAATAAAGGGATACCACAGCCACCGTACATCCGTTGACTGAACTTCGCTATACAGTGTCAGCAGCCGTTCCATTTCGTTTTCCCCACTTTATTTTCGCAGCTTGATTTCATGCTTTTATTATACTCTTATCAGATGATTTTTTCTGTGAAGTGGCACTTCACATGTGCAGCAAATTGTGATGTAACACTTCACAAAATTGCCTCAGAACACACGACCGCTAGGGGTAGCCCCGCCAAATTCTGAGCCACATTTTCATCATTTTCTCTATACAAATGAAAGTACATCCGTTAACTGAACCCCGCTGTACAGCGTCAGTAACTTTTTCACTTCGTTCTCGCTCACATTATCGTGCTGTTCAATTTTATGGTTTTATTATACACCTGTCAGATAATTTTTCTGTGACCCAGCAGGTCACTTGTTCCTTAAAATGTGACCTACTGGGTCACATTTTGGCCTCAGAAGCCATCTCCGCTAGAGGTGAAAAACGAAAATTCTGACTTCTATGTTGGCTGCTCTTTTCGTTCTTCTTGATTCGTTTTTCCATAGGCCAGATAATAAAAGTACTCTTATGCGGGCATTCGAAAGGAAGATTTACTTATGTCCGTCAATTATGTTGCTTTGGGAAAACGTATTGGTTATTTCAGAATGCAGTGTGGTAATATCACCCAGGAAGCCTTAGCCTCCAAAATCAATCGCAGTCGTGAATTTCTGGCCAAAATTGAAAAAGGCACAGAACACCCCAGCGTTGCCACTCTGGTCGATATTGCCGACGCCCTCTGCATTTCCATTGATGATTTGTTGATAGACAGTCTTCACTATTCCGTTTCAACTTCCAACACCGAATTGCATCGTCTGTTATTGGACTGCAACGGAACTGAGCAGGAAATCATTATCCGCACGGCGAAGGAGTTAAAGGCCACTCTTGTCAGCCTTGGAATTTAACATCCATCCGTATTAAAATCACAAAATAAAAAGGCCCGCATAAGCCGCAGACGCACCCTCGAATCATCTTGGGTGCTGTCTGTGGTTTATGCGAGCTTCGCTTTTATTGCCGGAACAATGTATTTACCTTAAATCAGGAAATCGCTGCACTTACTTTTCCTCATAACTGTTCAATGCATCCTCAAATGTAAAGCGAATTTTCACGCGTTCATCGTTGAAAACCTCAATGCGGTCAATAAAGGTTTCCACCACATTCTGTGATAAGTGCATCACATCGCCTGCTTCTTCTGCCGCGCTTACGACAGTCTGCAAATTATCAGCATCTTTCCTTACTGGCAGGAAAATTTGGTCTTTCTCGGTACGCAGCCTTTGAATCTGCTCCATTTTATCATCTTCCTGCACTCTGTAGGCATCTCTCTGCCGGATGAACTCTTCCTTACTCATATTCCCGTCGGCGTATTGCTCATACAGTGCAACGCGCTGTTTTACGATCTCTGCCTTTTCTGCACTCAGCTTTTCTTCCTGCCGTTCCAGTGCGGAAAAGCAAATACGGTGTTGTGCGTTCTCTGCTTCACGCTGCGCCGCACTTACTTTCTTGCTCACTCTTGCCATAAGTCACAGCCTCCTTTTAAGCAGACACTTCACGCTGCCCCATCTGCTTTTGATGCAGTTCTTCCAGCAGGTCTGCAATTTCATCCTGGAATCGGAACGTAATTTCCACCCGATTGCCCTCATACACTTCGATTTTCTCAATCAATTCGACAATCATCGGGCGGGTGATTTCTTCCAATTTTCGATACTTACGGTACACATCCAGAAACGGATAAGCGTTTGGAGTAGTCTGTAGGTTTTGCCGTTCTGCTTCCAGTTCTGTGATTTTGCGGTCATACTCTTCGATCCGCTTGCTGTACAGTTCGTTGTAGTTCAAAAAATCCTCCCGTGTGAGGATTTCCTCTGCGTAATCCCCATACAATTTTTCCTTAATGCCCTGTGTATGGGCCTTTTCTGCAGTCAGCTGCCGAATCTGCCGTTCGATGCGCCGCACACGGTAGGGTTCCTGCTGGGCCTGCCGGATGCCTTCTACAAACTCTGCTTCCTCCATCACGATCTGGATCTGCATCTGGAGCGCATTCCGCACAATGTTATAGAGCTTTTCATCCCGCAGATTATGGCTCGTGCAACTGCCTTTGTTCTGTTTGCTGCCGGAGCACTGATAATAGATGTACCGCTTTCCTTTATAGCTGGCCGACCTGCGTACCAGCCGACTGCCGCAGTCCCCACAGTAGAGAAAGCCTGCAAACAGGGCCACCGTTTCGGCATCGTTCGGCCTGCGAGTTTCTGTTTCCAGAATCCGCCGCACCAGTTCAAACTGCTCTGCCGGAATGATTGCTTCATGGGTGTTGTCCACGATTACCCAGTCCCTCATCGGCACGTTCATTTTCTTTTTGGAGCGATAGTCCAGTCTCCTTGTCTTTCCCTGCACCAGTTTTCCAATATAGACCTCGTTGTGCAGAATGCGGTCCACTGCTTTGGCGGACCATGGAGGCTCATCGCTCTTGCGGAAATGCAGGCTCAGCTTTGCACCGCTCTGCAACTTTCGTGCAGCCGGGGACGGCACCTTTTTCGCATTCAATCGGTCTGCGATGCTCTGATTATTCATGCCACTGATCTTCCAGCGGAAAATATCTTGCACTGTTTCCGCTGCCAGTTCGTCCACGATCAGCTTGGTATAATTGGCAGGGTCCTTTTGGTATCCATACGCTGCAAAACTTCCCACAAAATCGCCGCGCTTCCGCTTTACCGCAAGCTGACTCTTGATTTTGACGGAAATATCCCGACAGTAGGCATCGTTGAGCAGATTCCGCATCGGAACCATGATGGAATCGCTGGTCTTCCACGCAGATTGGCTGTCATAATTATCCGTCACTGCAATCAGCCGGACCCGCATGACCGGGAAAATACGTTCCAAATAACGCCCCACTTCAATGTAATTTCGTCCAAAGCGGGACAGATCTTTCACCAGAACACAGTTGATGGTCCCCTGCTCCAGTTCCCTGAACAGGTTTTGGAACGCAGGCCGTTCAAAGTTCGAGCCGGAGTAACCATCGTCCACAAACTCATCCACGATGCACAGTTCCGGGTGGTCTATGGCATAGGCTTCCAGTAGTGTGCGCTGGTTTGCAATACTGTCGCTCTCTGTCTTATCGCCATCCTCACGAGACAAGCGTAAGTACAAGGCTGTACGGTATCGGGTTGTATTTTGCTGTGTTCTCTTCTGCAAATTCATATCAGGGTATAACAAAAGCCTTCCACCTCCTTAACGAATCGGCAATACTGTTCGTCAGAGAAGCGAAAGGCTCCACATTTTCTATGTAGAACAATCCTACCGAGCAAGTTCTGCTCAGTTTGCACATTCCTATTTTCTTACCCACAAACAGCTTACCAGAATCATCATCCTTTGTCCAGTGCTTTATCGCATTAAAGTGCGAAATTTTCTGTGTGATTTTTCAGCAGCTTGCCGAAAGTTTCTCTGCCTTTTCAGCCGGCAGACTGAAAGCATCTGCCAATGCGCTCAGACAGTGTACTGCTCCCTCTCGGTGCAAAGTTCAGCTTCACAATGATTCCGTTGTCCAGATAGCAATAAGGATTTCGGACCTTATCCAGCAGATTTTTCAGCCTTTCCTCTTGTGGCAATCCGTGTTCCACTGCATCCTGCTGCAGTTCCTGCAGTTCAGACTGTTCAATCGTGCGGATGTCCCGATTCTTCATCTGGCGGATCTGCGCCAGCCAATTCATTCTGCCGTTTTCTTGCAATCGCGTTCCTCCCATTCAAGCCAGAAGTGTTTTCAGCAAGTTCAATTTTGCCTGTCCTATATCCTTTCTCATGCTGGGGCCTGTGCAGGCAATCGGGGTACACAGTTCCAGCAGACGGTCATAGATACGGGCGTGAGCGGTATCCTGCGGGTTTTTCAACTCCGTCAGGGTCAGGTTCGTGGTAACAATCAGTGGTTTCCTGCTGCGGTAACGGCTGTCGATAATGTTGTAAATCTGCTCCAGCGCATATTCCGTGCCCCGCTCCATGCCGAAATCGTCAATGACAAGCAACGGATAGCCGCAGAGCCTGTCCACGACTTCATTCCGCCCGGAAAAGGCGTTATTCAGTTCATTCATGATTCGGGCAAAATTCGTCATGCAGACGGCCACTTCCTGTTCCATCAGGGCATACAGTTTTGAAAATTTTACAAATTTGGACAAAAAGAAAAACGGCAAAGTTCAAAATCGAACCTTACCGTCATCCATAGAGATGTCTTATAAAGTAAAAATACTGCGGCAGACAGGTGTTGCGCCTGCTCATCGTGGACATATTGCTATTTTAACATTGTGTAACTGTCACTGATATTCATGCACTGAAAATTTTTGCAGATTACAGCAGTGCAGTTTCTATCAAGCTATTGCGTTTCTCTTTTTTCAGATATATAATTCAGACAAGCCAATTCGATTTATAGATTTTGTTGGGAGGTTTTCTCATGGCAAAAGATCGTATTGAAAGCAAGTATGTCACTGTAGCCCCCGGTGTGGAGTTACATATCTTGGAAAAAGGCGAAGGTAAACCGTTGGTCTTCATTCCCGGCCTGACCTTCTCTGGTGAGATTTTCAAGAACCAACTGGAGTATTTCTCCTCTGAATATCGTGTCATTGCTATCGATCCTCGCGGCCAAGGCTTTTCTGCCAAAACCGTGGATGGCAACGACTACCTGACCCACGGTCGCGATGTAGCTGGTCTGATTGATGCATTGGGTCTCAAAGATATTGTCCTGATTGGCTGGAGCACGGGCAACCTTGACACATGGAGCTACGTGCAGCAGTTCGGCAAAGACAAGCTGCGCGGCGTTGTGACTATCGATATGTCTCCGCTCCCGCTCTCCCCTGACCCGAAGTGGTGGACTGAGGGCACGATTGAAGAGCTGTCTCAGGTCGCCACGCAGGTGCTGACCTCTTCTCAGGGATGCCGTGAGTTCTTTAGCGAGTATGCGACTGGCGTCATGATCCAGCATAAGATGGAGCCTGATGAGCTGGAGTATCTGCTGGATATTTCCGGCCGCACACCATACTGGATCTGCCGTCAGCTGTTCTGCGACGCTGTGTTCTCCAACTATCTTGAAATCGCAAAAGATGTCGGTGCAACGATGCCCAGCCTGATGTTCATTGCAGAACACTGGCAGGACATTGCAAAGCCCTTTGTCGAAGCACAGCTTCCCGGTTACGACACCTACGTCATGGGCGGTCACCTGATGTTCTATGAGTACCCCGAAAAGTGGAACCGTGTTCTGGAAGACTTTTTGAATAAGCTATAATGTGATTTCAGCCGCCTGTGGTTCATTCCGCAGGCGCTTTTTTGTATAATTTTTGTATAATCTCCAGGAGTTCACGCAGTGACTCAAACATTGGGTGATGCTTCTTTCCCGCCCCCTCTGCGGCATCCGTGTCAGAACGATTTGTCGAATGCTTTCTTCATCTTTTCTTTTGCTTCATCCGGCACGTTGATCAGTCCGAACCGATAGAACATTCCGTATATATAGGTCACACCCCGGATATCGCCCAGTGCTTTCGGTCGTTCAACTACTTCTCCTACCTTTTTAATATGGCCCAGAGCTAGCCGCACGGAACTCCACGCCAGGCTTTTACTATTCTCTCTGCGATCGATCCACAGTTCTTTTGTGTACTCGCCGTTCCTGCCCTTTTTAATTTCGTAAGAGAATGGCAACCCGGAGTAGGTCTTAAATTTTACTCCAGTATAGGCCAAGACCACACCCCAGAAGTTTTCTTCTGTCGGATCAGCCCTCCACCGCTTCATCGCTCTGTATCTCCGCTGCCGCTCTGCTCCTACACTGATTTTCTCTTTTGATGCAGTACTTGGGAAATACACGCCTTTCTGATATGGTAGGTACGAAGTAACGGAGGCTTTGGAGAGTTGAAGCGCATTTGCGGTTGAGAGTATGGACGTTTTGTAGTCTTGTATTTCTCTATATTCTTCAAAAGTATCCTGTACCTTCTGCGCCACTTCCGATTCATACACACCGGCCGTGATGAGCAGTTTCCGTACCTTGATGGGATTTAATCCCAACTCATCTCCGATGGCCTGCAAGGACATCTCAGAATCATAATATGCCACAGCACTTTTCATCTGCTCTTTCAGATTCTTCCCAGCATCATACTCCGGTTTCAGCTTCTTCCGGCCACCGCCTGGTTTTCTTGTTTTCTTCATTTTACTCATGCAGCTCCAGCGGCAGTCCATCCGGGTCGTGGAAGAAAATCATCTTCTTGCCGGTGTAATCATCCACGCGGATTGGCTCACATTCAATCCCAACTTCTGTCAGTTCCATCACCGTCTGCTCTACACTCTCTACACAGAAAGCAAGATGCCGCAGCCCACATGCTTCCGGACGGTTCACACGCATCGGCGGGTTTTTCTCAGCGAAAATCTCCAGTTCTGTGTGCTCATTGACACGCAGATCCAGCTTCCAATCCTCGCGTTCCGGGCGGTAGTTTTCTCTGATGACAGAGAAGCCCAGCTTGTTCACATAAAAATTCTTTGCAGCTTCGTAGTCAGATACGATGATTGCAATGTGGTGTATTTTTGATAAATTCATTTTGCTTACGCTCCATTTCTTTTATTTCCGTTTTATTTCCGTTATAAACTATACATTAACTTTCAAAAAATACCGTGTGAACTCCTGGAGTTCAGTTTGTCCACACGGCATTTATTTTCTTCTTCAGGTCTAGGGGTTCTTGTTTATTTCAGCTTTTCCAGAATCTCATCCGCACTCATGCCGCTGGCTAATAATCTCTTAACCATACTCTCTGCTTCGGTCTTCTTAGCTTCTTCAGCGGCTTTAGCATCTGCCTTTGCCTTCTTCACTTCAAGCTTGGTGATTTCCTTTTCGACCTGCTTGACCTCAGCTCTCTGCGACTTCAGCGATTCACGCATAGACTTAATGTCTGTCTTTAACTCCTCGATCTAAGCGACCGTCTTGGCTACACCCTCTTCTAAGAGAGCTTTGTCCTTCTGCAGCTTTGCAATCTGTGCATCAAAGTCGGTCTTGACGCGATTCTTGCTTCCTTTGGTTCTGGGCATAATATGTAGACTTCATTTCTCTATCTTTCGAATGTTAAAATACCTTAAGCACAATCACTAGGATAATAAGTGCCACAGCAATTATTGGATAAAAGCACAATTCTGTTATTGAGAAGAAACAACTACATATACAAAGCCGTTTCATTTCTTCTGTCGTTCCAGTTGCTTTTCTTGTATCCAAGCTAAAATCTATCTGAGCCTCGTCCTTTTTTGCAACGTTTTTATACAATTGTTTATATTTTCGTTCCTGTTGCAAATAAAAAGAATCTAATGCCCAAAATCCAAAAATCGGAATAAATGCAAGCAAAATAAACCTTTTATCCGACCCTTGTGCTGAAATCGCCCCAACAAGGGCAATCAATGTCATCGACCATCCTTTTAACTGGAATGAATTTTTAGCCATTCTTTCAATAATGACTTCAATCATCTCAAGATGCTTAATTTTCTTTTCTGGCATAATTAATTTTCCTTACAAAGTCCCTTGTCAAAATAAAGATAATCTAAAACACCCTTGCCTAAATACTTACCGTCTCTCGTTGCATGAATAATATCATTTAGCGATATAATTATCAAATGTGTAATATCTGCATCATACTCTACAGAAAGTCCATCATGTCTTACCGATTCGTTTAAAGCAAAATTCATGCTCTTTCTAATCGGATCTAACCTCCGTAGAAGTTTTGACATCAATAATTCACTATATATCCATCCTGAATTAGTTGTACCATTAGACACATCTTTTGCTTTTAAAGAATTCGGTGTGTCAAGAAAAATCAAGCACTCTGTACTGTCCATCATCTTCATTAATGCACCGTTTAACATCATGTGAACATGAGCTGTAGACTGATTTCTTTTTTGATAATTATAAGAGTCAATCGAACCATCTGGGTTTGTTTTTGATACGCAATATTCATTATCAATTTGCCTTAGAAGATCGTCTGAATACCCCCAAACACAAGAGTCAATAAAAACCTTCAAACCAATATCACTTAATAATCCTGCGAATGCAATAACATCCTTTTCGTCTTTATGTGAATGGGATAAAAACACATCTGCTTTAAAGGATGGAAACCAATCTTTTTCGATTTCCGATGCCTTCAGTTCTCCATCGACTGAAAGATATTTATCCAAGGACTCCTTTATTTTTTGTTTGTGCGTACTGTATACTGCCAATCCCTTTTCATAGTATTGTTTCCAAATCGTTTCATTCATATCTGGTAAAGCTATCTTAAAAGTCGCAAACATATTGTAAGCACCTCCTCTATCTCGCTTGCATTTTAAAAAACGATTTTAACGTATTTCACATCACATCTTCGCCGATTGTAAGACCGTTGCCTGCTGCTCACCACGAAGAGGTGTGTGATTATTACGAGTAGCGTAGGGAGCTACCGTTCCCAGTATATCACAATTTCAACCCTTTTTACAGACGTTTTCTTGCCTTCATCACCGCATAATACATCAATCCGCCGATCATTCCGCCGACCGTGTTATAGAAAATGTCTGATAGCTGGAACGTTCCTAGCCGCATTAATAACTGCGCAACATCTCAATGCTTATCAAATTCCTTACGCTTCAGAATCAGACCTTCTTCCAAAAGCGCCTTCGGAGAAGGTACGCGCTTGGTATGTACAGGTGCTTCTACCAGTTCCTTGACCTTTTTCAATGTAAGCATTTTGTCCACCTTTCTGCCGTTCGGCTCCGGGTGAACTGAAAAAAGCAGCAAAAATCGTCTCAGATTCACCCGTTTTTTTAAACGGGAATCTAAGATTCCTCTTGCTGCTTTCTACTTTTGGGAAGTCCCTATACTAATAGGAATCCGCAGGGGCATTTTGGAATACAGTTTTAAAAATTTTTTTGAAAAACAAAAAAAGGCCGGAACAGGATGAACTACTTGCAGGCGCACTTCTGCGCTGCATTCGTTCATTCTGTTCCGGCCAATATCACATATTGCTACGGTATCGCTCTAAACAAACAGATATTATATTGTAGACCCAAAAGAACATCTGATGGAGCTGGTCGGCTAACTAGGTGCCGCCTAAGATTCCACCTCTGCGCTTTCAGTGTCGATGAAGCACTCTGCTTCAGGCTTCTTTCCGTTGGTTCTCTGCTGTAAAAAATTCGATACTCTTCACGGGAAGGCCGTGAATGCACTCCACCAGAGATTCAGCAGAAATATAATCTTCACAGCCACCACGCTTGATCTGAAGCATATTCTTTCCATCAACGACACTGCGATTTCCGATCCGCAGCCCCTTTGGGGTGCGGATTTCATGTTCTCCGTTGCTCATCTTCTCACGGCCTCCTTTGTGTTGGTTTAAGTTTCTTTTTTTCTTCTATTCAATTTCACCTTTTGAACTTCCGCTCTTTTTTCACCTTTTTCGGCTTGCATATTCACAATTTTTACGGTATAATAATCCAAAAGATGATAGAATATAGCATATATTATAAGCAAGTCATATCGCTGTGTCAAGAGGAAAATGTGAAAATTTATTGCATCTTACTGATTGAATATTTACAAATTCCATTGCACATTGTTACAGCACGATAACTGCTCCATAGAAAGGTTGTAAACATGAAATTTGGGGAGAAGGTTCGCGATCTACGAAAGAAACATTCTTTAACACAAGACGAATTGGCGCAATGCCTGGGTATCAACAAACGAACGATCATCGGATGGGAACGTGATGGCCGTTATCCTCGCAGTGTTGAAATGCTCGAAAAGATGGCTGATATATTCCATGTACCTTTGACCTATTTACAGCCGGATCAGTCTTTATTTATCGAACGTGCCGCCGAAGCCTACGGAAAAAAGGGCAAAACAGAAGCCCAGCATCTCGCATTTGAGCTTACTGAGCTATTTGCCAGCGGAGAGTTGACCCCGCAGGATATGGACGGCATTATGTATGAAATGCACAAAGCCTATTTTAAGTACCGAGAACAAAAACGAGAAAAGGAACGAATAATGAACCTGTAAATCACTGTTCCATTCACTATGCCATCCCCGGAAGGAGATAACATTATGGATTCTGCATTTATTTACCAAGCTGCCAACGAACTTGTCAAAAATGCCGGAACTCGCAACATCAAACAGATCGCGCGCAGTTGCAGTCTGGACATCAGTGAAACATCTCGTATTAAAGATATGTTGGGTTTGCTTTCACTCTATTTTGATAAGCCACTGATCCTTATCAATCGCCAGCTGGACAAACAGACAAAGCAGATGGTGTGCGGTTATGCGCTCGGACATTATCTGGAGCATCAGCTTCTTATGGACTTGCATACTCTGAACAAGTTTCTGACCATTAAGGATAAGCACATCCTTCTTTATGAGCATAACGCTTTCACATCCCACCTGATGCTGGACAGTGAGGAAGTCTATCAGATGACGAAACGCAAGATGGATGCTGCTCAGATTGCCAATGCCAAACGCATTCATATCAATCTGGTGTTGGTAAAGCTTCTTGAACTGCATCATCTGGGGTATGATCTTCGGCACTACCACACCCAGCACCATGCATTTATCAAGCAGCTCAACCTGCCGGAATATTATCGATTTGATGCTGCCGGATGAATCCGTATTCCTGTAATCCTAAAACCCGTAATGAACAGGCACAGCAAACGTTCATTACGGGTTTTTCCGTTATTTCAGTTTAGCGAGGATTTCATCGGCACTCATACCCTCGGCAAGCAATTTCTTCAGAACGGATTCCGCTTCTGCTTTCTTTGCTTCTTCTGCAGCCTTAGCATCTGCCTTTGCCTTCTTTGCTTCCAGAGTGGCCACTTCTTTTTCGGCCTTCTTCAGAGCAGTCTTCTTTTCTTTCAGTGTGTTCTTCTGCTCTTCAATCGCTTTCTGGATGGATGCAATCTCGGTATTCAGAGATGCAATAGTCTCCTGCTTCTCTACGATCTGGGATGCGTAGTCTTTGGTGATATTGGTTTTAGGACGGTTTTTGCTGCCTTTCGTTCTGGGCATTGTGATAACCTCTTTCCTTTTATTGTGGTTTAAGTATAGCACTGTAGAGATACTGAACTAATATCTCATTTATTTTCATTATATATTTTCAAAAATTCATCTGCGAATTTTTTTACCAAATCACGGTCAACCGTTGTTACCAATGTTTCTCCATTATAATTAGCGGCCTTCGTCCAATTATAAGATCCATGCATAATATAATCTAAGTCCACAATACAGAACTTATCATGCATACGATTTGTTCCCCACACACCAGAACGTGGAACAACAACACATTCAAAGTTTTCTTTTAATCCTTGCAATAGGTTTTGATTTGAATCTTCATCTGAAATAATGATCCGTATGTGTATACCGTTTTGCTTCTTCTTTAATAATTCCTGATACAAAACCTCATTAGAGAACCATGCAACAGCAACCCAAATCAAATACTTCGCATCTCTAATTCCTTGTATTAAAACATCCTGAATTCTATCGAACTCAACATCATTTGATACTTCCGGCTCAATATCAGAATATATTATCTGTGGTCTGAGTTCCACATCTTGAATGGCGTATTCATCATCTTCTTCGTAAACATAATATACCAGTCTATCGATTTTATCTTTTAGCTCTGTTGCTTTAGTCATCAAAGGAATTGGCACTCGAATTTCAACATTTTCCCAGTGTTGATTTGATCTTGTTGCAAATTTCCATTGTGGAACACAGTTAATTGTACTTCTGCTAATTATCGGAAACAATTTTTCTTTACAATCCGAAAACTTAGGGTCATATTGTAAATCTGCAACTAATGTTCGTTTCAGTGCACCTGAATTCATACCTTATCCTCCAATCCTTCAGATTTTTTAATATCAAGGTTCCTTTCTATATTCGCTTATATATATATTCTTCTTACTCTGGTATTACTTCTCTGCTGCCTTCTGCATATTCAAAATAGTCATCCTTCCAAAGAACACAGCAGTTATACCCAGTGCTTCTATATCTGATTCCATCAATTCCTATTTCCTTGCAACATGATGCAACATAATTAGGAAGTAGATATTCATGTACTGTTTTACCCGTTTCATTTTCTACGGTAAATCTCATATGCTCAATGAAACGATTTGTTTCCTTTGCTTCTCCTGACAAATCCAATAATTTAACAGGTTTTACAGCTTTGAGCCCGATTACTTGCACACGAGGTTTTGTTCCTCCACTGTGCTTATAGATTTCCTTTAATGCACCTTCCTTATCTTCGGCGATATAATAGCAACTTCTTCCTACCTCATTATAGCGACCGTGTGCTGAAACATTTGTAGGTGCTTTCATCATCTCAGAATCATAATATGGACGCTGATGTTCGCCTAATATCCTTGCATGGTAATATGTAATGTCCTCAAAACTGATGAAATGATTCCAGTTCTTAAGCATTTCAAATATCCTGGCACCTACCGGATGTTGTAACGCAAATGCATAATTCTGTTCCAGTTTACTTTCAAAAGATACTAAGCTATCAAGCGAAAATTCTTCAAACAGTTCCAGTGAGCTTTCTACCACAGTAATCTGATCCGCTGATAACTTAACGTCTGGAGAGTCTTTATGGTAAAAGTCCTTTTCTTTCGGATCAAACCAAATTTTATCAGACTGCAACAGCTTTTTGGCAGTCGTTTTGGTCAAAGACTTTAATACTTTTTTACTGCCTAACGGCAATTCCAAGTCAGCATAATTTGGCAGCATCCTTACTACAGCAAAATTCTGTGCTGCAATACTACGCTCTAGCACATCATTTAAAGCAAGCGCATTATCCCACTGTGATGTCAATCCACCTATATAATCAGAAATGGCAGACAATCCGCTGCCCATTGCTTGAACATTACCTTCAAACTGTGTCCGAAACTCTCGCAATTCAGGTGTTATTGTTGCCGCCTCCAATGCAGCAAGAACATCTGAGCTAAATGGCTTTATATCTCGATAGGGCTGCATAGCCGTAGCTACAGCATTCAATGTTCCTGTCATAGAACTCATGGCATCATCTGGAACTAATGTTTGCGCCACAGAAGATAAAGATGCGTTTGCAGCGGCAAGCCCCAAACTATTTTGCTCCATCAAATTATGATATGGTTGCATGGCATCCTGCAATGGTTGCAATGCTTGAATAAGCGGTGCCTGTTGTACTCTTATTTGTTCTGCAACACTGGCCGTCACCTGCATTGTTGGAGTGCTCAGAATGCATGCTTCCCGTTCTTCCATTCTTTTTATGGCTTTATCATAGGCTGTTTCTGAAGGATGAATGGAATCCTCATCTGATTTTTTTGTCATTCATATCCCTCTATTTATTTTCAAAGGTTTTTCCTTTTTCTCTATAGTTTTCTCACATCTTCGCCGATTACCGAATTCCTGATTCTTTGATCGTTGCCTGCTGCTCACCACGAAGAGGTGTGTGATTATTACGAGCAGCGTAGGGAGCTACCGCTCCCAGTATATCACAATTTCATCCAGTTTTACAGACGCTTTCTTGCCTTTATCGTCGCATAGTACACCAAACCACCTACTACTCCGCCGACTGTGTTATAGAGGATATCTGATAGCTGGAATGTTCCCAAGCGAAGCAATAATTGTAGCATCTCAATACTTACAGAAAAGATAAATGCTATTTTACTGCTTTGCCACAGTTTCTTCTTCCAACCGTGACCCACCTTTTCTTCGAACGTCCACATCACTACTGCTGAAAACGGCACCATCATGATCACGTTCTCGATGCACTCGGTGGTCAGCTTCTGCTCGCCGTTCACGGTCTCCCAAATACTCCATCCGCCCATGACATTGGACAACGGATTCATCCACAGATCACGGTTTAGCAGAGTTCTAAACAGGATCATCGAAGTCACGAAAACCAATAGGAACAACTTCCGGAAAAACGCACTCTCTTTAAATTTCTGATACCAAGTCACTATGGCGCCCTTCCAGCCCTTGCCAGCATGTGTAGGCTCATATGCATATAGGTAGAAAAACAAGGCCAGGAAGGAAATCAGGAGCGAGAATCCAAACGGCTCGTAGAGAGCCGTCAGAATGTTTGTGAGAATCTTCCCGAGTAAATCAATCGTTTCTTTCATCGTCGTTTACAGATCACTGAACAGGTCAGCCTTGTACACGCCGTTTTCCAGCATCTTCTTGAAGCTGTCCTTTACAGCTGCGACATCCTCATGATAGGTCATACCATACCAAGTGTCATTGGTTCTCAGAACCTTTACAGACATCTTTCCCTGCTCCAGCAGTTCACCGATAAAGATGGGAATCAGATATTCTGCTTTCAGAGGATTACCCGGGACCTCTTTCTTAAAGAACTCCTTAAAGCCATCTTCCAGCACATCCAAAAACTCCGGTGTCAAGCCCCACATATTCATGGAAACAAGAGAATTTACATCAACAGCTACGCCGTCTGTTTCTGCCCCAGTTGCAGTTTTTACAATATTCTTGGTTTCCACAACCTCAGTCAAATTGTTCTGGTCGTCCATCTTGCAAACACCACGGGTTACACCACCATTATCGGACAGAGTATTCTTCAGCACGAAGCCAGCCATACAGGACTTTCCGCCATTCACCAGATACTCATGGACAGCCTTAAAGCCCTCCTTGCCGTAGTAATCGTCTGCATTGATCACAATAAACGGTGTATCAAGAACTTTCTTTGCAGCAAGCACAGCCTGACCGGTTCCCCAAGGTTTTGTACGACCTTCCGGCAAAGTTCCCGGAATATCGTTAATATCCTGGAAAGCATAGTCAACAGTTACATTATGAGAAGAGCAAATGGAGGCAATGCGCTCACCGATGACCTCTTTGAACTCCTTCTCGATATCCTTTCGGATGATAAATACTACATGATTGAACCC
>ENA-OQKV01000170-OQKV01000170.1-human-gut-metagenome-genome-assembly--contig:-NODE-170-length-27318-cov-7.698614_pt1 | contig 27318 bp, 24 predicted proteins | sample MGYA00242655_ERZ504811 | MGnify/ENA primary metagenome ERZ504811 (study PRJEB26092, sample SAMD00036406) | human gut metagenome | host: Homo sapiens | study: EMG produced TPA metagenomics assembly of...
GCACCAGTAATCTCACCCTTATTAATGATTACAAGAATATTTGTTCCGTCGTCGTCGACAGCAAAGCGCAGTTCATCAAATTCTATATCGGGATCATTTTTGAGAATAGAATCTGTCGCAAGTAATTTAACAAGTTCCATTACCCTGTCATCTTTACCTGCATCAAAGATCTGGATCTTTTCAACGAGCTGATTTGCTGATGTCACAATCCGGTATAAGTACTTTTCGGTACGATAATCAGCCAAAGCATTTTTTTCATAAAATATTTCATATGTCTTCTTTACTTCTGATTCAGGAACCAGATAAATCATGACAAGATCTTCCATCTGGTGATAGAGTGTGGAGTAGTTTAAACGAAAGGTCTCTCCACAGCTCGGGCAGGTATAAAGGAAAATAGATTGATTAAGTACCTTCTCTTTCATTTCAGGATCCAGTGCAGTATTAATACTGTCCCAGAGCTCAAAATCTCCCTCATGATGGCAGGAAGGACAAGTTACCTTTTCTATATGATGTCTTGACATAAATGATCCTCCTTTCAGTGAGATAAATCTATAGTTTTTCTATTGTAGAATAATCTTATCCGCTATTATTTCGCCAGAAAATTACTCTGTATCTCCATCGGCATATGATAAGCCTGGCCTCGTTTTGTCAGGCTGTATAGTTTAAAGCTCATGAGTTCCGGAGTCGCATTCAAAGAGCTGCAGAGTCCGAAATAATCCAGGTCTTCGTTCTGAACCATATCTTCAATCTCCTCATCATCAATCAGAAGATCGGCAGCAAACAGATTGGCCTGGTATTCTGTATTATCCGTCATATTGTAGAGGGTATCATCTTGCATTGGAGCCATTTTCAGCTGGGAACGATGCAGGATGATATGCCCTAATTCATGGGCGGCAACGATCATCTTTTCTTCTTCTGAAAGGAAACTGCTGATCATGACATAGATTGTCTTACAGCTCATAAAACAGTATCCTTTCAGTGTCTTATATCTGGAAGTTTCACCGACCACAATGTTCATCTGATCCATGATCTCAAATGGATCTCGGGTTCCATATTTCTTGATTAATTTCTTTGTTTCTGTATATATGTAAGTGTTTCTCAAATAAATCACCTCAAAAGTAAAAAATAAAAAGGGCAGAAATATCCTTGTAACTATAAGGTAACAGATTAGGTGTACAATAATCCCGCCTTCTATTATTTTTCCTCTTGGTTTTTCAGATATTTTTTCGGTGTAAATTTCTTTGCACGTCTTTTGGAATCCAGATAAAGGCTCTGGATCTCATCCATAAAAGCTATTTTATCTTCGTCTGTCAGTGATCCACCGGCAAACATAGCTGCAGCCTGTTCCAGAATCTGCTGAGCCTGTCTGGCACCACGGTTACCAAACTGTTCGGATGCTTCTGTGATAAAAGCTTCATTCTCACTCATGAGATAAGAAACGTCACACTGTAATGCATCTGCCAGTTTCTGATACAGAACATTTTGTTTTGGAAAACGTCCTTCTACTTCCCAGGATCGAATGGTCCTATATGAAACACCAACCATGCTGGCCAGTTCCTGCTGACTCATCTTTTTTCTTTCTTAATGATCTTACTTTTTCACCGAATGTCATAAACATACCTCTTTCTAAGCCTTGTCTTATAAGTTTCATTAGCCGCTTCAAGGCAAAACGGGAAATGTGTCTCCTAAAAAATAAAATTAATCTTGACAAAGGGAGATATCTCTCCTATAATGTGAATCACAGATAAGGGGAAACATCTTTCCTATAAGATACACAATATTTCCTCTTTTGTCAATGGATATGTGAAATGAATTTCCTGTAATTCAATGAAAACAGGAAGGATAGACAATCATTGATAGTCAAAATGGGATACATGTTACAAAAAGAGGAAAGACGTATGGGAGGTGGCAATGTGAGTCAGGATCAGACTTCTATTATCTGTATTGATCTGAAGTCCTTTTATGCTTCTGTAGAATGCGTAGAACGTGGGCTGAATCCATTTAAAACAAACCTGGTGGTTGCAGATCCGACCAGATCAAAGTCAACAATCTGCCTGGCAATCACTCCGGCTATGAAGTCTCTTGGCATCAAGAACCGGTGCCGGATCCATGAGATACCGGATTGTGTGAAGTACATCACAGCCATGCCAAGGATGCAGCTGTATATGGATTATTCCGCAAAGATCTATGGAATCTATCTGCGGTACGTCTACAAAAGAAGATATCCATGTGTACAGTGTCGATGAGTTGTTTTATTGATGTGACAAACTATCTGCAGCTTTATCATCTCACTGCAAAAGAAATGGCGGTAAAGCTTATGCAGGAGGTTATGGAGGAAACAGGTATCACTGCAACCGCTGGTGTGGGAACCAATCTGTATCTTGCTAAGATCGCAATGGATATCGTAGCAAAGCATGTGGATGACCATATTGGAATCCTGGATGAATTCTCTTACAGAGAGCAGCTATGGGATCATAAACCATTAAGTGACTTCTGGAGGATTGGATCCCGGACTGAAAAAAAACTAGCCGGTTATGGAATCCATACAATGGGCGATATTGCAATGGCTTCTTTAAGATCCGAAGACTGGCTGTATAAGATGTTTGGGATTGATGCAGAGCTGTTGATCGATCATGCATGGGGATATGAAACATGCCGGATGAGTGACATCAAGAACTATCATTCGGAGGAACACAGCCTTTCAAATGGTCAGGTGCTGATGCGAAATTATTCTTTTGACGAAGCACTTGTGATCGTAAGGGAAATGACAGATAATCTGGTCCTGGATCTGTTTGAAAAAGGACTGGTAACAAGCTCTCTCACCTTATGGATCGCCTATGACCACAGGTATGAGCATGAGGCATCCAAAGGAACCGTAAAACTCGAAAGAGAAAGTAACAGTTCCAAAAAGATCATAGATGCAGTGGAAGATTTATATCTCAGGATTGCAGACAGATATACCGGAATCCGAAGAATCGAGGTGTGTGCGAACAGGGTTGCTCCTGAAAGTTATGTGCAGTACAGCCTGTTTGATGATCCCAAACAGACCGATAAGGAACGGCATTTACAGGAAGCAGTATTGAATGTAAAGCAGCGTTATGGAAAGAATGCGATCATGCGGGGATCCAACCTGCTGGAGTGTTCTACTTATAGAGAACGCAATGAGCAAATAGGTGGTCACCGTGCTTAGAGGAGGTGCAAAAAGTGCTGGCAAGTGCATATCAACCGTATTTATATTTACCAAGACCGGTTTCCAGGAGACATCCCATGGATGTAGGACGCAGGGCAAAACAGTTTGCTCCATTTGCGGCACTTCGTGGACTGGATGAAACAATCCGGCAACAGGAAATCATTTATGAACCAAAAAGAGATTTATCTGAGGAAAAGAAAAATGAGTTGGATATGAAATTAAGGATCCTGGCATATGGAATGAAGATACAGGCAACTTATTTTCAAAAGTCATGGAAGAATCCATTAATTGGTCAGTACCATACATTATCTGGAACCGTAGAATTTTTTGATCCATCAGTCCACTTACGGATTGATGATACCGAGATTCAGATCCAGGACATCTGTGATCTGACTGGTGATGTATTTGAAACTATTGAAATATCATGTTAATTAATCACAGCGGAATTTTTTATACCGGAAAGAGTGTGTGGTAGCTGGTGGAAGGATAAAAAAGGATGCACAGATCGACAAAGCAGATCTGATCAGAATAGAAATCGTGCTGTTCGTGCAGCTTTGGCACTTACGGAATGGATGGCATGATGCTCATAAGGCGGATTTGATTTCCCTTTGGTCCGTTGAGTAATAAATGGAGAAATATCTTATTGCTTAAAGGAGGAAGCCTATATGGGATCAGGTGCTATTAAATGGCATGTACACTGCTCTGTATGCGGAGCATTTATTGAAAAGAGCGCACAAAGCGATTCAGAAGTGGAGTGCAAAAAATGTCGCAGTACATTGGAGATATTTGTAAAGGATGATATGGTGTCGGTTCGTCCGATCCACATCAGAGATGAACAATTAAAGTCCAGGATGCGGACGTATTCCCGAAAGATGATGAATCAGGGATCATAACAGAATAGAATGAGCTGTCTGTAGTAAGCGTTGGATTTGGCAGGAACCATCAAGAACGCACCAGACAGCAAGAGTTTGTCAAGGAGCTGAACCTGACTGGAATCACTAAGAGCCCGGCAAAACATTTACGGATACACTGCAAGATCAGAAGTATTTTCTGGTTTTGGAGATTGTTGAAGTATTTGTTTTGTCGGGCTTTTTTGACGTATATCGAAAAATTTTTAAATTTTTGTCGTACCCCACTGTAAAACAGGCTCTCAGCGTTTCGTTATATAGAGGTTGAATTCTTTTTTGCAAAAATAATTGTAAATAGAGATTTTGATAATATGACACAAAGGAGGAAGCAAAGATGACTGAAATCGAATACCAGGAATTTGTAAGGCGTTGTCCTTACGATGCTATGGGCGATTATTCCATGTTTCGCAAACAGCAAACAGAGAATAAATCAGAAGATGCACATAGCAACTGAATAAGCCAGGCAATCTGGCAAACTTAATCTAAACGCAGATACATGCGTTACAAAAGAGTCGCGGACTCCCGTTCAAAAAAAACGGGTGAGTTCGTGACCTCTTGTACTGCAGTTCTTTATGTCTGTGCAGGAATTTTATAAAAGATGGAATGGACCACCCGGAGCCGAAAGGCAGAAAGGTGGTCTTTATGTTGACATTAAAAGAACTGAAAAAAATCGTGAAAGTTGCTGATGTGGAGAAGAGAATCCCAAGCGTGAAATCCTTGAAGGAACACAAAGTTGTAGTAAAGGAAATGATCAATGCAGATACAACAATCTCTGTTTATGATCACGGATATGTACTTTATACAGCAGGAAATCAATCAACCGTATTTCCACTTCATAGTTGTGATGACTATGAATATGTGAGTGTAACTGGCGATAACAAGGAATTCAATAAAGAGTTCTTTGATAATGAAAACTGGTATATCCGTCTGCTGATAGAGGCTGAAGACCGTATGGCATACAGCCAGAGCAAAATCAGCACCAATCATGGTGTATTTTCTAACAGCGATGTTACAGATGATGCGGAGATTATGAGAGGATCTTCAAAAGATTTTGTTGACGATGTTATCGACAGAGAAATTCTGCATGCGCTGATCAAGGAATTGACAGAGAGGCAAAAGATGGTACTCAATCTGGTTTATTTCGAGGAAATGCGTCAGCAGGATGTTGCAGATTATCTGGGAATCAAACAGCAGAGTGTAAATGACCTCCTGAACAGGGCATTAAAAACGATGAAAAAAAAGGCGGAAAACGAAGAATTTTAAAAAAATTTCAAAAAATTGAATTAGACCACTGTAAAACAGGCTCTGAGCGTTTCGTTATATGAAGGGTTTGCATAGAACACCTTCATGTACCTTGAAAAATGAATAGCCTGCCCGGAGTGATATTTGGTTTGAACATGCATAGAGCGAAAAGCTGCGTGTCTGCCAGAAGAAAACGTATCAGAGATGGAAACTGATATAGGAACGGATCCGGGAAAGAAAACAGGAAAACGCTTAAATCTTAAATCAAAATAAAATGTCTGAATCTGAAAAGAGGATGACAGTAGAAATCATGTGGCGGTATTTGTGACAAACAGGTACCGCCATATATTTGTGCTGTTATCTCAGCTTGTGCTGACTGTCCCAAATAGCGCAAATTTCAGGAAAGGAGGCGATCATCTTCGTATAAAAGATAATACGCAGACACGAACAGATAACCATACACAAAAAAATCAGAAAGGAAGGATTTAAGAGAATGAACGTGAAAAAGAAAGCACGCAGGGTGATGTCCGGTTTACTGACTGCAGTAACGGTTCTATCAACGGTACTCTCTCCCGCTGTTGCCTATGCTTCTGATGATGCCGGATCTGTAAAAAAGATTCCGTATTATGAGGAGATCAAGGATCAGTTGGATGAAGATGAAGTGGTAACTGCAAAGGATTATGAGATCAAGGTTGGAGACAATTTCGATGTAAAGAGTGATTATACCGGTCTTACGATTCAGGATGACAGCAAAGTAAAAGTTACATTTCAGGAAGCAAAAGATACGGACGGGAATGATTTTTCTACCGATTATGCCAATTCCTATAAGGCAGTCTATTATGTAGAACCACAGACAACGGATCACCCAACCTACCAGATCAATCGAAAGATCGTGGTAAAAGAAGCGGATCAACAGAAAGATTCGCAGTCAGAAAGTTCTTCTGATCAGGATGCTGGTTCTTCCGATAAGACAGAAACAGAGGATTCTGAGGCTGACTCGTCTACAGAGGAAACTGATGCTGCTGACACGGAGAGCAAAACAGAACTGACAGAAAAAGAATTTGATGCAGAGATCGAAGCAACGGAGGATCAGGAGACCGTTGATCCGGAAACAGGGATCACACTCTCAGAGGTTATGCAGGAAGCTGTTGACCAGGAAGTTGCTCTTGCAGATCTTGAAGCAGGCGAAAGTATTACTTTTGATATGCCAATGATGCTTGCTTCCGGTGAAACAGGAACAAAATCAGTCACAGTTACAGCCGGCTCCTGGTACTATTACGCAGACTATGGATTAGGTTCTTATCTGACTTGTCCATATTATGTGAAATGGGGAAGCATCAATGCGACAGCATACTGTGTTGAACCATCGAAAAAAGGACCGGGAAATGGAACTTATACGATCCAGAAACTTGCCGATGGAAAGACACTTGCAAAGGTCTGCTATTACGGAACAAAAGCAAGTGATGAGAATGGTTTCTTCGATGAGAAACATCCGGATTTTCCGGCAGGAAAGAGATTCATCATTACCCATCTTGCAGCAGCTTATGCAAATGGATCCAGTGACTGGGCATCCGGAACCAATGCGACAGGAAAGAACCTGGCAATGGAACTTTATAACTATTGTGTAAATATGCCGGACATTCCGTCTGTAGATATGAGCTTTTCCGAATCTAATGTAAAAGCTTATGTGGAAGGAAACAGCCAGCGAACAAGTGTGATCACATTCAAAGCAGATAAACTGCAGACGATTACATTTAAGTTGCCAAGCGGTGTAAAGCTTGTAAATGTGACAACCGGTAAAACCAGTGCTGCAGGAGCAAGTGTAGAAATCAGTGGAGGTACGCAGTTTTATCTGACAGCACCACTTGATCAGGCAGAGATCGTCAGTGCTACATTTTCTTCTCGGATGAAGGGAAGCATTGATAAAGAATACTCTGCTTACAAGATTGTAACAGGATCTGGAACACAGGACCTGGCTCTTGTTTTCGGTGAAGGTGTCGGAAATGAGAAATATGTGGATTTTAAAGTAACCTGGACAAAAGAATGCAAAGTATCCATTGTAAAGAAAGATCAGGATACAGGAAATGCACTGGCTGGTGCAGTGTACGGGATCTATTCCGATGCTGCATGTACAAAGCTGATCGCAGAGATGCCTGCAACTGATCAGAATGGTGCTTCACAGCTCACAATGGAGAAAACACAGGAAGTTGTTTATCTGAAAGAAATCTCTGTTCCAACAGGGTATCAGATCGATACAAAGTCTTATAATGTGACTCTTGCTATCGGAAAGACAACGACCAAAAATGTAACAGACAAACGTGTAAATGCAAAGATCAACATTGCAAAACAGGATGCTGAGACAGGGAATGCAGCACAGGGTGATGCAACGCTGGAAGGTGCAGTATATGGCCTTTATGCAAGGGAAGATATTGTTCATCCGGATGGAAGAACCGGAACAATCCATAAGAAAGACAGCCTGATCACATCCCTGACAACGGATAAGAATGGCGAAGCTTCTGTATCGGATCTCTATCTTGGAAAGTATTATCTGAAAGAGCTTAGTGCTCCGGTGGGATACGTACTGGATCCGACAGAACATGAGGTGGACTGTACTTACGAAGGTGCTACTGTTCCGATAGTAGAAAGAACTTCTGTATGTAAAGAAACTGTCATCAAACAGCCATTTCAGATCATCAAGGCAGCAAACAACGGAAAGACCGATGCAGATCTTCTGCAGGGAGTTGGTTTTTCAGCATGGCTTGTCAGTGATCTGAAAGTAAAAGCAGATGGAAGTTATGATTTTGACTCAGCCAGACCAGTTGTACTGACTGCAGATGACCAGGCAGAAATGTTTACCGATGAAAAAGGATATGCAAGATCGATTCCGCTTCCATATGGAACTTATGTGGTAAGAGAAACCACAAGCAAACACAACTATGCACCGGTTGATGATTTTGTAGTGAAGATCACAGAGAATCATCCGGATACACCGCAGACATGGCGAGTGCTTTTGGATAAGGAATTCAAAGCAAAATTAAAGATCATCAAAAAGGATGCAGAAACACAGAAATCTGTACTCCTGGCCAATACTGAGTTCAAGGTATACGACCTGGATAATCAGAAATATGTGGAACAGACAACATCCTACCCGAAGCCAACGGTACACAAATCCTATTTCACAAATGAGGAAGGATACCTGATACTGCCAAAGAATCTGAAACCTGGTAACTACCGGATTGAGGAAGTGACGGCACCCGATGGGTACACAATATCCAAAAACTATGTGACAGTTGCAGTTGATACAGATACTGCTTATCTGACCGATCCTGTCACAGGAGATACAGTCATTGATGTGGAATATACCAATGCCCCGGTCAAAGGTCAGTTAAAGATCTATAAACAGGGTGAAGTGTTAAAGGGATTTGATAAGGACTTCCAGTATGAAATGGCTGGACTTGCAGGTGCTGAATTTGAAGTCTATGCGGCAGAAGATATTTATACTGCCGATCATCAGGTAGATGCAGATGGACAGAGAACTCTGTATTTTGCAAAGGATGCACTGGTAGCAACCGTCACAACGGATGCAGATGGTTATGCAACCGTAAAGAATCTTCCACTTGGCAGATACTATGTCAAAGAGAAGAATGCACCGGACACTTATGTGTTAAATACTGTGCCGGAAAATGTCGAATTTGCTTATGCGGATCAGGATACTGCAGTGATCGAGAAAGAAATCTCTGTCACAGATGAACGACAGAAAGTGTCGATTACGGTCGAAAAACAGGATGCCGAGACAGGCAATACAGTAGCCGGAGCAGTGTTCGGTATTTACAATGCAAAAGACATTCAGACGAAAGATGGAAAAGTGATCGTTAAAGCAGATACTCTTTTACAGGAAATGACTTCTGATGAAAAAGGTCAGGCAGCATGTACACTGGATCTTCCACTTGGAAGCTATTATGTAAAAGAACTGAAAGCACCAGATGGATTCGTATCTTCGGATGAAGTACTGAGATTTGATGCTTCTTATCAGGGGCAGGATGTACAGACAGTAACATTAAAATCCGTAAAGAAGAACCAGCCGACAACTGTTGAGATCACAAAATCAGATGCAACAACCGGTGTAGAACTGGATGGAGCTTATCTGAAAGTAACGGATAAAGATGGAAATGTAGTAGATAGCTGGACATCTTCCAAAGATGCACCGCATGTGATCAAATATCTGAAAGTGGGTGAGACTTATACCCTCCATGAAGAATTTGCCCCACATGGCTATCTGGTAGCCAATAATGTGACATTCACAGTCAAAGATACCGGAGAGGTTCAGAAAGTGGAAATGAAGGACGAGGTACCGGTTGGTGAACTGATCATCAACAAAAAAGGAGAATTCCTGGATTCTGTTACACTGGCCGATAAGGTCAAAGGTGTGGTGGAACACATTTTCAACTATGTAACCGGAAAGCTGACAGATGTTACGTTTGAAGTCTATGCTGAGGAAGACATTAAGGCTGCCGATGGCGTCAGTGACGATTACTATAAAAAGGATGAACTGATTGCAACAATAAAGACAGATGAAACCGGTATTGCAAAACTGGAAAATCTTCCACTTGGTAAATACTATGTGAAAGAAACAGGAACTGCTTACGGTCATGTACTGGATGGTGAGATCCGTCATGTAGATCTGACTTACGTGGATCAGAATACACCAGTTGTAGTCTATGACAAAGACTGGCAGAACAACCGCCAGAGAGTAGAAGTCAGTGTACTTAAGAAAGAAAAAGATTCTGACCGTACATTGGAAGGTGCTATCTTTGGATTATTTGCCAAAGAAGACATTAAGTCTGAGACAACTGGTAAAGTCCTGATCGAAGCCAATGAGATCATTGAACTGAAATCTACGGATGAAGAAGGAAAGATCACATTTGTTGCAGATCTTCCAATAGGAGCCACTTACTATGTAAAAGAACTCTATGCACCGGATGGATTCGTAACCAACGATGAAGTAAAGGAATTTACTTTTGAGTATGTAGGTGAGAATCAGCCGACTGTAACCTATGATTTTACCTTTGAGAATCAGCCAACCATTGTAGAATTTACCAAATCCAGTCTGACAACCGGAAAAGAACTTCCAGGATGTAAGCTGAAAGTGGTAGATGCTGATGGAAATATCGTGGATGAATGGACTTCCGGTAAAGAAGCACATGTGATCCGTGAGCTGACTGTCGGAAAAGAATACACACTGGTTGAAACAAAACCTGCTGATGGTTACGTGACAGCTGAAAGCGTGAAGTTCACGATCAAAGATACTGCCGATGTGCAGAAAGTTGAGATGAAGGATGATGTAACGAAGGTGAAAATCTCCAAACAGGATATCGCCGGAAAAGAACTTCCGGGAGCGAAACTCACAATCCTTGATCAGGATGGAAAAGTTGTCGAAAGCTGGACCAGTACAGAGAAAGCACATTACATCGAAATGCTTCCAATCGGAAAATACACTCTCCGTGAAGAAACAGCACCGGATGGCTATCTGGTTGCAAAAGATGTGGAATTCGAAGTAAAGGATACTAGTGAAGTACAGCATGTAACCATGGTAGATGAGGAAAAACCGGAAGAAAAGACACCGGAAGGTGGAAAACCTGTCAGTGATTCACCAAAGACTGGGGATAACACCAATCTGTGGCTGTGGTTTATGCTTCTCGGCATTGGTGCGACTGGTACAGGAGCCCTTGCATTTATGAGAAAAAAGAAACACTAATCAAATAAGAATGAGCGTTCATGGAAACCGAAAGGAATCTGTGGACGCTTTTTTAGATGGGAGAAACCATGAGAAATATCATTATTTTTGTTGCTCTTCTGGGAGCAGCGGTAATATTTACAGTTTTGTATTGTCTCATTGCTGCCGGAAGTCAGGCAGAGAAAAAACTGACAGAAATCATGAGAAAAGAGGAAGAACAGAATGAAGACTAATAAAGATCTGATCATAGAACCAAATGCAGCTATTGAGGGAAGAAAGTACAGCGAAGAAAAGCCATGGTCCTGCAAGTACTGTTACTGGTGGGGAGGCAAAAAGAAAGGCTGTAACTTGAAGCAGTGCCACTATCTGCTTCCTGAAAAGAAAAAAGCGGTAAAAACAACACCATGTGGTGGCTGTCCGTATGGAAAACATGTTCCATGCATCGGATATTGTATTGCCCGTCTTCATTCTGAAATGAAAGGAAAGAAAGGACGTGGGTAATTGCAGGAAGAAGTAAATCAGAAAGTGATCAGCCTGAGCATCCAGGGAGTCAAGATCACTGCCAGTGTGCTAAAAGCAGCCCTTCGGAAGTTCCTGGAAATGGATAACCGCAGGAAACAGAAAGCAACGCAGGTGAAAATGGCAGAAAAGACCGGACGGGCTCAGGAGAAAGGAAGGGAAAAAGCCCGAAAAAAGATTGAAAAGAAAAAGCCGCATGGAAAGCAGACCATCAAGCAGCTGAATGCACAGGGAGTACAGCTTTCCAACATAAAGATCACAGATGAAAATATCAAATCCTTTGATCGTGTGGCAAGAAAATACGGGATTGATTACAGCCTGAAAAAAGAAGTCGGTGCGGATCCACCGAAATATCTGGTCTTCTTTAAGGCTAAAGATGTGGATGTGATGACAGCGGCTTTCCGGGAATATGCCGGAGTAGAACTGAAAAAGAAACAGGTGAAGAAACCATCCGTCAGAAAGAAACTGCAGAAATCTGTAGAAAGAAAAGCAAAGCACCGCCAGCGTGTGAAGCAGAGACAAAAATCCAGAGGTCAGGAACGATGATCCGGGAAAAATTACAGAAGATCCAGGTCAAACGGCTGGTGATCTTAAATCTCCCATATTTCTTTATCTTCTATGTAGCAGATAAAGGATCCTGGCTGTACCGGCATTGCCTGGGAGAAAGCATGGTCCAGAGACTTGGCGTGATGTTAGTCAATTTTCGACTGGCATTTTTAAGCTGGCTGCCAAGTATCGCTTTGCAGGACCTTACAGTAGGTGTTCTGATTGCAAGTGCATTAAAACTGGTTGTCTACTATCGTTCTAAAAACGCAAAGAAGTTCCGGCAGGGTGTGGAGTATGGATCTGCAAGATGGGGAAATAGAAAAGATATCGAACCCTTCATGGATCCGGTTTTTGAAAACAATGTCATCCTCACAGAAACGGAACGCCTGACCATGAACAGCAGACCAAAAGCACCAAAGTATGCCAGAAATAAGAATGTGATTGTCATCGGTGGTTCCGGATCCGGTAAGACAAGATTCTATGTGAAACCCAATCTTATGCAGATGACGGACCACGTATCCTATGTGGTCACTGATCCAAAGGGTACAATCATCGTTGAATGCGGGAAGATGCTGGTAAATGGAGGATACCGGATCAAGGTATTAAATACGATCAACTTTAAAAAGTCCATGCATTACAATCCGTTCCATTATATCCGGAGTGAAAAAGACATCTTAAAGCTGGTCAATACCATTATCGCAAATACCAAGGGTGAGGGCGAAAAATCAACGGAAGATTTCTGGGTCAAAGCGGAACGTCTATTGTATTCTGCACTGATCGGATACATCTGGTATGAGGCACCAGAGGAAGAACAGAACTTTTCTACTCTGTTGGAATTTATCAATGCCAGTGAGACTAGGGAGGATGATGAAGAATTTAAAAATGCAGTGGATGAATTGTTTGAAGAACTGGAAGCAGAAAATCCGGAACACTTTGCAGTAAGGCAATATCGCAAGTACAAGCTTGCAGCCGGCAAAACTGCAAAATCGATTTTGATTTCCTGTGGTGCCAGACTTGCACCATTTGATATTCAGGAACTAAGAGAAATCATGTCCTATGACGAGATGGAACTGGATATGATCGGTGATCAGAGAACAGCTATGTTTGTCATCATCAGTGATACAGATGACACATTCAACTTTGTGGTAGCAATCATGTACACCCAGCTCTTTAACCTGCTTTGTGATAAAGCGGATGATGAGCATGGAGGCAGACTTCCCTATCATGTACGACTGCTTCTTGATGAGTTCAGCAATATCGGACAGATCCCAAAATTCGACAAATTGATTGCTACGATCCGAAGCAGGGAAATCTCCGCTTCTATCATTCTGCAGTCACAATCTCAGCTGAAAACAATCTATAAGGATGCGGCTGAGACGATCACGGGTAACTGTGACACCGTTCTTTTCCTGGGTGGAAAGGAAAGTTCCACACTGAAAGAAATATCAGAAACCCTGGGAAAGGAAACCATAGATCTTTACAACACATCAGACACCAGAGGCAGCAACCGGTCCTATGGGCTGAATTATCAAAAGACTGGAAAAGAACTGATGAGTAGAGATGAGCTGGCGGTCATGGATGGAGAAAAATGTATCTTACAGCTTCGTGGAGTCCGGCCGTTTTTAAGCAACAAATATGACATCACAAAGCATAAACGGTACAAAGAGCTTGCCGATTTTAATAAGAATAATGCGTTTGATGTCGAAAAGTATCTGGCACACCGACTGGTGGTGTCCGAAGATACAGAATTTGAAATGTATGAAGTAACTGTAACACAAGAAGACGTATCAGCGATTGAAGCTGAGGAAGGTGAGGACTGATATGAAAGAAAGAATTCGAGCACCCTGCTACTACTGATAAGGATACAAAAAGGTCTGAATAAAAGGGAAAGGAGTAGAGCCAAACGCTTACAGACCATAAGAAAAGCGTTTGTTCATACATTTGATTATGGCTTTTTTTAGCAGTGCAATCAATATCCTTCAGACACTGGTCGTTGCAATCGGTGCCGGTCTTGGTGTCTGGGGCGTAATCAACCTGATGGAAGGTTATGGAAACGACAACCCGGGTGCAAAATCCCAGGGAATTAAGCAGCTGATGAGCGGTGGTGGTGTTATCCTGATCGGAACACAGCTGATCCCGCTTCTGAGTGGATTATTTGGTTAAGAGAAAGGAGTAGAGATCCATGTTCAGTCAGATTTTTGATGCGATTGAGGAATGGATGAGGGAACTCTTAACCGGGATGATCACTTCCAACCTAGATACGATGTTTACTGATGTCAATCAAAAGACCGGTGAGATCGCCACCCAGGTTGGACAGACCCCGCAAGGGTGGAACGGCAGCATATTCAGTATGATCCGGAACCTATCGGATTCTGTGATCATGCCGATCGCAGGTATTATTATCACACTCGTACTCTGTTATGAATTGATTTCTATGCTGACCGAGCGCAACAACATGCATGATATTGATACCTGGATGTTTTTCAAGTACTTCGTAAAAATGTGGATCGCTGTATATCTGGTGAGTAACACATTTACGATCACAATGGCGGTATTCGATGTGGGCCAGCACGTAGTTAATTCTGCGGCCGGTGTTATCACAGGAAGTACCGCCATTGATATTTCTTCAGCATTGACGGATCTTTCCGCAACCCTGGAAAGTATGGAAATCGGAGAACTTGTTGTATTGGCGTTAGAAACCCTTATTGCCAGCTTCTGTATGAGAATCCTGTCTGTACTGATCACAGTGATTATGTATGGACGTATGATAGAGATTTACCTATATACCTCAGTTGCGCCGATTCCATTCGCAACTATGAGTAACAGAGAATGGGGACAGATCGGCACGAATTATTTCAGAGGACTCTTTGCCCTGGCTTTCCAGGCATTTCTGATGATGGTATGCGTTGCAATCTATGCAGTGCTTGTTGCAGGTATCCAGTATTCAGATAATCTGAGTTCTTCATTATTTGGCGTTATGGCTTACACGGTGATCTTATGTTACAGCCTCTTTAAGACGGCATCCTTAAGTAAGTCGATATTTAACGCGCACTAAATTACAGGAAGGAGTGAAAATCATGGCATATGTCAGCGTACCGAAAGATTTAACGAAGGTAAAGAATAAAGTGGCATTTAACCTGACCAAAAGACAGCTGATCTGTATCGGGATAGGTGCTGCAATGGGAATTCCAAGCTATTTTCTCTTGCGTAATGTGATGGGAAACAGTAATGCAGCAACGGTCATGGTGCTTTTAATGTTACCGGCATTTTTATTTGCCATGTACGAAAAAGACGGGATGCATCTGGAAGATGTTCTGATGCATATGATCCGGGTGAAGTTTCTTCGTCCGCCCGTCAGAAAATATGAAACTGAAAACTATTATGAGACAGATCCGGAACAGATCAGACAGTCTCCGGATGCAGGAAAACCGAAAGGAGGAAAAACGGTTGCGAAAAAAGAAAATAAGAAAACTGTCGCAGATACCGGATACAAAAAAGTAGACAGAAAAGAGAAAAAGAAAAGGAAAGCAGGAGGAAAACGCAGGCAAGAAAAACTGTCTGCCAGCAGTCGATCGCTTATAAGGAAATGGGAAGAGATGGAATCTGCAGGGTACAGGGAAAAACTTATTCTAAGTGTATCCGCTTTTATGACATCAACTACCAGCTGGCTCAGAATGAAGATAAAAATGCAATCTTTGAAAACTGGTGTGATTTCCTCAATTACTTTGATGCCAGTATCCATTTTCAGCTGAGCTTTATCAATCATAAGAGCAGCATGAAGGAGTTTGAGCAGGTGATCCAGATCCGGCCACAGGAGGATGCTTTTGATGATGTTCGCATGGAATATGCAAAGATGTTGAAACAGCAGTTGGCAAAAGGAAACAACGGTCTGGTGAAGTCAAAATATATCACATTTGCCATTGAAGCAGAAAATATCCGGGAGGCAAAACCAAAGCTGGAACGTATCGAGTCGGATATCCTGAATAACTTTAAGATCCTGGGAGTTCCGGCATATCCGCTGAATGGCGTGGAACGTCTGCAGATCCTGTATGAGACATTCAATCCGGATGTGATGACAGATTTCCAGTTTGACTATGGATCCATGATCCGGACAGGACTCAATACAAAGGATTATGTGGCACCGACCAGTTTTGTGTTCCGGGACAGAAATACATTCCAGATGGGAAATACCATCGGGGCTGTCTCCTATCTGCAGATCCTGGCGCCGGAGCTTACGGATAAGATGCTGGCAGAATTTCTGGATATTGATAAGAACCTGATCGTCAACCTGCATGTGCAGTCGGTGGATCAGATGAAGGCAATCAAGCTGGTAAAAAGCAAAGTGACGGATATCAATCGTATGAAAATCGAAGAACAGAAAAAAGCAGTCCGGGCCGGATATGATATGGATATTATCCCATCGGATCTGAACACGTATGGCGGAGAAGCGAAAAGGCTTCTGGAAGACCTGCAGTCACGAAATGAGCGTATGTTCCTTGTAACAGCGCTCTTTTTAAATACCGCAAAGACAAAACAGGCACTGGATAATGCCATCTTCCAGACTGCCGGTATCGCACAAAAATATAACTGTGTACTGAAACGTCTGGATTATCAGCAGGAAGAAGGATTGATGAGCAGTGTTCCGCTGGGAGTAAATCATATCCCAATCAAGCGAGCTCTTACGACTACCAGTACAGCAATCTTTGTTCCATTTACGACACAGGAACTTTTTATGGCAGGAGAATCCTTATATTACGGATTGAATGCACTCAGTAACAACATGATCATGGTGGATCGTAAAAAGCTGAAAAACCCGAATGGATTGATCCTTGGTACGCCTGGATCCGGTAAATCCTTTGCAGCAAAAAGAGAGATCACCAACGCTTTCTTTGTCACGAAGGATGACATTATCATCGGAGATCCGGAGGGTGAGTATTATCCACTGGTCCATGCACTTGGCGGACAGGTGGTACACATCTCACCAACCAGTAAGGATTATATCAATCCGATGGATATCAATATGGATTATTCCGATGATGACAATCCACTTGGTGTAAAATCCGATTTTGTCCTGTCCTTATGTGAGCTGATTATGGGAAGCAGGGATGGTATTGAAGCAGAGGAAAAATCAGTGATCGACCGTTGTCTTCCACTGGTGTATCAGAAGTACTTTGCAGATCCAAAACCGGAAAATATGCCGGTCCTTGGTGACCTGTATGATTGCCTCAGAAAGCAGAAAGAACCCCAGGCCCAGAGAATTGCAACAGCACTGGAAATCTATGTAAATGGATCACTGAAAGTATTCAACCATAGAACCAATGTGGAACTGAATAACCGTATTGTCTGCTTTGATATTAAGGAACTTGGAAAACAGCTGAAGAAAATCGGAATGCTCATCGTCCAGGATCAGGTATGGAACAGAGTTACAATCAACCGTGGCGTCAAATCTACCAGGTACTATATCGATGAATTCCACCTTCTGCTCAAAGAAGAACAGACAGCAGCTTATTCCGTAGAAATCTGGAAGAGATTCAGAAAATGGGGAGGCGTACCGACTGGAATCACACAGAATATCAAAGATCTTCTTGCCAGCAGGGAAATTGAAAATATCTTTGAGAACAGTGATTTTATCCTGATGCTGAACCAGGCGGCAGGTGACAGACAGATCCTCGCAAAACAGCTGAATATTTCCCCATATCAGTTGTCTTATGTGACGAATTCCGGGGAAGGAGAAGGACTTCTTTTCTATGGAACAACAATTATTCCATTTAAGGATAAGTTCGATAAGACATTGAAATTATATGGTCTGATGACCACGAAGCCCGAGGAAACATTGAAACGAGATAAAGAAATGAGGGATGCAAATGAAGGAAATCGATAAGATCCGAATCAAGCAGTGGAATCAGGACAATCCTTACATTCAGATGAAAAATCTGGAAAATGTGCAGCCAGGATACCGTGTTCATACAGTCAATGATGATCATCACCTGTATGAACTTCCGCTGGAAACACAGAACATTATCCTTGACTGGGTATTCTGGAATTTTTATCCGGCACAGAAAATCTATCCGCATCTTACCAGTGATGATCTGAAAGAAGTTCTGTATAAACGTACCCAGATCCATCTGCACAACAATCAGTTCAAGGAGGCTATGCTGATCAATGGTTTCTGGCCGAGAGATCCGAGTGAATTGAACTGGGTATTTCATATCCAGGCGAGCTCTCCAGCAATCAGGACACAGGCAGATGGTTATCCTGGTATCCCGATTATAGGACGCCAGGAACTGAATGAGTACAGAAAGAAAAGTTGTGCCAGGAGGTGATGACCTATAGCTGGAAAAGAATTTAAAGGCAAAGCTAAAAAGGTCGCAAAGATGACCAGAGATGGTCTGATAGAAGAAAATCTCCGTGATGGCAGCATAAAAGATATCAGTCACAGGAGTCGGGGGCGACCGGAAAATAAAGAAGAATTTGTTCCGGAACGGGAACGAAAAAAGACTGAGGGCGAAGATTCAAAATCGGGAAAAGGAAAACGACTGCAGATGGAGAAAATCCGGAAATCATCTGTCCGACAGGAAACTGTTGAGGATACAGTTGAAGTCACACCGGAAGAAAAAGTATCTGGATATCGAAAGAAACTGCATCGTCATGAAAAAATCCCGGAGGATGATAACAGCCTGAACAGTCAAAAGAAATCTATTCGGAAGAAGCAGTTGCAAAAACAGATGACCAAAGAACAGGCAAAAGCCGGAAGATTATCCTTTGATGATGAAGGAAATCAGATGGTGAAAGGTGCTGGTATGAAACCGGGAGGGACAGCCGGGAAATACATTGCCACACAAACTGTTATATCTGGCATGAAAGCAGTCATTTCCGAAGAGGAAGAAATAGATGAAAATGCAGGTGTGGAAAGTGCCAGACTTGTAGAGCGTGAAACAGAAACTGCTTTGCGTGGTCTGCGTCATGCTCAGATCCGGAGTAAACGAACGGATGTGAAAACCCATCGCAGAGGTTATCGTGAGGCTACCGTAGAAAAGAAACTGAAATTTGGTTCTGCAGAAAGTATGGAAGGAGCAAAACATGCAGAATCGGTGAAGAAAGCCGAACAAAAGAGACATTTTTATAATCGCTTCTTCCAGAAAAAACGATATAAGGATGCTTACCGGGCAGCCAGAGCTGGAAAATCCGCTGGTAGTCTGGGTGGAGCAACAACCATTGCCGGTGTCGAGAACATGACGGTAAAAGCAAAGATTGCCTTGAAAGAGATCATAAAGCGTAATCGTGCCATGTTCGCAGGCATCGGTATTTTTGCGCTTCTTTTTCTTGTTCATAGCGGTATCCCTGGGGAGCTGCAGTGCCTCTATAGAGGGAGCTGGATCTGTGATCGGTATTACAACGTATCCAAGTTCGGATGAGGATATCTATGCTGCTGAAAACAGATATACCACTTTGGAAAGTGCCTTGAACCAGCAGATCAATGAGATGGAACGAAGACATCCGAATTATGACGAGTATCAGTACAACATTGCTGAGATCGGCCATAATCCATACCATCTTATCTCGTATCTTACCGCAAAATATGGGGACTGGACGTACGCAGATGTTGAAAACGAGCTGCAAGCTCTTTTTGAAGCACAATATCATCTGAATACAGAAGGTCGAACAGAAACGGTGACAGAAACCAGAAATGTTCGAGTCGGAGAATCATTGGGACAGGTAGTGACCAGTGGATACTGTAACTGTCGAATCTGTTGTGGAGTATGGTCCGGAGGTCCAACTGCCAGTGGTGCATATCCAACTGCAAACCATACCATTGCTGTAGATGCTTCCAATCCGTTTGTGCCGATTGGAACAAAGGTAGTAATGAATGGTGTGGAATACACAGTTGAGGATACCGGAGCCTTTGCACGATATGGTGTGCAGTTTGACGTTTACTATGATAACCATGCTGCCGCTTCTGCTCATGGACACCAGACCTGGGAAGCCTATATCGCAGATGACAATGGCAGTCAGGAAGTAACGGTTACCAGTACAAGCACTAAGAAGATTCTATATGTGACACTGACAAATGGAAGCTTTGATGCTGTGGCAAGAGCCAATCTGAATGCGGAGCAGCTGATCATCTACAATGCATTAAATACGACCTATGGAAACAGAAATTATCTGTGGGATGTAAACAATGTGACCAGTGGATCAGGCGGTAATGGAATGAGTTATGAGATTCCACCGGAAGCACTGCAGGATGAAGAATTCGCCCGGATGATTCGAGAAGCAGAAAAATATCTGGGAGTACCTTATGTATGGGGTGGCTACTCTCCGTCCGGATTTGACTGCTCAGGTTTCGTATCTTATGTCATTAACCACTGTGGTAATGGCTGGAACTATGGACGATTGACCGCGGATGGATTAAGAGGCGTATGTACTTATGTATCACCGCAAGAAGCAAAACCAGGAGATCTGATCTTCTTCCAGGGAACGTATAACACATCCGGTGCAAGCCATGTGGGTATCTATGTCGGTAACAATATGATGATTCATTGCGGAGATCCGATCCATTACTCAAGTATCAGCACATCCTACTGGCAGCAACACTTCATGTGCTTTGGAAGACTGCCATAAAGGGGTGAACGAAGGGAGGTGAAAGTTTGAATAAAAAGATTAAGAAATATCTGGATGAGATTGCCAAGACAGAGAAAAAGATCGCAGATCTGCAGCAATATCTCAGAGGTGTCCAGGCTGCATTAAAGCAGGAAGAGGACAATGAGATGATCAGGTGTATCCGTGGTATGAAGATGGATAATGATCAGTTATATGATCTTTTGGATGGTATCCAGAGTGGAACAGTTAAATTTCAGGTAAGCAGGGAGTCTGACAAAGAAGGTTCAGGCTCCTTTGTATTCACAGAAAAAAATAAGGAGGAAAATCAGAATGGTGAAATGGAAGAAAATGAATAAGAAAATGGCAGGACTGTTGTTGGGAGTCATGATGCTTTTTACAGCATCAACCACAGCATTTGCCTATGTGGATGAATCAGCAGAGGCATCCAAAGTAGAGACAACTCAGACAGAGCAGTCAACAGACAAAGAAGAGAAAAAAGATGACAAAAAGGATGAGGTGGCAAGTACAAGTGAGGTGCTGCCGGAAGATGGAACAGACAAGGGAACTGCCTTTACGACACCAGGAAATGGCGAAGTCAAGGATGACATTACCGATGATTCCACAAAGGAATTTCTTACGGTTACAACGAAGAATAATAACACTTTCTATATCGTGATCGACCGCAGTGCCACATCACAGAATGTCTATATGTTATCCCAGATTGATGAGAATGATCTGTCTGAATTTCTGGATAAAGACAGCACTTCTACTGTCGTAACACCACAGCCGGATACATCAAAGGTAGTGTTGGATGAAACAAATAATGAGGATGTAGACAAGGAAGCTACCGTTGATCCGGAGAAAACAGCATCTACCAAAACCAATATGGGTGCAATGGCAACAATCCTGATTTTGGCTCTCGGCGGTGTGGCAGCTTACTACTACTTCAAGATCTATAAACCTAAAAAAAAGGAAGATGAGGATGATCAGCCGGAAGGTTTGGAAACAGGTGGACTGGAAGAAGTTCCGGATGAGGAAGAGTCTGAAGACGAAGATTTTGAAGAAAATGAAAAATAAATAAACTTTTTTAGCGGAGGGGGCTGTAAAATATGCTCTCTCCGTTTCGTTATATGAAGGAGGTAATACATCATGTATTTAGTAATTGCAGAAAAACCAAGTGTATCAAGAGCAATCGCAGAAGTGATTGGAGCACAGGAACGAGAAGACGGATATTTACGAGGAACCGACTGTATGGTCAGCTGGTGCTTCGGACATCTGGCCGAATATGTTTCACCGGATGCTTACGATGAGAAATTTAACCAGTGGAGATATGAAGATCTCCCGATCATCCCGAAAGACTGGAAAGTTACAGTCTCAGAAGATAAGAAAGATCAGTTCTATATCTTAAAAAGACTGCTCAACAGTCCGGAAATTGAATACGTCGTAAATGCCTGTGATGCCGGACGTGAAGGAGAATTAATCTTCAAACATGTCTATGACTTATCTGGAAGTAAAAAGCCGGTGAAACGATTATGGATCAGTTCTCTGGAAGATTCCGCAATCCTTGATGGAATGCAGCATCTGAAATCCGCGGAGGAATACCGACATCTGGCCGAAGCTGCTGTATGTCGTTCTCAGGCTGACTGGCTGGTAGGAATGAATGCAACCAGAGCTTACACCACAAAGTACTTCAAAAAGCTGACCGTTGGAAGGGTTCAGACACCGACACTTGCCATGTTGGTGGAACGTGCCGGACAGATCAGCAATTTCCAAAAAGAAAAGTATTTCAATGTGGAACTCGATTGTGACGGAATTCCGGCAGTAAAGTCAAAGATCTTTGATCCGGATGAGGCGGAACAGTTAAGAAGCAGATGCCAGGGAAGTGAAGCTATTGTCACTGCTGTAAAAGAAGCCGAAAAGAAAGTAAAAGCCCCAAAGCTTTATGATCTGACCACACTGCAGAGAGAAGCAAACCGTATCTATGGAATGACAGCCAAACAGACATTAGATACCGCCCAGAGCCTGTACGAAAAGAAGCTGATCACTTATCCAAGAACGGACAGTCAGTATCTGACCGAAGATATGGAGCAGACCGCAAGAAATGTGGTACGTCAGATTTATGAGAAATATCAGCTGACAGGTCCTTTCGATCAGCCGGAACAGCCAGATGTGAAGAAAGTCATGAATAACAGCAAAGTGACAGATCACCATGCAATCATCCCAACGATGGAACTTACATCCTGCCATATGGATGAACTGAAATCCTGGGAAGAAAAGATTCTGTTTCTGATCGCAGTCCATACGGTCATGGCAATGAGTAAAGATCACATTTACCAGGAAACAGAGATTGAAGTGGAATGCCAGGGAGAAGTCTTCAAGACAAAAGGAAAAACTGTCCTGCAGGATGGATGGAAAATCTTTGAAAACTGCTTCAAAAATAAGGACCGCATGGCAATAGCAGATCCAGATCAAGAAATGAAAGAGAGGATTCCGAAAGTAACCAAAGGACAGACTTTCTATGCTGTAGCTGCAGAAAAGACAGAACATTTCACATCACCGCCAAAACCATACAGTGAAGATACGCTCCTTGCGGCAATGGAAACTGCTGGAAATAAGGAATTCGATGAAGATACAGAAAAGAAAGGATTAGGAACTCCGGCAACAAGAGCCGGTATCATCGAAAAACTGATCTATTCCCAGTATGCCACCCGAAAAGGAAAACAGATCATTCCAACAGATGATGGAAAAGTCCTTGTTGAGATTCTTCCAGACTTCCTGAAATCTGCAAGTATGACTGCAGAATGGGAAAATCAGCTGCTCTTGATGGAGCATGGAGAAATTGCACCGGAACAGTTTATGACTGGGATCAAAAATATGCTCACCATGATGCTGAATGGATGTGATGCGATCTCCGAAGAAGAAACAAGAAGATTTCAGACCAGAGAAAGCATTGGAACCTGTCCGGTATGCGGCAGCCTGGTATACGAAAGCAAGACCAACTTCTATTGCAGCAACCACGATTGTCACTTTGCTCTCTGGAAAGATAACCGCTATCTGCAGAGCATGGAAAAAACCATGGATAAAAAGATGGCTGCAGAACTTCTGAAAAACGGAAGTGTGCATGTAAAAGACCTGTATTCCAGAAAGAAAAATATGTACTTTGAGGCAGATCTTCATATGGATGCAGATGAAACCGGAAGGGTGAATTTCTCTTTATCCTTTCCACAAAAGAAACCAAAAAACAAAAGCAAAAAGAAATAAGAAAACAGATTAGAGGAGAAAACGAAGAATGAATTTTAATGAATTTGTAAATGAAGTAAAGGACAATATCAAACTCTTTTTACCAAGGGATTATGAGAATGCAGAGGTATCAACGATGGAGTGTCATAAACTGAACCGTGCCTATACGGGACTGATGGTGAGAAAAGAAGGTGAGATGCTTACCCCGACGATCAATCTTAACCGGCTGTATGAAGCATATAAAGCACAGCCTGGCGTAACAATGGAAACTGTATGCAGAAAGATTGCAGATATAGTTATTGAGGCACCGATACAGGTTGATCTGAAAGCTATTTTAAACTATGAAGATGTGAAGGACAAGCTGTTTATCCGTGTGTCATCAGCCGAAGCAAATAAGGAAGTCCTCGAAATTGTGCCACACCAGTTAAAGGAAGATCTTGCAATTACCTATCATGTGGCAGTAGGCAAGAATCAGGATGGATTAAGTTCCATGCTGATTACAAATGAAATGATGAAGGAATATGGAGTGACACAGGAGCAGATTCATGAAGACGCTATGAAAAGTTCACCGTGTGTCATGGTCCCAGAGGTATCAAGTATAGGTGTACTGATAGATGAAATATATCAGAAAAATATTCTCATGCTGACACCAGATGAACGTGAAATGCTGCAGGAAACATTGCAGGAGTCAAGCGAGATGCCGACATTCTTTGTTGTTACGAATACAGAAAGAATTGATGGAGCCGGTGTGATCTTTTATCCGGAATTCATGGATAACATGGGGGAACTTCTTGGAAATGATTTCTTCATTTTGCCATCATCCATCCATCAAATGCTGGTCTTTCCAGATGACGGGCAAGTGGATGCAGAAATGTTAAGAGATATGGTAAAAGAAGTAAATGCCACTCAGGTAGCCCCCGCAGAACGCCTTACCAATGATGTATATCACTTTGATACAAAGGATCATGTCTTTGAAAAAGCTGACAGATTCACAGAACGTCAGAAAGAAAAAGAAGCACAGGCTGCAAAAACGGAGAAAGCCGGAAAAGAACAGCCGGATAAGAAACCGAAAGCAAAGAAACATGATATGGAACTTTAATACCAAGCATGAAAAACGTTAAATGAGCAAACGCCCTGCGGCATAAAGAAATGTCGTAGGGCGTTTTTGGAAAGGAGTATTATGACAGAACAAAATAAAACTACTACTATTCCACTGCCTGTTCAGGGAAAAGATATGGACAGCATTATGCAGTCACTGGAATCCGGTGTGGAAGAACTTTTTACAAGTAACCGCTATCAGGAATTTCTTAAGACCATGGCAAAGTTTCACAATTATTCTTTTAATAATACAATGCTGATTGCCATGCAGCGACCGGATGCTACGCTTGTTACCAGTTACAAAAACTGGCAGTCCATGGGTAGACAGGTCATGAAAGGGGAAAAAGGAATTACAATCATTGCACCGGCACCATATAAGAAAATGAAGGAAAAAGAGGTTCTGGATGAAAATCAGCGACCAATCATGGGAACTGATGGAAAACCTAAGACTGAACAGGTGGAAGTTACAGTTCCGCATTTTAAAGCAGTTACCGTCTTTGATATTGCTCAGACATCCGGAGAACCGATACAGACACTGGCACCGGAATTATTGACTGCAGCTGTACAGGACTTTGATTCTTTCATGCAGGCCATTCAGAAAATATCCCCAGTACCGATACGATTCGATGAGATCGATGGCAATGCCAATGGATATTATCATAATGCAGACAAGGAAATCGTGATCAAAAAAGGGCTCAGTGAAAGTCAGACCTTAAAGACTGCTATTCATGAAACAGCCCATGCTAAACTGCATGACAAGGAAATCATGGAAAGCCTGGGTGTAGAAAAAGACCGTCTGACAAAAGAGGTTGAAGCAGAATCCGTTGCTTACTGTGTGTGTTCTTCCTTTGGTTTGGATACATCGGATTATAGTTTTCCTTATATTGCAGGTTGGAGCAGCAGCCGGGAAATGAAGGAAATGAAAGCATCTATGGATGTGATCCGCAAGACAGCCGGTGAAATGATCGATCAGCTTACAGAAGAACTGGAAATCATTCTTGAAGAAAAACAAAAAACAGAATTACATAAAAAATACGGCATTCTGGTAGATGCACTGGAAGCAGCCGGATACCGCTATGATTATCGGGAAAGCGAACCGGGACATATTGTACTGGCACCGGATGGGACACATGAAATTGCTGGGTATTTGCAGTTTGAATCATGGGAAGATATCAAAGATTGGCTGGAAGATACGATTGCAGAAGGAACGGATATTTCGGAAAGAGTTGATCGGGCTTTGTATCCATTTAAGTTTGATTATACCCTAGAGGAAGAAATGTTCAGAGGGAATGGTGACCGCTATGCGATTTACCATGTGGATGAAGGCACACCGGGAAAACAACATTTATTTATGAATATGACAATGGTCAAAGAAGATGGCATTACAATCGATGCGGACAATTATAAATGTGTCTATTCTGGCAGATTACATGAAAATGAAAAGCTGGATGATTTGTACGCTATGTTCAACGATAATCCACCGGCAGATTATAAAGCACATTCTATGTCGGTCAGTGATGTTATCATTACAAACCGTGGTGGGGATATGCAGGCATATTACGTGGATCGATTTGGATTTGCAGAACTTCCAGACTTTGCAGCACAAAGAGAAAAAATACTCGATATTGTCCCGGAAATAGAAAATGTGGATTATGAAAATGATCTTACATGTATCAGCTTTTATGCGGCTGAATGTGCTGAATTTCCTGTAATGGGTGAAGTACATTATGACCTGACATTACCAGAAGCCTTGGAAACTTATGAGAAAATCCCATCAGAACGTATGCATGGACTGAAATGTGTTGGCTTTGATCTGAAAGACGGAAGTGATTATGAAGGAATGCAGAGTCTGATGATTGAAGGAAAAATACAGAAAGAATTTTTGAATTCGATTCCTGGATTTAGAGAAAATTCTTATGTGCAAAATGCAATCAGTCGTGTGGAAAAGTACTTGGAAGAAAGATATCCAAATGTGGAAAATCCTCTGGAATCCAATAAGAAAGTGGATAACGAAAAAAATATAAGCGAAGAAAAAAACGAGAAGGAGCTGAATATACAGATGAAACCAATACCGAAAAAGAAAAGGGGGGAAATGAGCCTATGAGAAATGTAAACCTGGAAGAAAACGAACTGACTATTACTGCTATCTTCCAGCAGCACACAAAGGAAGAAACAATCCAAACACTGAAAGAAGCTTTGGAAGTTCTGGAACAGGAAGAAAGTGATCCTGAGAATGATGAAAT
>ENA-OQKV01000172-OQKV01000172.1-human-gut-metagenome-genome-assembly--contig:-NODE-172-length-27158-cov-3.620140_pt1 | contig 27158 bp, 28 predicted proteins | sample MGYA00242655_ERZ504811 | MGnify/ENA primary metagenome ERZ504811 (study PRJEB26092, sample SAMD00036406) | human gut metagenome | host: Homo sapiens | study: EMG produced TPA metagenomics assembly of...
TTGTAAGCATTCCTACTATTTTTTTTCTCATTTTGCTATCCCCCAATTAATAATTAATAATTAAAATTTAAAATAATAAACCTTTTAAATATTCATAAGACTGTTTACAATCCGCAACCGGATCATTTGGCCATGCATCACATTCTACTAACCAGTCTCCATCATAGCCTTTGCTCTTTACATATTCGATGACACCTTTGTTATCAACATTTCCTGTTCCAAGAGGTGCAAATGTACCATTATCATGGAGATCTTTCAAATGAATGAAAGCAATTCTGTCATAGTATTTTTTGATAAAGGTCAACGGATCATAACCGCCGGCTTTTAAGTGTGCCAGGTCCGGACAGATCTTGATATCAGATGCTGCAAAGAGTTCATCAATTTCCTTTGGTTTCTCTGCGATAGATCCAAGATGAGGATGGAAGCATGCTACAAGTCCATACTCCTCTGTAATCTCCATTACTTTTGAAAGGCCTTTTGCGAGAAGTTCCACATCACCCGGCTGGATTCCTTTTCCTCTGATAGCACCACCACAGATTACAAAGTATTTGACGCCAACCTTTGCTGCCATTTCAGCAACTGCTCTTAAGTGAACCATTTCGTCTTCCAATGCGTCCTGATAAATGAAATTTGCTCCTACACAAACGCTCATCATATCCGCACCGTATTTGGCCAGCATATCAATCAACACCTGTGGATCATCCGCATAATTTGTAAGATTGCCTTCCAGGACTTCGATACTCTTAAATCCAATCTTGGTAATCTGCTCTAATGTAGCCTCATCATCTGTCATTGTTACGTAACGAATATCCTTCACACTAGTTACTCCACCGCCGGCACCAACAAGTGGTCCAAAAGCATTTGTCATATACCCAATTTTCATTTCTGCACCCTATACCTTTCGTTTTTCTATATTTTTCTGATTGGTTAAATTTACGTAAATTTATTGTAGCTTTACTATATCATTTATTCTATTTGCTGTCAATCATAAGGTTGGTATTATCATTCACTTCGGCACTTTTCACATTTATCCCCTTTTGTTTTTGTTTATTTTTCTATATTTAACTATATTTTTCTCACAAATAAAAAAACAGGATCTGACATTCTATTTTCACATATCTAATAGAAGTCGATCCTGTTTCTATTTTTCTATAATCGTCTTATATTTTTCTATATTTCATTCAGGCAAGTCCAGTTTAAAGCCTGTTTAATCTCTTCAGGCAAAGGCTCTTTATACGATTTCTGCCAGACTTTCTGCAGATTATACCGATCCACATACACCGGTTCCACGCCAATATAGGACGGCACCACTTCGTCCAGGAGAGCTTTCACTGCAACAGTCGCAACTGCCTCTCCCTGCTCATATGGCATCTGTGCACTGATCGCTTTTACCATTCCGCCCTTAGCCAGATTTAATGCAATGTTATATTCCAGGTCACCGGTTGATACAATGACATCTTCTCTCCCCATATCTGTCAGGGCATTCAATACATATTTTGCCGGTGCATCCCAGGAAACATAAATTCCCTCGATCTGAGGATATTCCTCTAACATTTGTTTTGTTAATTCATATGTTTCTTCTGCCTTGACAAAGGTTTTCGTATCACAGATTTTTAATTCCGGAAATTCTTCCACAATAATCTGCTCTGCAGCACTGTCTCTTTGTCTGGTGGCATAGAAATCTTCTGACTGATGTTTCATCATGCCCACATTTGTCAAATGCATTTTTCTTAAATTTTCACCAAGTCCCCGGCCAATATTTCTTCCATGAGAACGCTCATTAACAGAAATACAGCTTACATAATCATTCGCCCTGAAACCATTTGGTATATTAGACATAAATATCATTTTTGTTTTTCCACTTGCAATCTCATGGTATGCCTGTGATGTGATTTTTGTGTCTGTTGGAATTGATATCAAGATATCCGGTTCCAGAAGCTTAAGGCTTCTAAGCTGCTTTGACTGCAATTCCGGATCAAAATGAGCATCTACAACTGCAATAATCTGAATATTGAATTTATCAAATATATTGCGGATTCCCTCTTCCAGAAGCAGAGAATGGGATTTTCCTGAATAATGAAAAGACATTGCCGCAGTAAAAGTATGTCTCTGACATTCTTCCTGCTCTTCTTCTGTCAACACTAAATCTGATATATCTCCTGCCCTTTCACCAAAAGGTCCTCTTCCAATCCCGCTGGTAGAACGTCTGACGCAAAGCTGAGTGGGAAGCAAAATAGTCTTCGCTTCACTTTTTTCTGACTGCGTTTGAATTTCTTTAATTCTATCCTGAATACACAAAAAGGCCTCTTTACAGATCTGATTGACATCCTGTTTCACAGTAGTAGTAGGTGGATTTATCAGGGTTGCCCAGGAAAAATCATTAAAGCACACAACCGAAAGATCTTTTGGACACTCGATTTCATGCTCAGAAATATAATTATAAACATGATATATGGTATCCAGATTAGCCACAAAAATAGCAGATGGCTGGTGTACATCATTCAAAAGCTTATCCAGGGCAATCTTTACAGATACTTTACCCTTCAGATTATCAACAATATATTGATCCTGAATCGGAATCTGATTATCCCGCAATGCCCGTTTATACCCTTCAATCCGCTCACGATTAAATTCCCTGTCTTCACTGCCGCACAAAATCGCAATATTTTCATGTCCCGAACGGATCAGATGCATAGTCGCCTTATAAGCTCCCTCTTCATTCGCAGTGCTTACCCTGTCACACGCCACACCCGGAATGCTGTTTCCAATGATCACAACAGGCACTGAAACTGAATTAAGCATTTCACTAAGTTTTTCTGTTGCTACAGAAGCAGTAACAAAAATACCCTTCATTTTTGAGGAATTAATCAAACTACAGGTTAAAAATTCCAGCATTCCTTCACTTTCTATACTTACACGAACCAGTTCACATCCCTGCTCCCCTGCCAGTTTACGTAATTCCTGCTCAACAGAACTGTCAAAATGGGCAAAAGGAGATGATGTAAGATAGAGATAAAACTCTGGTCCTGCATCTGCTGCAATTGCTTTCTGCTTCTCCATCAGTATCTTATTTTTTGTCCGCTCTTTTTCCCGCATTTTCTTTTTTACTACAAAATTTGGAGGAGTTTCTGCATTTGCAATCGCTTCTTCAACTCGTTTACGTAATTCAGGACTGACAAAACGTGTATTATTAACAACATGCGATACCGTTGCAACCGATACGCCTGCCGCATTTGCAATATCTTTAATAGTTGCCATATTTTTTCCTCTTATCATTTTATCTCTTAGCTGTCATTTTTATTATAAAATGTCCTACTTAAAATAGCAACTATTATTCTGTTTACAAATTTCATAAGATTTTTCTTCCTGTTCACTTCGTTCCAGGCAACATAACAAAGTGACGGGAAACCCCGCCACTTTTATGTCCGTTTATTTTCGTATATTTTTTTGATTTTTTCCGCTACCTGCTGCAGTTTCTGAGCACGATGACCGAAGATTCTCAATGCCAGATCTCCGGTTGTGAGACGGGTAACTCCGCCATCTATTTCTGAATCTTCGTCAAGGATCTGCCAGATTTTTTCCTGAAGTTCCAGATTGATTGCTGAATCTGCTGACTTTACAGTTCCGGATTCCTGACTGCAACTTTCACCATCTCTGCTGCAGATCTTAGAAAGAAACAGGTTTGCCATATGTGTGTAACCCTCGTACATTCCGATTCCTTCCATGGGCATTTTGTCCGGTTCGTAGCGAGTGTTGTCGCGATAGATGAGTTTGTCCCCTCTGTACAGCAGGACTTTTGAGGAGAATCTGCGGTACTGAAAACGTTCGTCATGAGCGTTTCGACCACAGGAGATGATCTCCAGCAGGAATAAACGAGAGGTTTCGTCTTCCAGATGGATAGTCATCTTGCTGTCAAAGGCTGACTGTGCAAAAGGAATCACCGGCTGGGGATAGTAGTATAATGTAGCGTTTTTGTCTACCTGTACTTCAATAGTTCGGGCGGCTGAGCCTTCGTCCATTTTGTGGATTTTCTCAAAGGACTGGGACAGGACTTCCAGATCTGCGCCTTCCTTTACATGATAGGAAAATTCCTGGGAATCGCCTGCCATAATTCCTGCGGAAGCACAGAGCGGCATGATCTGGATCCCACCGTTTTCTTTTTCGAAAGGCATCATGATCTTGTATGGTGCTGTAAAAGACAGATCTTCCAGAATAGTCCTTCCGTCTTTTAAGGCTGCGCAGGCGCTGATGCGGGATATTTTTCCGAATTTGTTATCCATAGGCATTTTCCTTTACATTCCTTCTAAGAGTACGTTCTTCTTGATCCACTCTACTACTTTATCTACATTCTCATCTCCGCGGATATTTGTAAACTGGAATGGTCTGTCACCACGCATTTTTTTGGAGTCTCTTTCCATTACTTCGAGACTTGCACCTACATATGGAGCCAGGTCTATCTTATTAATTACAAGAAGATCAGAACGTGTGATTCCAGGACCGCCTTTACGCGGAATCTTATCTCCTTCTGCTACATCAATGACAAAGATTGTTGCATCTACCAGCTCCGGACTGAATGTTGCAGACAGGTTATCTCCGCCGCTTTCGATGAAAAGAAGTTCAATATCAGGGAAGCGTTCCATCATCTCATCTACTGCTTCCAGATTCATGGAAGCGTCTTCACGTATGGCTGTGTGAGGGCATCCACCTGTCTCTACACCAATGATCCTCTCTACAGGAAGAACGCTGTTCTTTGCAAGGAACTGGGCGTCTTCTTTTGTGTAGATATCATTTGTGATGACACCAATGCTGTAATCCTTTGCCATCTTTCTTGACAGTGCTTCAATAAGTGCTGTTTTTCCGGAACCTACAGGTCCGGCAACTCCGATTTTTACGTATGACATAACCGATTTCCTCTTTTCTACTTTACTTGTTGATAGCTTCTTATAATCTGTTTACTGACTTTCCACATATTATTTTTGAAGATTTCATATTATACACATGATTCTGTTTCTATCCACACTTGAGCCTGGAATAACCTAATACCAAATTCAAGCTACGACATATATAGCCTGGAATACAACTTCTCATGCTGGATTCCTCTGATATCAAATCCAGGCGCAGAGAGACATAAGTCCTCCTCGCTTCTGTTCATGACATCCTTTAATATCTCATCAAATTCCCCATAGCATCCGCTCAGAAGCTGCTGCCCGGATGTCTGGCTGAGGGGGATTGTTTTTACGCAGTTGGTGACGATTGCAGATGTCTGGGCATATAGATAATGTGCCAGCGCCTCTTCCAGAGGAATCTGTATTTCTGCACAGAAAACTCCGTAAATACAGCAATGATTTACTGCTTTTCCCTTTCTCGCATCCAGATATTCTCTGAAAATCCCTGTTTCACTGATGGAAAGTCCAAGCTTTTCAATGGTCTTGGCAAAACGGGAACCCATTTTTCTGGCAGCTTCTCTCTGTTCCATAGGAATTCTGGATGCTTCCAGAAGTTCTTCCAGGTACAGAAGTTCCTGCAGGTCTTTTTTCTCTGCAGCTTCGTATGCAAGTCTGGCTGCCAGAAGTTCTGTATACGCAAGATTCCATTTGATTTTGTGAGTAATATACTCTCTGGCTGTATCTACATTGTGGACAATTCCACGCTGAATATAAGTCTCAAGTCCCTGGGAGTGGGAATATCCTCCGATAGGGAACAGCGCATCATTTACCTGTAGAAGATAGAACTGTTTTTCTGACATGAAGAACCTCCGTTGTTATTAATGATGATGATTATGAATACTTGCAGAAATTCTCTTGTCAAAGTCCAGCTTCAACACTTCTTTCTCTGCCTGAACTCCATGGATTTTCTGAAGCATAACAAGCATTGGCTCATTATAAATCGTAATAAACGTGTCGTTCTCTCCCCAGAAAAGTGGTGCATGTCTGTTGCCAATTTCGTAGCAAACTTTTGCAGACATTTTCTCATGTCCGGGAGTCAGAGAAACGCGGATCACTTCACATGGCGGTGTATTTACCACTACAAGTTTCTCATCATCTGCATAGATCACATCATCCTGATACAGACCTCTGGCAAGAATGGAAATCGTCCATGCGGATTCCCACTTCTGTTCCTTTGTCTGTTGTTTTCTTATGTATTTTCTTGAATGCTTCGTGCCATTCAATATCTACATATTCTATTGTTTTTCCTGTAGTATCAAAGTCATGAAGCTTTCCTAAAACCTGTTCACACAGCATTATTTTCGACCTCCTGAATCCGATAAAAATTTCTTATCAGATTTATTTTTTACCAAATCTGAAGTAACATCATAACTCCAGGGATCCATGCAGTTACGATTCCTTCAAATACCTGAAGATATGGAACGAATTTTCCCAGTTTCTTTCCACAGATATCTTCTACGAAAGCAGTTCCCCAGAGAATTGCCCACAGATACCAGATTGCTGCCCAGCGCAGATCCGGTGTGATTCCCAGTGCAGTGCTTCCTGTAAATCCTTCGATTGTACCGAAGATCACCGCATTGATGGCTACAAAAAGTGAAAAACCATGCAAATGGGATCGGGCTTGCTTTCAGGAATTTACTCAGGGCTACGAAAAGATAGGTAAAGCAGAACAGTAATCCTGTTCCTGCTGCATAATAATTGCCCTGCACCATATTGACAAAGTTAATAAATAAAGAAAGACCACCTGTAAAGATATTCATAATGGCGGTTGATTTTCCGTCTACATTGTATAAAGAACACATACCGTTGTTGATCAGTACGATTCCTACGAATAAAAGACAAACTCCTAACATAATATTCTCTCCTCTCCTGCTTCTTCAGTATATTTTTCTGTTTATATTTCGTAAGTGGAAATACTTTTATTCAACACGCATAACAAGATGAATTCATATAAAAATCAGAATTTTATACTGACAGGACTGTCATTATATTGTTTGGTAAGTTCTTATAAAAGTTCTCACAAAACTCCATAAATAACAGTCCTGCGAATATCATTTTTATGATCAGATAACCAGAATGTAATGGTTTAAAGTTGTTTAGAACAGACTGTAAAGCTGTGTCAGCGGAAGTTTCTCTGCCGGTTTGGAAGTAATCTCTTCACCGTCAACAGTAACCTTATATGTCTCCGGATCTACAGTCAGTTCCGGTGTTCTGTCGTTAAATACCATATCTTTTTTGCTGATATTTCTGCATCCCTTTACAGGTACTACAGTTTTCTCAAGACCGTATTTCTCTTTTACATTCTCATCCATGGCAGCCTGGGACACAAAGGTCAGGCAGGCTTCGTTCTTAGCTTTTCCATGAGCTGCAAACATTGGCTGATAGAGAACCGGCTGTGTAGTCGGAATGGATGCATTTGCATCACCCATCTTGGATGCAATGATCATACCGCCTTTGATGATGATATCCGGTTTTGTTCCAAAAAATACCGGATTCCAGAGAACAAGGTCTGCAAATTTACCTTCTTCCACAGAGCCCACATACTGGGAAATACCGTGTGTGATCGCCGGGTTGATGGTATATTTGGAGATATAACGTTTTACACGGAAGTTGTCATTGTCATGTCCTGCATCTTCCGGAAGTGCGCCTCTCTCATCTTTCATCTTGCTTGCTGTCTGCCAGGTACGTGTGATAACCTCACCTACACGTCCCATAGCCTGAGAGTCAGAGCTCATCATACTGAAGATACCCATATCATGAAGAACATCCTCTGCTGCGATTGTCTCAGGACGGATTCGGGAATCTGCAAATGCAACATCTTCCGGAATTCTCTTGTCAAGGTGATGGCAGACCATCAGCATATCCAGATGCTCATCCAGAGTGTTTACTGTGTATGGCATTGTCGGGTTTGTGGAGGATGGCAGTACGTTCGGAGCTGCTGCTGCGCGGATAATATCCGGTGCATGTCCGCCGCCTGCACCCTCTGTATGATAAGTGTGGATGGTTCTGCCGCCGATGGCTGCAAGTGTATCTTCCACACATCCACCTTCATTTAATGTGTCTGTATGGATGGCAACCTGTACATCATATTCATCTGCCACATTCAGACAGTGATTGATAACTGCAGGTGTTGCGCCCCAGTCCTCATGAATCTTCAATCCCATGGCACCAGCTTTTACCTGCTCGATAAGAGGAGCTTCGTCAGAGCAGTTACCTTTTCCAAGGAAACCAAGGTTCATCGGATACTCTTCTGCTGCCTTTAACATCATTCTTAAATTCCATGGTCCAGGTGTACAGGTTGTTGCATTGGTACCATCCGCCGGGCCTGTACCGCCACCGATCATGGTAGTTACACCACTGTAGAGTGCACAGTCGATCTGCTGCGGGCTGATGAAATGAATATGGGTGTCAATTCCACCTGCGGTTACAATCATTCCCTCACCGGCAAGTGCCTCTGTAGATGCACCAACTGTCATTCCAGGTGTCACACCGTCCATGATATCCAGGTTTCCGGCCTTACCGATTCCCGCAATCTTACCGTCTTTGATACCGATATCTGCTTTGATGATTCCAGTGGAATCTACGATCAGTGCATTGGTAATCACGAGATCAAGATCACCATCTTTGCTACAGGTTTTTACAGACTGCCCCATACCGTCACGGATTGTCTTGCCGCCGCCGAACTTTACTTCGTCTCCATAGGTTGTATAATCTTTCTCTACCTCAATCACAAGGCTTGTATCTGCCAGACGTACCTTATCTCCTGTAGTCGGGCCATACATTGCCGCATATTTGCTTCCGGAAATTTTTGTACTCATTGTTGTCCCTCCTTACAGAAATCCTTTTAATTTCGCAGTTTCCATGGATGCTGCTTTTGTATCGTCAGTTGCCTGTGCACGGGTAAGGTCATTCAGTCCGAATACTCTCTGTCTGCCGCCCATTTCTGTAAGCTGAACCTCTTTTTCTTCACCCGGCTCAAATCTTACAGATGTTCCTGAAGGAATGTCCAGATGATATCCATAGGCTTTTTCCCTGTCAAAATAAAGGCATTTATTTACTTCAAAGAAGTGAAAATGAGAACCGACCTGAACCGGTCTGTCGCCTTTATTTGCCACTGTTACTGTCACTGTTTTCTTGCCTTCATTAAGTGTGATCTCACGATCTGCGGCCATAATTTCACCGATTTTCATGCTCATTTTCCTCCTTACTGAATTGGATTATGTACTGTCACAAGCTTGGTTCCATCTGGGAATGTTGCTTCTACCTGAACTTCACTGATCATATCAGCAACACCGTCCATTACGTCATCCTTTGTAAGGATCTTGGTTCCAAGCTGCATCAGCTCTACTACTGTTTTACCATCTCTTGCAAGCTCCAGGAGTTCAGAACTGATATACGCAAGTGCCTCCACGTAATTCAGTTTCAGACCTCTTTCCTTTCTCTCTTTTGCAAGATTTCCTGCCATATGAAGCATTAATTTTTCCTGTTCTTTGGGATTCAGCCTCATGATATTCCTCCTCTCGAATTGTGCGAATTATAATATGCAAAAATCTGTTACTGTTCACTCCGTTCTCAGTAACGTAGCCAAAATTCATTCCAGATTGCCTGCGGCAATGGAATTTTGGCTTGTATGTCTCGGGATTTTGGCATATTCATGCCAAAACACCTCGCGGGATAGTGGTGTGTGAACAGTAACAAAAATCTTCGTAGTACGCAAAAAAGAGCAGACAATGGGATTCTTTCTCAGACCCCATTGTCTGCTCTTTGCACGAAAATTTTTATATAGGGGATTATAACTTGTGTTTCTTTGATGGTCAAGATGTTTTTTTGTGTAATTTTTTGTTTCTTTTTATATTACACCAACCATAACACTATCTTCTTTTTGTAACTCGAATTTTATAAAACTTTTGCAAGAAATTCTTTCGTTCTCTTATGTTGTGGCTTTTCAAATACTTCTTCTGGAGAACCGTCTTCTAATATAGCTCCCTGATCAAAAAACAATACCCTATCACTCACTTCTCTGGCGAATCCCATTTCATGGGTAACTATAAGCATTGTAATTCCCTCTCCTGCCAATTTCTTCATTACATCAAGTACTTCTCCTACCATTTCAGGATCTAATGCTGAAGTTGGTTCATCAAATAAAAGAATTTCAGGGTTCATAGCCAGTGCTCTTATAATCGCAACCCTTTGTTTTTGACCTCCGGAAAGCTTTGATGGATAAGATAGTGCTTTCTTCTCCAACCCAATTCTCTTTAACAGTCCTATTGCTTTTTCATCTGCTTCCTCTTTTTTCCATTTTCCTAATCTTACAGGTGCAAGAGTTATATTTTTCAGCACTGTCATATTTGGAAATAAATTAAAATGCTGAAATACCATTCCTACATTTTCTCGATATTTATCAATATCTTTCCTTTTTTCCAGAATGCTCTCCCCTTCTATAATAATTTCTCCTTCATCTGGTACCTCCAGAAGATTCAGGCATCTCAAAAAAGTAGATTTTCCAGATCCTGAAGGGCCGATAATACAGACACATTCACCTTTTCGTATTTCTATATTAATACCCTTGAGAACCTGCACATTTCCAAAAGATTTTTTCAGATTATGTACACTAATCACTTTGTCTCATTCTCCTTTCCATCTTTTCGAGAAATATAGAGAGTATTTTCACAATCAGATAATACATAATTCCAGCAGTTATCAATGGTATAAACATCTGATAGGTTCTTGATGAAACATAACTGGAAGCTTTGGTAAGATCCATAATACCTACATATCCCAAAATGGAAGTCTCCTTAATCAACTGTATAAATTCATTTCCCATTGCAGGCAGAATATTTTTTAAAGCCTGTGGAATAATAATAAATCTCATTGTATCTTTATATCCAAGTCCCAGAGATCTTCCGGCTTCCTGCTGTCCTTTATCAACTGCCATAATTCCGGCACGTATCACTTCAGACACGTAGGCACCACTGTTAATCCCGAAGCTCACAACTGCTGCCACATATCCCAACCGGCTATGAAAGACAGCAAAATACACGATCATCAATTGTAATACCGAAGGGGTTCCACGAATCACATCTACATATATATGGATAATCCTCGACAATACAGTTTCTTTTTTCTTACGATCGGCATTCAATTTTATCATTGCTGCCATTAATCCAATCACAGTTCCCAAAAGTACTGACATGATTGAAACCAGGAGCGTAACCTGTAGTCCATTCAGGTAATATTTCCAACGGTTATCCTGCAGAAAAATAAATTTGAAAGTTCCAATTATTCCTGTGTTATCTGCTATCTGAACTTGCGTTGTATCATTTTCTCCTGAGAAAAATTTTTCATAAATCTGGTCATATTCTCCATTATCTTTTAACTTTTTCAGTCCCTTATTTACTGTATTTAAAAGTTCTGTATTTCCTTTTTCAATACAATACACTGTATCCTCTTCCGTTCCATCCACTTTCTGATAAACAATATCATCATTCTGTCTGCAGTAAATCTCTGCCATAATAGTATCAATTAAGACAGCATTTACACCTCCGTTTTTTCAGTTCCATTACTGCACTTGCAGCGTTCTTAAAGCGGACAACTGTTGCATTTTCAACAACACCATAGTCTGTATTCTCTCCGGATACAATAAAATCACTCTGGGATCCTTCCAAAAACTGCTACTCTTTTCCCGGATAATTCAGCAAAATCATACAAAGGTGTTTTCTGACTGCTTACAATGCTCTGGAATCCCGTATAATAAACATCCGAAAAATCTACACTTTTTTCCCTTTCTTTTGTTGGTCCTATCGCTGCTGCAATAATCTGAATATTTCCGGTTTCCATAGAACCAACCAAAGAATCAAAGGGCATATCTTTCCATTCCAATTCCAGATTTTCTTCTTGGGCAATTGCTTCCAGAAGTTCATAATCAAAACCTGTGAGATTTCCATCACTGTCCAGATATTCAAACGGTGCATATTCTGCATTCGTTCCGACAGTTATCTTTTCCTTAGCATAGACACTCTGCGTTCTACATGCACATAAGAAAAGCAGAGTAAGCATGATGCATGAAAAAACTTTTATTTTCATTTTATCACTCATAGCTGATCTCCTATAATATGAGTTTTAGCGTATAAATGTTTCATATGCTTTCATATTCCGTTTATCTGCTCTAGCCGGATCTTCAAAATAGTCAAATTCTGTAATTTCCTGTCCAAGATACCCCTTATATCCATGACGATTGACTGCCTTCAGAAACTCCTCAAGATTATGCGTTCCATCCCCCCAAATCAGATGACCATACGGATTTCCATCAATAAAATGCATATGGATAATATCATCTCCAAGTATATCAAACCATTGATCAATTGTTTCACCGGCAACTCCCATTGCTGTGGTATCAATCATCGCTTTCAGATTTGGATGATTTACCTCATCCAGCATTCTTTTTACATCATATACCGTAGTAGCAAGGTTGGATTCCTGTGGACGAAGAGATTCCATTGCCAGTCGAATATTTTTTGTTTTGGCATATTCTGCCAAAACAGACAGCATTTCCCTTGAACGTTTCCAGGCTTCCTCCCTGTCTTCATTCCAATATCCCCATCCTGAATTGATTGCCATTGTTTCTACACCCAATTCTTCACCGGCATCTAGCGCTTTCTTAAAATATGCCATACTTTTTTCAAACTGCTCTTTTTCCTGTGCAGCAAACTGATATTGGTATGTACAATTTTCCGGTGTAATCACCTTCACAGTCAAATCTCTTTCATCAAGAAGTTTTCTGACATGTTTACAGTCAGAATATTCTACATAGCTTAAAAAGAAATGCGGTGTTCCAGGCCATAATTCAATTGTTTTAAATCCGGCTTCTTTTTGTGCATCAAGAAAATATTCCAATGAATAAAATAAATAATGAATATTCATACCTGCCAACTGTTCTCTGTTGATTAATTTCTCCATTTTTATCCTCCATGCTTTCTTCTGCTGCCTGTTCATAGTTCAATAATACCTATATAATTTCCTATTTTTCCAGTTTACTACCCATATATCTATGAAAATCAGGATCTGACGGAATATTCAAATCTATCTTTCTTGCCTGTGATGTCATAACAAACAACATTTGTACAGGCAGAATATATTCCAGAATTGAAAACTCAAGATCGTCTGTAAACGTACAGTTCAGTATATATTTTGTATTTTCATCTGCCAAAGCGGAATTAATTCCAAATAAACAGTAACCCTGCTTTGTATAATAATCGAACAATTTTCCCATTTCGATTTCTTTCATAACCATTGGGTGGAAAAATATATAAAAAGTTAGTTTTTGAAGTGACAGCATTATACATACCATGCATAAATTCTTCTGCTTCATATCCCCTCACCGGAAATCTGCAAGTCTCAGAAAATTTTAATATTCCCTCCAGTAGCAAACTCCTCATTTTATTACCGGAAATAAGTATCATATCTTCATTATCCTTTAGTTTCTCTGATATTTCTGAACACCAGAGTTTGCTTATCTGCAGAACATTTTTCATATTCTTTATTACAGCATCTATTCGCTTTTTTTTAGTTTTCAGCTTCTTTTTTCTGTAATCCTTCCAATGCTTTCGGCAGTATCAATAATCCATATCATCAAAGTCAATACTGTTGCCGTAAAACCTTTGGTTGTTGCACCAGCATCTTCATAACCACATTCAATATATATGTTAGCATCTGCATGTCTGGTAATTTCCGTATCATATTCACCGGTCATTGAAATTGTGACAATGCCGCGCTCTCTAACATCATCCAGTGCCTTTATGACTGCTGCACTGGTTCCCTGTTGTGAAATTCCTGTTACCACTGCGCTTTTTGAAATAAATTCATAATCCTCTATAAGCATTACTGGGTATACAGGTGTAACCCGTATACCCAGTAATTTCTTTGCAAAATCGGCTACAGCTACTGCTGCATTATAAGAAGATCCTGAACCTGTCAGGTAAATTTCTGATATTTTCTTATCTTTCAGCACTCTGCTGCTGTCCTCAAGAATTTCCTTCTTATGTTTCCAATATGTATTGCAGGATACCAGGAGTCTCATATATGTAATCCATTGCATTTCCATGGTACAGCATATATTTTCTCCTCTTTATCTTTTGCTTTATATATTATATTTCTAGTACAGCGAAAATTAAGTTTCTGCTATATTGACGCAGGATGATTTCTTCATCTGCAAGGCGGAGGAATGAGGCGTAGCGGTGGCTACGGCGATTGACGACAACGCCGCAGATGAAAAATCAGACAAGTCAATATAGCAGTTACTTAATATTCGATGTACTAGTATAATCCATTTTAATCGTCTTTATGTTTGAAGTATGGTATACTATTCCCATAATGAAAGGGGAATGATACGATGCCAAATACAGTAAAAGTGCTGAAGCTTACAACGGATGAAAAAAGCTCTTTAGAGTGTCTTCTTCGATGTCCAACAACGGAAGCCAGAAAATATATCCGGGCAAAGATTTTGTTATTAAAAAGTGATTCTTATACCAATGAAGCCATTGCCGACAAGCTTGATATAACCGTGCCTACCGTCCGCTTATGTCTCCAGAAATATTTTGCTGGCGGTATTGATAATGCTTTAAACGATTGCAAAGGAAAAGGTCGCAAGCAGGAAATATCCGATGATGACATCACATGGGTGGTCAATAAAGCCTGCCAGAAGCCGCTGGATTACGGTTTTTCTGCTGAATTTTGGTATCCCGCCAGCTTTACTCGTTTTATACAGTCTATTGCTGTGAAGGAAGAGCATCCAAGGTTAGAACATGTTTCAGAATTTTCTCTCAGGAAAATTCTTGCCAATGCCAAAATCCGTCCTTTTAAAGTCACATATTACTGCGAAAGAAGGGATCCTGATTTCGATTCAAAGATGCACAATGTCCTTGTAATTTATAAGCAGGTTTCACTGCAGTTTGATAAAGACGGGAATCTGCTACCTTTTGAGGGAACCCCTGTCCATACGTTATCCTATGACGAGAAACCGGGAATACAAGCAATCGGCTCCACAACTCCAGATCTGCCGCCGATTAGTAATACAGAGAAAGGCAGCAGCTATATGCGGGATTATGAGTATATCCGCTATGGTACTATATCGTTACTGGCGGCGATAGATCTTCTTACAGGAGAGGCAATCCCACTGGTGAGTGATACCCACAAAAGTTCAGATTTTGTGGAGTTCCTGACACGGTTGGATGCAAAATATCCTGAAGTTGATAAAATACGTCTCATCCTTGACAACCATTCGGCACATACATCGCAGGAAACACAGCGATATTTAAATAACCATTTAGGAAGGTTTGAGTTTGTATTCACACCAACTCATGGTTCCTGGCTTAACTTGGTAGAAGGTTTTTTCAGCAAACTCACAAAGCAAATGCTTCAAGGTATACGTGTTGCCAGCAAGGAAGAACTGTCGGAGCGGATTTATAAATACTTTGATGAGATTAATCAGATTCCTATTCCATACCATTGGTCTTATAATCTCGATAGTATCGACCTGGCTACAGAGGATATTGACCAGATTGTGTATAAAGTTGTCAATGCCAAGGCGGCATCGGAAGAACTGAGTTGTAAACGTGCACCTAAGCCTATAAAACGAAGTCCTAAAAAGTCTGCCAAAACAGAAAACTAATTAAAACGGATTATACTAGATACCAAATGCCGGATAGTTAAGTAAAATATATAACAGGAGGGACCATATTATGTCTGAATTAACAGCAAAAGAAAACATCAAAACAGCCGATACAGTGAAAAGGATCACAGCCACAGCGGTAATGGCAGCGTTGACTACTTTAATGACAGCTTATATTTTCCATATTCCGGTAGGAGTGAACGGAGGATATGTACATCTGGGTGACACTATGATCTATCTGGCAGCAGCATTTCTGCCACTACCTTACGCATGTGCGGCAGGAGCGATCGGAGGTGGCCTGGCAGATCTTCTGACAGCACCTGTATGGGCTCCTGCAACCATAATCATCAAAATGCTGAATTTGTCTTCCGTTTTCTTCTAAAGGAACAAAGCTGGTCACAAAGAGAAATGTAGTTGCATTATTCCTTGCATTCGCCATCTCAGCAACAGGATACTATATTGCAGAAGGAATTATGTTTGGATTTACAGCATCCTTCTTTACTTCTGTCAGCGGAAGTATTGTACAGTCAGGTGGAAGTGCCATTATGTTTGTGATCATCGGTACTGCACTTGATAAAATCGGATTTAAGACGAATATTGCGAAATAATACGAAAAATGAAACAACTGAATTTAACCGGATCAAGTAGCGAAGTGGATGATTTTATCCGCTTGACACTGAGGAGAATATAAAATGACAACAGATATCATATACAGATATAAAAATCAGGTGTATTTTAACATTACCAATAAATGTCCATGCAGATGCACTTTCTGCATCCGAAATACAGAGGATGCCATCGGTGAGGCATCCAATCTCTGGTTTGAACATGAACCTGCATTGGAAGAGATTTACAAAGCCATTGATGAGTTTGATTTTTCAGACTGTAATGAAGTGGTTTTCTGCGGATACGGAGAACCGACCATGGCTCTTGAGAACCTTATAGCAGTAAGCAAATATATCAGGGAAAGATACCCATTCCGGATCAGGCTGAATACCAACGGCTTATCTGATCTGATTCACAAACGTTCTACTGCAGAAGAAATCTGTCAGGCTGTAGACAGTATATCCATCAGCCTGAATATGCCGGATGCAGCTTCCTACAATGAAGTAGTCCGTCCAGCATACGGCGAGAAGTCCTTTGACGCCATGCTGAAATTTGCAAGAGACTGCAAGCAGTATCTTGATGATGTACGCTTCACAGTTGTAGATGTGATCGGCGAGGAAAAAGTAGAGCAGAGTAAAATCCTGGCTGCTCAGAATGGGATTCCGTTAAGAGTAAGAAAATATTCACCGTGATACAGAATAGAAAATTTCTGCTTTTGCTTTTAAATTTGTCTGAAAACTACAGCAGTCATGCACCTTACCGTGCGTGACTGCTTATTTTTTATGTTATAGGAAATTATTCCGTAATGTTCCTATAACATAAAAAGCCTTCCGGGCAGGATGAAAGTCCCCTTCTTCGAAAATTGCAAAAAGTAATAAGTAATAAGCAATAAGAGAGTGCACTTGACATATGATATTCTTTATACTATATTATATTTAACAATTAGGTTAAATGTTAAATGAAAGGCTGTGATTAACTTTTGGGATTACAGGATACTTTGAAAGCGCTGGCAGATCCAATACGACGTGAGATTCTAAATTTGTTAAAGGGCGGACGGCTTTCAGCAGGAGAGATATGTGAACATTTTTCAGTGACGGGGGCGTCTATATCCAGACATCTGGCAATATTAAAGGATGCTGATCTGATCAGGAGCAAAAGGGAAGGAAAATTTATTTATTACGAACTAAATACTTCTGTATTGGAGGATGTTATGTTGTGGATCACAGACTTAAAGGGGGTATCGGATTATGAAGGAAATGATTAAAAAATATAAAGGTACATTGATCTGTTCTGTACTGGTAATGCTTGCAGGGATTTTGGTGGGTTTTACGATGGCGCAGAGCATATGGATAAACGTGTTTTTTGTAGTGACAGATTGTATACTGGTGACAATCATCTTTTATGACAACAGGAACAGACAGCAGAGCAGCAAGGTTATAGGGATGGTCATATGGATGATACCTGTTACCGCGTTAATCTATAATGGTATGGCAAGACTGATCAGTATGGATACGAATAGTGAGAATCTGTTTATGGCAGTAATTTACTTTGGAACAGGATTACTGTTTATGATCATAGGAAATTATTTGCCAAAGGTGAAACAGAATAACACCATAGGAATCAGGGTTGTATGGACATTGCAGGATGAAGAAAACTGGAGTGCAACTCATAGATTCAGTGGAAAATTATGGGTGGCATCAGGTGTCTTATGTATGCTTTGCGGCCTTTTTGGAGAAAGCATTGCTGCTTTGGTTTTGTATATTGTGAGCATTATGGCTGCTGCAATTGTCAGCATTCTTTATTCTTATCTTTTTTATAAGAAAAAAATGGCAGCCGGAGAAAAATTAAAAATCCAGTATAACAAGAAGACAATCGTGATATATGTAATCGTATCAGTTTTTGTCATAATATTTACTATATGGACTTTGTTCTGGGGTGGTATTGATATCAGTTTCCATGATAATGATTTTACTGTTGAGGCACAGGGATGGAGTGATTATACAGTGGATTATGAGCAGATTGACAGTATCTCATACAAAGAAAATTTATTTCAAAATGGGAATGATTGCAGAACAAATGGTATGGGAAACCTGAAGTATGGTATGGGAAATTTCAGAAATGATATTTATGGAGATTATATCCGCTACACCCATGCATCCTGCCACTCATATGTAGTTATGGATATAGGCGGAAAAATATTGGTGGTAAATGGCGCAGATGAATCAGAAACAAAGAAAATCTATGACATTCTCAGAGAGAAATGCCAGATGAATTAGTGTGTATTTCACCGAATCAGAAAAAGAAGCAAAAATAACAGGCATTGCGGTTATAAATCGCGATACCTGTTATTTACAACTATAAAGATTCTTAAAAGTCGTCTCTGTTACCAGCAGAGGCGGTTTTATTTTTACAGTAACTTAGAAACATTGATCATAAAATTATTGTAGATTCCAACTGCCAGGTCTTGCTCAAATGGTACGATCATAGGGGCTGCATCATCTTCATAACGATAAATCATTGTACGCTGCTTCTCCGGATCAACGATCCAGTATTCACGGACACCAGACTCTGCATACAATGCACATTTTTTATAGTAGTCCATTCTACGGCTGGAAGGTGATACAATTTCAATAATGAAATCAGGTGCGCCTTCACATCCTCGGTCTGAGAGCTTGTTCTTATCACAAATCACACTGATATCTGGTTCAACATAGTTTTTATCATCTTTCTTAATAAAGACTGCAAAAGGAGCAGGATAAATCTCACAGGAACCATGATTGGATTCAATATAATTACCAATAATCCGGGATAGCTGACCGACCAGTTTTTGATGAATGCGTGATGGAGTACCCATCATATAAATCTGTCCATCAATCAGCTCTGCCCGCTCTCCATCAGGAAGAGCATAGATATCATCTGTTGTATAAACCTGTTCTCTGGGTAATGGCATAAGAATTCTCCTTTCTGACTAAATAGACGCTCGGAATCTCTAAGCCTTGAATTCTTCGGTTTCTGAAATTCCATTTTTATTTTTTCACTACCTTTTTTCAAAAAGTACTTGACATATGTCTCTGAAAATGCGGCGCTTTGCGCCTCTTGATGTAGAACTTGTTTGGAATTACCTTTTTTCTATGATGGCAATTTTATTGTATCAGATATAAGATGGAAAAGCCAATTTTTTATGGAGAAGTTTAAGAAGAAAAGTTGACAAGTTACTGTTTATTGGTAGTATCCCGCGAGGTGTTTCATCGCGAAGCGTGTTACTGAGAACGCAGTGAACAATAACTGAAATTTGGCGGTGACGCGATATTGGCAAAAATAAGCTTGATATATAAAGTCAGATGCTGTATAGTGTGAAGAATAAACAGCAGTCTAAAATTCTTATCAATGTTTTTCAGGCAAATTTCTGCCAGTGATTCCAAAGATAAAAATACATAACTTCAAGAAGAATAAGTATTCAATAAAACCCGACAAAATGCTATAATGTAGATATCAAAAAGGAGTGTTAGATGAATAATACGATTTTTGATGATGTGTTCCGTACCATGATCGAGAAGATGTCGTATCTGGCAGTACCGCTGATCAACGAAGTATTCCACACATCCTATCCGGAAGATGTGAAGATCACACAGCTTCGCAATGAACACCAGCAGAAAGACGGTGAGATCATTACAGATTCCTGTCTTCTGATTGGGAAGAAGATGTATCATATTGAATGCCAGAGTACAGATGATACTACAATGGCGATACGCATGATTGAATATGATTTTGCGATTGCGGTAGAAAATGCGGAGAAACAGGGGCGGAGATACCGGATAGAATTTCCAAGATCCTGCGTGCTGTTTCTGAGAAGCTCAGGAAATACACCGGACTATCTGGAAGCAGATGTAATTTTTCCAGATGGAAAGACTCATGTATACTCAATCCCAGCTATAAAAATGGCAGATTATACAAAGGATCACATTTTTGAAAAAAATCTGTTAATGCTGCTGCCGTTTTATATTATGCGGTATGAGAAAAAGAAACATGATATGCGTAAAAATCTGGAATTGCTTCAGATACTGCTAGATGAATATGATGAAATCAGAATAAATCTGGAGAAAGAACTAACGGAAACGGGAAAAGCGGAACTATATACAAATCTGACAAAACTAATTGTAAAGATAGCGGATCATATCTTTGAAAAAGAAGAGGATATCCGGAAAGGAATAGGTGATGTTATGGGAGGAAAAGTTCTGGAACTGGAATCAGAAAGGCTTAAGGCGGAAGGAGAAGCTCGTTTAGGAGATCTGATTAACCGGCTGATTCAGGATCAGAGAATGGAAGAAATCCAGATGGCATCGACAGATCCTGAAAAACGAGAGCAGTTATATAAGGAATATGGGATTTAACCAAAACAAGGAAGTCCCCTGCTTCAATTGTGAAAGCAATAGGCAGTGAGTGGGGACTTGCTTGTATCAGGAGGGGTGCAAGCCCCTTCTGATAAGCTACGCAGCAGCTATTCGGTTATGAGCAAGTAGCGAAGCGGATTGCGAATATCCTTTGACTCTAAAGAGAAATGTAGATTTACAGCATGACATTGGGGTTAGACGGTCATATTGGATGATGGTCTCTCCGGTAGTTAAAAATAATTTGAAATGCGATGCTGACTTCAGGCTGGAGGTGAATCGAATGTATGACACAATGGATCTGATTGTTCCCATTCTGATTATTGCTGCAATTGCAGTTATCATATTGGCCTTCTTTAAAAGTATGAAAGAAATAAATGACAATAAGAAAGCTCCTTTGCTTAGCGTTCCCGCAAAGGTTGCGGGAAAGAGAACGGATATCATCAAACGAAATCAGCCAAATGCCGGAGATCTGTCTGGGGCACATGGTTATACTGTGGTGATGAATACTACATACTATGTGTCTTTTGAAATCGAGGACGGTGAAAGGAAAGAATTTATTGTCGATCATTCAATATACAATACGTTATTGGAAGAAACGAAAGGGACACTGTCATTCAAGGGAACAAAATTTATCTCTTTCGAGTGACAGAAGATTTCTCGATAAATGTCTAATACAGGCGAAAGCCCCCGGTACTGCAATACCGAGGGCTTTCTTTGTGTGCTTTTACGGTACACGAACCGAGGCTGGTTGCTGTTATTTATTCCTGTCTAACCATTTGCAGATATAGTGGCAGGCTATACTAGAGCGTGTTTGAAAAATCATTCCTGCAATCTGCACGCCCCACTTTGCGGTATATTTCACCCGAATTCGGTTGCCGTAGCCCGCTACGGCGCCCTCATCCGGGCAAAATCTCCCACAAATTGTGACGCACATCTTGCAGAAAGCCTTTTTCAAACACGCTCTAGTACAGCGAATATTAAGTAACTTCTATATTGACTTGTCTGATTTTTCATCTGCGGCGTTGTCGTCAATCGTCGTAGCCACCGCTACGCCTCATCCCTCCTTTCTGTGAATAATCACAAAATTGAGATTCTTTCTTTTTTTTCATACCTGGGAAAAGTCTGTGGTAGAATATTGAAAAGTATTAAGTATCAGTACTGTGCATAGATTACTTGGTGAATATCTGTATTGGAGGAAATAGACTATGCAGAATATATTAGTTGTAGAAGACGATTATGATCTGAATCAGGCAATTTGTTATTCTTTGAAAAAGTCAGGATATGGAGTTTATGGTGTGACTTTTATGGAGAAAGGAAAACAGACTTTTATTGAGAATCAGATAGATCTAATCCTTTTGGATGTGAATCTTCCAGATGGCGAGGGATTCTCTTTTTGCCAGTGGGTAAAAAAGCAAAGAGAAGTTCCGGTCATTTACCTGACAGCCAGGGATATGGAGGAGGATGCTCTGGCAGGATACGAATCCGGAGCAGAAGATTACGTTACAAAACCATTTTCGATGAAGATTTTACTTAGAAAAATCGATGTCATTTTAAAAAGAACTGCGTCGGCCAACCATCGGATTTTTACAGATGAGAATTTATATATAGATTTGGATAATGCACGAGTGATGGTAAAAGGTCAGGAAAGTTCTGTTACACCGACAGAATACCGTCTGCTTTGTCAATTCCTTATGAACCGGGGGCAGCTCCTGACTTATGATCTGTTATTGGAACGGTTATGGGATAGTGGAGGACAGTTTGTGGACAGACACGCATTGGCAGTAAACATAAATCGCCTGAGAGGAAAGATCGAAGATGAGAATCACAGATATATTTCAAATGTATACGGGATGGGGTATCAATGGATTGGCTGATGTATATCATAATGATAATTTTATTTGCAGCAGTACTGGTATTGTTATGGAAAAATTACCGGATAAAAAAGAAGCGAAGTTGTTTGCTGAAAAGGTGGAAGATGCTCTGGATGCTATCGTAACGGGAAAAGAATGGAACATGGAAGAAGAATTGGAGGATAGCCTCTGGGGAAGAACAGGAACACAATTAGCGAAAGCCGGGAACGTATTTCGGAAAAAAGAAGAAGACGGTTTTCGTGAGAAAGAAAGAGTAAAGGGATTGATTTCTGATATCTCCCATCAGACAAGGACACCCATTGCCAATATAAAACTATACCTGGAACTCCTTGAGGATGAGGAGTTTTCGCAAAACGGTCAGGAGTTTTTGGGAAAAATCAAAGGGCAGATGGAAAAAATTGAATTTTTAATGCAGAACATGATAAAAATGTCAAGGCTCGAAACGGGAATTCTGCAAATACATAAGGAAGACCAAAATCTATACGAAACAATCCGCCATGCAGTTGCCGATGTGGTTCCGGAGGCGGCGTTGAAGGGGATTAATCTATATGTGAACTGCGAAGAAAATATGATGATCCGTCATGACAGCAAATGGACGGAGGAAGCAATTTATAATATTCTGGATAATGCACTCAAGTATACCGAACCCGGTGGAAAGATCCATATTCAGACAGAAAGACAGGAATTATTTTTTAAGATCAGCATTTCCGATACTGGAAAAGGGATTGCTCCGGAAAGGCAGGCAGAGATCTTTACAAGATTTTACCGTGAGCCAGAGGTTCATGATAAACCAGGAGTTGGAATCGGACTATATCTTGCGAGAACAATCATGGAGCTTCAGAAGGGATATATAGAAGTACAGTCTGAAATAGGAAAAGGGGCGTGTTTTCGCCTGTATTTTCCAGTGAATGAACCGTAACATAATCGGCAGGGCTTGTCACAATTCTGTGATAATTAAAAATTGAGACAGGTTTGTGATTTTTGTGAGATATTCTATGAAAAGGGTAAAAAGGTCTTTTGACCCTGATATCATGAAATGTCAAAAGGGAGGCAAGCCAATGAGAGAATACATTGTAGAGACAAAGAACTTAAAGAAATACTATCAAATGGGTGCAAATACGGTAAAGGCATTGGATGGCGTAGATTTTCGTGTGAAAGATCAGGAATTCGTTGCTATTATCGGAAAAAGCGGATCCGGGAAAAGTACACTTTTGCATATGCTGGGTGGACTGGATGTGCCAACAGAAGGGGAAGTGTTGGTAGAGGGTAAGTGCCTTCTGGGGCTGAAAAAAGAACAGCTTGCCATATTCCGCAGAAGAAAGATCGGGTTTATTTTTCAGAATTATAATCTTGTCCCGGATCTTAATGTATATGAGAATGTTATTCTTCCGGTGGAACTGGATGGGAGAAAGGTTGATGTGGAGTATGTGGATGGGATACTGGAACTTTTAGGGCTGGCAGAGAAGAGGGAAGCTCTTCCTGGAACATTATCCGGTGGACAGCAGCAGAGGGCTGCGATTGCCAGGGCGCTTGCGGCGAAGCCCGCCATTATTCTGGCTGATGAACCAACGGGAAATCTGGATTCGGTTACCAGTCATGATGTACTTGGACTTTTGAAAATGGCAGCAAGACAGTTCAGTCAGACCTTGATTCTGATCACTCATGACAGAGACATTGCGCAGCTTGCAGATCGTATCGTACATATTGAGGACGGAAAGATTGTAGGAGATACCAGGAAAGGAAGTGATTCCTATGCTTAAGAATCCGAATCAGAAAGTGATTAAAAGGATGGCAAGGAATGCTTTAAAAGTAAACAGGAGAAAGACCATTACTTTGTTCCTTGCGGTTCTTCTTTCTTCCTTTTTGGTATTCACAATATTCACAGTTGGAGATTCTTATTTCAGGCTTCAGAAAATTCAAAATATCCGTATGTCAGGAGCTGAGTTTGATGCAATTATGTATGGAGTGACAGATGAACAGAGGCAAATGTGTGAGAACAATCCGAATATTGCTCTGACAGGTACAGTGGGAGTCTGTGGATGGGTAGAAAAAACAAATCAGGATTCCACCCCTGATGTGGGACTGATCTGGGCAGATGACGGATATTGGACACAGATGATGGAGCCGGTCAGAGAAAAGCTGGAAGGAAGATATCCGATAGCTTTGGATGAGATAATGGTAACAAAATCCGCTTTAAAAGAATGTGGTTACGAAGATCTTGATGTAGGCGATACCCTTGCTATGTCTTATGGAACACATGAGGGAATCTTTACAGGGACTTTTCGAATCTGTGGGATTTGGGACGGATATGGACCCAAGAAACAGTTTTATGTCTCGAAAGAATTTTATGATCAATCGGGATGGAAGCTTTCGCAGGCAGCTTCCGGTCGTTACTTTATGGATTTTAAGCAGAAAATAATGACAAAAACAGAGCAGAATGCTTTTATCGAAAGTATGAATCTTGGAAAGCAGCAGAATCTTTTCTTCATGGAAGATCTTGGCGCATCGGTTCAGATATTGGCAGGCCTTATTGGCTTGATTGCAGTTACCTGTTTGTGTGCGTATCTGCTTATTTATAATATTATGTATCTTTCCGTAGCTGGAAAAGTTCGTTATTATGGCCTGCTTCAGACGGTCGGAATGACGGAAAAGCAGATAAAAAGGATGATGAAGGAACAGATGCTTCTGATAGGATCTGCAGGGACAGTACTTGGATGTCTGTCAGGCGGGCTGGTATCCTTTTTCCTGATTCCTGTTGTTGTAAAATCACTTGGAATCAAAAGTGGCTATGTTGGAGCAGGTATGGTTCGCTTTCATCCGGCAGTTCTGCTGGCAACCATCTTACTGGTTGGGGTTACCATCTTTCTTGCCAGCCAAAAACCGACAAAAATGGCAGCAGATATCTCTCCAATAGAAGCGCTTGGTTATCGTCCGATCCACAAAACCGTAAAAGAAAGAAAAGCAGGAAAGGGGAAAGTAATAGCAAGACTTTCCATGGAGCAGTTTACAAAGGATAAGAAAAGAACTGCGGTGGTACTGTTGTCTTTGGCAGCCAGTCTGTCTGTGTACCTTTGTATTGTGACCATGCTGGACAGTCAGGCAGCAAGAACCATAGTGTCAAATTATATGGATACGGACATGGTCATTAAAAATGATACGGCATGTAAAGAAAAATCAGAAGACAGAAGAGACATTCTGGATGATTCTTTCGTGAAGTCAATCAAAGAAAATGCCGGAGTCTCTGAAGTACATTCTATGATATTTGCCGAGATTACAGTTCCATGGGAACCGGATTTTGCTGAGATGTGGATGAAAGAATTTTATGCAAAGTGGATGAGCATTCCATATAGTAAGGAAAAGCACGAGTATCAGAATCATCCTGAGAATTTTGGATCCTCTCTGATTGGAATTGATGAACAGGAATTTGATTATTTAAATAACAGTCTTACGCATCCGATAAAGAAAGAGGACTTCCTTTCGGGAAAAGTATGTATTGTTTATCGAAATGGTTTGGATCTTTCAGATGCTGACATAATAGGAAAAAATGTGACATGTGCTTTGTATGAAGATCAACAAACGACAAAATCTTTTACCATAGAAGGAGTTACGGACGAGAATTATTATACAGCACTCCTTGGATACCCACCGACGATTATAGCCAGTGATCAGGTGGTGAAAACATTTGCCGATCATCCAATTACACTAAAGACCAGCATAAAATATCACAAGGAATATGATAGAGATACAGAGCAAGAAATTCTGTCGTTATTAGAAGAAAGTGACAATGCAAAAGACTTTTCCTGGGAATCCAAAATCGAAGATGCGGATGAGATTGAAAAAGCACAGGGCAATATGCCGCAACTGGGAATCGGGATTGTGTTGATTCTGGCTTTTATCGGAATCATGAACTACATGAACACCTTTGTAGTAAATGTGCAGAGCCGGATGACGGAGCTTTCGGTTATGGAGAGTATCGGGATGACCCCGAAGCAGCTTCTTGGAATGCTGGTCAGGGAAGGAGTTCTCTATGCAGGTGGCGCATGGCTTGTTACGCTAACAGTAGGAATGGGAGTAACGTATCTTCTTTATGAATCAATGAATTATCGGGGGATTGCTTTTTCAGTGCCATTACTTCCACTTTTATTTGCAGTGGGAATCAGTTTTCTGGTTTGTACTATGGTTCCAGTGCTTACCTGGATTATTTTGGAAAAGAATGGAACTGTTGTTGAGAGGATTAAAGGAGTTGAGTGATCTGACAGGATGTGTTTCTATTAAATTTGTTAAAGGGCGGACGGCTTTCAGCAGGAGAGATATGTGAACATTTTTCGGTGACGGGGGCGTCCATATCCAGACATCTGGCAATATTAAAGGATGCTGAGCTGATCAGGAGCAGAAGGGAAGGAAAATTTATTTATTATGAACTAAATACTTCTGTATTGGAGGATGTTATGTTGTGGCTCACAGACTTAAAGGGGGTATCGGATCATGAAGGAAATGATTAAAAAATATAAAGGTACATTGATCTGTTCTGTACTGGTAATGCTTGCAGGAATTTTGGTGGGTTTTACGATGGCGCAGAGCATATGGATAAACGTGTTTTTTGTAGTGACAGATTGTATACTGGTGACAATCATCTTTTATGACAACAGGAACAGACAGCAGAGCAGCAAGGTTATAG
>ENA-OQKV01000176-OQKV01000176.1-human-gut-metagenome-genome-assembly--contig:-NODE-176-length-26950-cov-3.299855_pt1 | contig 26950 bp, 30 predicted proteins | sample MGYA00242655_ERZ504811 | MGnify/ENA primary metagenome ERZ504811 (study PRJEB26092, sample SAMD00036406) | human gut metagenome | host: Homo sapiens | study: EMG produced TPA metagenomics assembly of...
TAGTTAATGATATTATTATATGAGATATGAAGAAAGGGAATTTATAACCATGTATCAAATTGACTATACCAATGTTGGTAAAAGAATGAAAACTCTGCGTAAGCAGGCAGGGTACACTCAAGAACAGATCGCTGATGCACTCGATGTAACAGTTGCATTCATCAGCAACATTGAAAATGACCGCGTAAAGATGAACCTTCGTGTACTATCTTATTACGCAAAACTTCTGAATGTATCTATTGATTATCTTCTTCGTCCAGAATCAGATGAGAATGGTGAAAAAGATGATGTACTGAACAAAGAAATTCTTCGTCTATTGGAAAAATTCTCTACAGACGACAAAGAAAAATTTGTTAAAGTTCTTCGCATTTTATGCAAATAGATTACATATCTCAGACATAAAAAGAGCCGGATGACCGGCTCTTTTTTTATTCACTCTTTTTTCGTTAAAATCTGATCTTATAAAAATAACAAAGATTTAAATTCATGATTCACATGATAACGCATATATTCGCGAATGATCTTTTTTAATTCCCATAAAACATCCGCACTGACTTTAAAGGTATAAAGCTTCTCGATCGAACTGTAAAGAATGTACTGAAGTGTATATAATGTTGCAGGACTTACTTTCACTTTTCCATGTTCACATTTGTTACATACCACTCCGCTTTCTCTTGCATCAAACCAGATCAGATCTTCCCTGCTCCCACATTTTACACATCTGGATGCTTCGATTCCGATTCCATATAATGCAAGGATCTTAATCTCATAAATACAGCGGACCAATTCAATATCAATCGTCTTTTTTTCTAATGCACGCAGTGTCTGATAGAGTAATTTTAAGATCTCTAACTCATCGTTATTCTCCCTTGTCAGGTAGGATGCAAGTTCACAAAAATAACTCGCATAATAAATGAGATCCAGGTCTTTTTTCAGAGTATCAAAATAATTCTCAACCCCTGCCCACATCAGATTAAAAGAATTTTTCCCTCATATAAAGAAAACTCTCCAAACGTAAATGGCTGACAGGCTGCCGCATACTGACTGGTTGCTTTTTTAGCACCTCTTGCAAATGCCGAGATCCTTCCACGTTCTTTTGTAAGAAGCACGATCCGCTTATCATACTCCCCAATATTGCCAGCCTGTAAGACCATTCCCGTCCACTTTGATCTCTTGTGACATCTTTATACTTCTTTCTTATCATATCCATAGTTCTTAAGCAGCATATCGCTGTCTCTCCAGTCTTTCTTGACTTTAACCCATAACTGAAGATTTACTTTCATATCCAGAAGATTTTCCATCTCGATCCTTGCCTGTGTACCGATCTTCTTAAGCATAGATCCCTGCTTTCCGATAATGATCCCTTTATGAGAATCTCTCTCGCATACGATCGTTGCATCGATATCCACGATATGTCCATGACGTCTGACTTTCATCGCATCAATGACAACAGCGATCCCATGCGGGATCTCCTGACTTAACAGACGAAGAGCTTTCTCACGGATCAATTCCGCACAGATCTGTCTCTCTGGCTGATCTGTGATTGTATCTTCATCAAAGTACATTGGACCTTCATCTAAATATTTGTAAATACTGTCGATGACATCATCCGTATTCTTACCTTTCAATGCAGATACCGGGATGATCTCTGCAAATTCACATACATCTTTGTATGTATCGATCGCTTCTAAGATGTCTTTTTCTTCTACTGTATCAATCTTGTTGATGACTAAAATGATCGGTGTTTTGATCTTAGATAACTGTTCAATGATATATTTTTCACCACCACCGATGAACGTACTTGGTTCTACTAACCAAAGTACGACATCGACTTCATTTAATGTTCGTTCTGCAACCTGTAACATATAGTTTCCAAGTTTATTTTTCGCCTTGTTGATCCCTGGTGTATCAAGGAAGATGATCTGCCCTCTTTCATCGGTGTACACTGTCTGGATACGATTTCTTGTTGTCTGCGGTTTGCTTGATGTGATCGCGATCTTCTGTCCGATCAGACGGTTCATTAATGTTGACTTTCCAACATTTGGTCGTCCGATAAATGTTACAAAACCGGATTTAAATTCATTTGCCATAAATTGTCCTTTCCCTGTTTTCTCTATAGTACATGTTTTACTTCATCAAAATATTCTTTATTCTGATCGATCTTCTCTTCATTTCCAATACAGCAGCGGTTTCCTGCTTCTACTACTGCTTTAACGATCGGTGCTAACGCTCTGATATCTTCCTGTGTACAGGATAATACCTGATCTCTGACCTTCTGAAGATCAGCTTCTGTCTTGCCTAAGAAATATGCATGAAAACTTCTTGCCCCCATATCAACAGCTTCCATTGGCATATCCATGCTTCCGATCGTTCCAATGATATATTTCTTCATATCACGATCATCTGCATCAAAATCTGCCACATAATCTGCTGCCTCATCGTATACTTTATAAGATTCAGAAAGGTTTGGATCACGGTATGTCACAAACATAGAATCTCCCTGATCTGAGAAACTGCACATACATCCATACGCACCACCTTTGACACGGATCTGAATCCACAGATATTCATAGGAGAAGATCATCTGAAGCACTTTTAACGCTCCTGTATACTCAAGTCCTGCATCCTTAAAGTTTCCAGCGCATGCCACATACTGAACACCACCTGCAGTTGCAAATCCTTCATTGCTCTTTGTGCATGTAACTTTGACTTTCTCACCTTGTTTCTGGTCTTCATATAATCCTTCGATAAAGCTTTCCACTTCTGCCTTCATGAACTCAGGTGCTTCTTCTTTTCCTGTATAACTGATCGTCATATTTTGTTTTTCAAAAATCATTTTTGCAGCTTCTTTTAAACCATTGACGATATTGTCATATTCTTCTTCGAAATCTTCATACCATTTCTTCACAGTCTCATACATCGTGATCCCCTGAATTGCTTCACGGTATGCTGCATATTCTGAGAAATAAGACATTGCACGGTTTGCCGCACTCTTGTGTCCTGTCTCTGTCAATGTGATCTTAAGGTTTGTATAAATCTGTCCGATGATCTCTTTTAGTCGTTTCTTATTATCTAATTTGCTTTCAAATGCCACTTCTTTTAATAGATCAAATGCTTTTTCGATATTAGAATAGAAGCATTTTGTCTTTAAGATAAACATTGGAAGAAATTCATGCACATCCGTTGGCATAACATCCATTGTTGCGCTGATGCCACCTGTCTCAATGCTGATCTCGTTTCCTAATTCCTGATAACTATAGTGTGTTGTATCAACGATCGTTAAGATCTCTGCTAAAAATGATGCATATGGCACGAGATCCATTGGCACATGACTCATATCAAATGCGAGCTTGACGTAAGCGATCTTGTTTGTAAAATACTGATGCCATAATACTTTCACACCACCAAGTTCAGATTCCACATTGGATAATGGTTTGACATCTTTTCTGATATCTTCAATGTCGATCACTGGAATCTTCTCTAATTCTTCTTTTGTAGATGCTTCTTCCTGTGATGCTTTTAACTGTTTCGTCTCTTCGACTAATTTCTTTACTTCTTCTTCGGATAAAGAATCTTTGTAAGCCTTTAATTTATCCGCTTCTTCCTGATCTTTGATCTTCTGTAAGCCTTTCTTTGGCTTCATCACCACGATCGTTTTATGGTTATTATCGATCAGATATTCTTTGATCAGATTCTCAAAATAGCCATTCTCGATCTCTTCTCTTAACTGTTTGAAGATCTCATTTGTCTTGATATGGATAAATGGTTTCTCATCGTCATATAACCAGCTGTCGTACATCTGAAGTCCATACATCAATCCCTTTGGAAAACGTCCAAAGTTTGCTTCTCTGTATTTGAATTCATAGTAATTAAATGCTGCTAAAAGATTTCTTCTTGGAATTCCTTCTTTTGCGATCTTGGCTAAGTTCTTTTCTAAGATCTTAACAAATTCATCTTCCTGATCATCCCTTGCTTCCTGTGCGATCACAGAAAATACTGGCTGCATGATCCCATTATCATAAGAACTTTGAATATCTTTTCCAATCTGTGCATCCATCAAAGCTTTCTTCACTGGTGCTCCAGGTGCATCGAATAATACTCTGTTTAAGATTTCAAATCCTAAGTAAAGTTTTGCATCCAAGCTGTCTCCGATCACTGCATTGTAGGATAAATAAGTCTTTTCTTCTTCGGAGTCATTTTCCCCGACTGGATAGTATTCTTCCACTCGTTTCACTTCTGTAAATGGTTCTTGTTTCTCCCATGATGAATCGATCTGTTTCTTATCGAAATCTTTTAAATAATGTTCATCGATAAATGTCAGGTATTCATCAACATCCATATCTCCATACAGATAAATATAGCTGTTGGATGGATGATAATAAGTCTTGTGGAAATCAAGGAACATCTCATAAGTTAAATCTGGGATTGCCTTTGGATCTCCGCCTGATTCAAACCCATATGGTGTGTCTTCCAATAAAGACTTCTGAATGATACGTGCAAGCTGCTGGTCTGGAGATGAGAAGACTCCTTTCATCTCGTTAAACACAACTCCATTATACGTCAGAGGAGCATCTTCGCTTAACAGATCATAATGCCATCCTTCCTGCTTTAAGATCTCTGGCTTCTTATAGATATTTGGATAAAATACAGCATCCAGATAAACATGCACCAGGTTAAAGAAATCTTTATCATTCTGGCTTGCAACCGGATAAACAGTCTTATCTGGATAAGTCATTGCATTTAAAAATGTATTCAGTGATCCTTTGACCAATTCCACAAATGGATCCTTCATTGGGAACTCTCTTGATCCGCAAAGTACAGAATGCTCTAAGATATGAGGAACTCCTGTATCATCTTGTGGTGGTGTACGGAATCCGATCTGGAATACCTTGTTATCATCTTCATTGGAGATCACAACCACTCTGGCTCCCGTCTTATCATGCTTTAAAATATATCCTGTTCCATTTAATTCTTCGATAGATTCTTGTTTGATGATCGTATATTTATTATTCATAAACCTTTAACAAAATCTCCTTTTTTCTATTCATTGATATCCTTTATGCTACTACAAATGGAACAGATTGAAAAGGGGGTCGGTTTGATTTTTTGCATAAAAATACGGCACCGAAAGCTTATTCTCATGCTTTCGATGCCGCATTGATATTTTTTATCGTTTGATTGATCTTACTTTGGAAAAACTGCTGTATCTGTACTTGCCGGATACTTTTTCATTGTGCGGACCTTAAAATAATATTTCTTTCTTTTTTAATTTCCTTTGGTATAAGATGATTTCTTAGAGGAAAGTGTTGCGATCTTTTTATATCCTGATTTCTTCTTTGTGGACATATAGATCTGGTATCCGCTGACTCCTGAAACCTTCTTATATGTAATCTTGACCGCTTTCTTTCCGCTCTTCTTTAAGCTCTTGATCGTTGTCTCCTTGGGTTTAACAACAACTGTTTTCTTTGCTGAACTGTATCCTGCATAAGTCCAGTTTCCGATCTTATAATTTAAATCAACTTTTTCTGAAATTCCAGGGATCACACCTTGTGTTGAATACTGCCACATATGATAACTTCCCCGATATGTACATTTGTTACTATGTTGTGCGATCCATTTTGGGTAATCAGAAAATACAGATGCTGTCAGTTTCGTTTCAAATAAGTATTTGTTACTGTAAACTGCGACATTTTTATATCCATAAGATTCCATCGTATTCAAAAATGTTTTTGCAATATTTCCGATCTGTGTGCTGCTTAACTGATTTAACATATCAGCTTCCATATCATAATAAATCGGATATGTTAAATTCTTTCCCTGTAAAAGTCTGACGACATGTTCTGCTTCGCTTTTTGCTTTCGCTGTTGTATCAGCTCCAGAATACAGGTAAGTTCCATAAGGGATCCCCAGTCTCTCACATTCACTGGAATTGTAGTCCCAATACTTATCATCTTTATCTGTTTGATTTACACCATATCCACATCGGATGATCGCATAATCTGCCAAAGCACTGTTCTTTACCTGTTCCCAATCGATCTTGCCTTGATGCGAACTTACATCAATTCCCTGCTGTGTTGCATTGGCTGGTTTCTCTGCACCCCAGACTTTGCATGTTGTCTGAAATATCATAAACACGCTGATCAGCAATAAGAGTACCCCAACAACCAATCCCGTAAACATTCCTAGTTTTTCACTTCTCTTCATTTTCATCTCTGCCTCCTAAGTATGATCGTTTCCTTATTTTTCTTCCACATTTATCATATCATATTTTTTTCGGCAGAAAGTGAACATTTTCTTAATTTTTCTGTAAATTTATACACATCCCATCTTGATCATCTCTCTTTTCAGGCGTTTGATGATCTTTTTCTCCAGTCTTGATATGTAAGATTGTGAAATTCCAAGCATATCAGCGACTTCTTTCTGTGTTTTTTCTTTTCCTTCTTTTTGATTGATCCCAAACCTTAATTCAATGATCATTTTCTCGCGGTCCGTAAGGATCGTCATGGCTCTTGTCAGAAGTTTCTTATCTACTTCATGTTCTAAGTCCTTGTAAATGATATCTTCATCGGTTCCAAGGATATCGGATAATAATAATTCATTTCCATCCCAGTCTACATTTAATGGCTCATCGATGGAAACTTCCATTTTTGTCTTGTTATTTCTTCTTAAATACATCAAAATTTCATTTTCGATACATCTGGATGCATAAGTCGCAAGTTTGATCTTCTTTGCCGGGTTAAATGTATTGATCGCTTTGATCAGACCGATCGTACCAATCGAAATCAGATCTTCCACACCGATTCCCGTGTTGTCAAATTTCTTTGCTATGTATACAACCAATCGTAGATTTCTCTCGATCAGCATGCTTCTTGCCGTTTCTTCATTGACAGTTCCTAACATATGGATCATTTTCTGCTCCTCCGCTGTATCAAGCGGTGCTGGAAGTATCTCCGTTCCCCCAATATAATGAATCTCATTTCCTCTTCCAAAAAATGTCCTTCTTCCACTTACCAAGCTCAACTTTAACACAATCATTACCTCCCATTTTTGATCAGATCCGGATGTAGTAACATTTCGTAAGCTCCCCATTTGGAAAGGGATACTTTGGATATGGCGATCACTGCCTTTTTGTGTTCTATTATCCGGTCCTCTTTCGTGATTTTCATATCATTTGCCATCACTGCCGGCATCATCCCATGTTCCCTTCCAACACTTTGATATGGAATCATGCGGATGCCCTCTGCTTCCTGCTTTTCTATCATCTTGAACAACGGCTCATGAAAATACTTCAAAAATGTTTCTTCTTCCAGAATACATACTGGCATTTGACTGACTGGTTCATATAAGAAATTTCCTGTATCCAAGAATGCACAAACCTCTAATTTCTTATGCAGGATCTTAAATTCCACTTGATAAAAAGATTCTTTGTCGTGATTCATATCTTTTACGGCTGATACATACAAATACCTTACAAGCATGCAGCTGGCTGTCGCAAGGATCAGCCACGGCAGAATGATCTGGCTTTTTATCATTGTAAAGATTCCACCAGTAAATAAACTCAACACCAGAAGATACACGCTGTATTTCCATGCTTTTTTCATTGGAAATGCACAAGATATCTTTACCGTCATAACAATGGAAATGATCATCAATCCCAATTTCAGTCCATGATCTTCGTCATAAAGCTGAAGTATAAGACATCCTGAAAAACTTCCAAAGATGGATGCGGCAAATATTTTATAAAATTTCATCTTTTTATGTATGATCCATTCCAGTAATTTTAGCTGGAACGCGATCATGATCCATTGTTCCAAAAACATTTCGATGAAATACATAATGCAATTATAGAAAATTTCTAAAAAATATTTTGTCATACCATGACGGTAACGCCCTGCAAGTTTTTACAGTTTCTGACGAAAACTTTCTTCTGTCTGCATCATCTGATAAAATAGAAGTTGAAATTTGTAGAAAAATACGATAAGAAAGGAATTTTTGAAATGACTCATGTGATTCATGAAATCCCTCCCGTATATGATGACCGATCAAAGATCCTGATCCTTGGTTCTTTTCCTTCTGTAAAGTCTAGAGAGGGACAGTTTTTTTATCATCATAAGCAAAACCGTTTCTGGAAGGTTCTTGCTGCAGTCTTTGAGGATACTCTGCCTGAAACGATCGAGGAGAAAAAAGAGTTTTTATTAAGACACAACATTGCCATCTGGGATGTGATCGCTTCCTGCGATATTGAAGGTTCCAGCGACAGCAGTATTAAAAATGCAGTGCCAAATGATTTTTCATTCATTTTAAAAACAGCCCCAATTCGCCAGATTTATACCAACGGTGGGACTGCTTATAAACTTTATCATAAATATTGTGAAAAAGTGACTGGATTTGAAGCTGTGAAACTGCCTTCCACAAGCCCTGCGAATGCTTCTTATTCATTAGAACGGCTGATCAGTCAGTGGAATCAGATTTCAAATACCTGACCTGCACCTGTGATATCTCTGACGATATTCTTCCATCTGCGCCCATCTTCACAGTTTAAATAATGATGGTTGATCTTGTAATGCTCAAAGCAATGCATTGGGAATACAACTTTACTGTCCGTATGTTCTAAGAAATAATTCATTCCCCAGCAATACTTATCTTCCTGTCTTGGATCAAGGAGCATAAATGCAAGATCGATCTTCTTTCCTTCCAGATATTTCATCTCATCCTGAAAGGTCTTCTTGTAATATTCATTATCTTCCTCTGGTTCTCCATTCCAATGCCACCAGTTAAGATCCCCTGCATGGTAGATTGTCTTTCCTTCCACTTTCACAAGAAATGCTACTCCCATGTCATTTGATCTTAAAGTTTCTATTTCGATTCCAGCAACTTCCTTTTTTTCATGTGCTTTCATAACGACTGCACCTTCGTTATCTTTGATATCATCAGAAAGAATATAATGAATATCTTTATACTGTTCTTTTAGTTTCCAGATTGCTGGATCATAATGATCGGCATGGCTGTGTGATGCAAAGACATAGAGAGTCTTACTGCCGTCAAATGACGGGATTTCTCCCTGATAGTAATCAAACAGCAGAACATTTTGTTCCATCTCAACCATAAAACCACTATGTTCAATAAATGTTACTTTCATTTCTGGTTATCCTCCAAAATCTTTTCCTTCATCTGCGGATCAAACTGTTCCTGTTTTAACATCTCAATCTCATATTTGTATGGCGGATAGGATTTCTTGCTGTCTTCCGCTTTAATGTATGGTGTTTCTAAAATCTTAGGTACCTGTTCGAAGTCTTTGTGATGTACGATGTGGTTTAACGTCTCAAATCCGATCGTTCCAAATCCAAGATTTTCATGACGGTCTTTTCCTGCACCGATCACATTCTTACTGTCATTGATATGAAAGACTGCGATCTGGTCTTTGCCGATCGTCTTATCAAACTGGTCAATGACATTTTCAAATCCTTCTCCAGACAGATCTAAGCCGCTGTCGCTCACATGACAAGTATCGAAGCAGACTCTTAATTTCTCTGGATATTTTACACCATCATAGATTCTTTTTAGTTCTTCAAACTCACGCCCGATCTCGCTTCCTTTTCCTGCCATTGTCTCCAGTGCGATATGAACCGGCATATCCTGATACATGACCTGATTTAATCCTTCGATGATACGATCAATTCCTTTGTCAACACCAGCTCCAACATGAGAACCTGGATGCAGGACCAACGTATGACTTCCCATAGCTTTGGTACGTTCTACTTCAACTTCTAAGAATTCCACTGCTAACTCAAACGTCTCAGGTTTCGTCGTATTCGCAAGATTGATGATATATGGTGCATGAACAACAAACGTTTCCATTCCATGTTCTTTCATTAATTTCGTTCCATCTTCAATTCTTAATTCCTCAATCTTTTTTCTTCTTGTATTCTGTGGTGCACCAGTGTACACCATAAAAGTATTCGCTCCATAAGATAATGCTTCTTTGACAGATCCTAGAAACATGTCCTTTCCTTTCATCCCTACATGAGAACCAATCAGCATAATTTTCCCTCCGATTAAAAATTTTTCTTCTTTTTTGTGTGTCATTCTGTTGCAGATTATACCGAAAATATGCTGTAAAATCCATATTTTGATACTTAATTTAATTTTTTTGAACTTTTTTTCGTTTTTTTATTGACACAAGTTCCATATAGTGATATCATAACGGTGTTGCGCAGTTGTGGCGGAATTGGCATACGCGCTAGACTAAGGATCTAGTCCGGGTTAACTGGGTAGGGGTTCAAGTCCCCTCAACTGCACTTAAGCCGATGTGGCGGAATTGGCAGACGCGCTGTGTTCAGGTCGCAGTGAGCTTACGTTCGTGCGAGTTCGAATCTCGCCATCGGCATACCGAAGTTTGTGACTTCGGTTTTTTTATTTCATACAATAACTACAAAAAGGAGTCCTCAGACTCCTTTTTTCTTTCGACTCTTTAATAAATTATCTGCTAAGGTTGATACAGTATTCACAATAATCTCCTGCTCTACCGTCTCACATTGTTCCATGATCAGATCCATCTTCTTGCTGTAAAAATATTTTTTCTGTTTCTTGCTGTAACTGTCCACCAACAGTTCATCTATGGTAACACCTAGTGCATCTGCGATCAGCTTAAGTGCTGGCAGCGAAACGCTTACTGAAGCCGTCTCCACATTTGACATATGACTTAATGAAATATCTGCCATCTCGGCAAGTTGTTCCTGTGTTATATTTTCTTTTTTACGATATTCTTTAATTTTCGCTCCCAGAGCTTTATAATTAATGGGCTTCATAGCTCTCCACACTCCTTATATACTCTGATTTTATTATGAATCATTTTTTCAAATAACCGCCTGTGGCAATAGTTTCTATTGTAATGGACCGCTGGCCTTATTTCTGTTATGATAAAACCAACTAATTTATTGTTATCATTTATAAATAGGAGGTTTTTATGCATCTATTCATGAAATTTATTTTAGCACCTGTTCTTTTTGTTCTATCTGTTTTTGTGATCATACAAACTTATAGAAAATATAAGATCAAACATCTTTTGAAAAAATGGGAAAAGAAATATCACCCATTTCCATTGAAAAAGGAAGCCTGAGATTTAGGCTTCCTTTTTTTGATATGATGATTTGTTTGTATATTCTTGAAAACATTTCATCTTTTTATTTCTTAACACTATCTTAGCATGCTATACTTGTATACACTACAGCTTGAAAAACTAGAAAAGAAAGGATACAAACTTTACATGAACCAAATCAAACCTATGTTACTAACCACACTGAAATCCTATGACCGATCACAATTTGTCAAAGATGTTACCGCTGGGATCATCGTTGCGATCATAGCTCTTCCATTATCCATTGCCTTAGCACTTGCTTCTGGTGTTGGACCACAAGCAGGTATCTTTACTGCGATCGTTGCTGGCTTTGTGATCTCTGCTTTCGGTGGCAGCAGCGTACAGATTGCCGGACCAACCGCTGCTTTCGCAACCATTGTTGCCGGAATCGTTGCAAAAGACGGGCTTGACGGTCTTGTAATCTCCACGATCCTTGCCGGTATCTTCTTGATCCTTATGGGACTTTGCCACTTTGGAAGTCTGATCAAATTTATTCCTTATACGATCACCACGGGATTCACTTCCGGGATCGCTGTTACGATCGTCATCGGACAGTTAAAAGATTTCTTTGGTGTTACTTATCCAAATGGTTTAAAACCAATTGAAACAATGGAAAAACTAAATGCATTTGCCCTTGGATTTTCATCTTTCCATGTTGATGCCCTGATCGTTGGCGGAGTCAGTCTTGCCATCCTGATCATCATTCCATATACCTGCAGTCAAATTTTCTATGGTGAAATCAGCGATTCCAAATGCATTTACCATTGCGGTACTTGCTGCCATTGAATCTCTGTTATCCTGCGTTGTTGCTGATGGAATGATCAACGGCAAACATCGTTCTGATACAGAATTAGTTGCACAAGGGCTTGGAAATATCGCTTCTGCCCTATTTGGAGGTATTCCTGCAACTGGAGCGATCGCAAGAACTGCTGCCAATATCAAAAATGGAGGCCGCACTCCGGTTGCTGGTATGGTCCATTCCATTACTTTGGTCATCGTATTAGTCGTTTTAATGCCATTTGCTGGTATGATCCCAATGCCTACGATCGCGGCCATCCTTTTTGTTGTTGCTTACAATATGTGTCAGTGGAGAACTTTTGTACATATGTTAAAAACGGCTCCAAAAAGCGATATCATCGTGTTGATCGTCACATTCATTTTAACGGTTGTCTTCGATCTTGTCGTTGCGATTGAAATCGGTATGGTCATTGCATGTCTGCTGTTTATCAAACGCATGAGTGAGGAAACCCATGTTGACAGCTGGGTCTATGTCGATGATGATACACCTGAAATTGATGATCATCTAGCACGGCTTCCTTTAGCGATCCGTGTTTATGAAATCACAGGACCTTTATTCTTTGGTGCTTCTGATGCGATCGAGCATATCGTTGTAAAAGATTTCACTAAATGTCTGATCCTGCGTATGCGAAGTGTTCCTGCACTTGACAGCACAGCATTAAATGCATTAAAAGATCTCGTTGATACTTGTGAGAAAAAAGGAATTACGATCGTATTTTCTCATGTCAATGAACAGCCAATGAAGGTTATGAAGAAAGCTGGATTTATCGAGCTTGTTGGGAAAGAACATTTCTGTCCAAATATCGCTGCTGCACTAAACCATGCAGAAGATTGTATTGATTAAATTCAGATCTCGCTCATGATCCTCTGCGTGATCTCATTCGCTTTTTCATAAATGTGAGCCGCATCTGTTCCAATAAAGAATTCGCCATCTTCATACAGAATCTTTCCTGCGACCATTGTCATCTTGACATTCTGCTTACTTCCACTGTATACCAGATTCTTTCTGATATTGTGGATTGGCTGCATATTTGGCTGATGCAGGTCGATCATTATAAGATCTGCCTGCTTTCCTTTGACTAACACATCACAGTCTGAAAGATTCATTGCTTTTGCACCGCCTGTTATTGCCATCTTTAATACCTCTGCTGCATCAACTGCACTCGCATCATTTTCCCGGTATTTGGCAAGTGCTGTGACAAGAAACATCTCGCGAAACATATCAAGACAGTTATTGCTTGCAGGTCCATCCGTTCCGATCGCCAGATCAATATTTCGTTTTAACATCTCCTCGATCGGAGCGATCCCGCTTGCTAATTTTAGATTCGAGGCTGGGTTGGTGATCACAGAAATCTGATGTCTCTTTACGACATCAAGATCTTCTTCGCTCATATGAACACAGTGGTACAACCCTCCTCCATATTCAAACAGCCCTAGCTGTTCCATATATACCGTTGGTGTCATACCTGTTCTCTCGACGCACTGTGCCACTTCTGAGGCACTTTCTGAGTTGTGGGTATAGATAGGTGCATGGTACTTCTTAGAAAGCTCTGAGATGCCTTCTAAGATTTCTCTCTTGGTTGTATATTCTGCATGGAACCCCAGTTCATAACTGGTAAGTCCATCTTCTTTATGGTACTTCTCATACCAATTCTCTACTTCTTTCACAGACTGGGTAAAATCATTCACTGCTCCAATAACAGTCGTCCGAAAACCACAATCCTCAGATGCCTGGATCATCGTATCTGGTGTCAGATACATATCCGCATTGGCGGTGATCCCGCTTGTTAAATATTCCATGATGGCAAGTTTGGATAAATGATAAATATCATCCGGTGTTAACTTGGCTTCATATGGGAACACCTGATCATTTAACCAGGAAAGCAGCGGCATATCATCTGCATGAGATCTTAAAAATGTCATCGCGGAATGTGTATGGGCATTCTTAAATCCAGGCATGATCAGATTGCCTTTTGCATCAATCTGTCTCTCCCATGCGATTTTTGCCGCTTCTTCTTTATTCTCCGGTCCGACATACTGTATTTTATGATCTGAGATCCAAATCTCTCCATCAAAGATCTCTTGATCTTCCTGCATGGTTAAAATTCTTGCATGGTAGATTCTTATCATTTGATCACCTCTTATTTCTTCAGACTCTTCCCCATTCTACAGATGCATTCTGTTACTAGTTTCTGGAATTTTGGAGCTGCACGATCTGCACTTTGCTGAACTTCTTCGTGTGTCAGTGGTTTCTTACTGATTCCGGCAGCAGGATTCGCAATACACGAAATTCCACAGATCTTCATTCCCATATGATTTGCCGCGATCGCCTCACAGGCAGTACTCATTCCAACCGCATCTGCACCGATAGCTTTACACATCCTGATTTCTGCCGGAGATTCAAAATTAGGACCTGGAAGCTGGATATAAGTTCCTTCTTTAAGATCGATCTGCAGATGATCCGCACTTTTTCTGATCACTTCTTGTAATTCTTCATCATAAATATGACTCATATCCGGAAATCTTTCTCCAAATTCTTCGATATTCGGCCCAATTAATGGAGATGGTACAAAACTTGCGATCTGATCCGTGATCATCATAAAGTCACCCGCTTCAAATCCACGATGAATCCCACCGGATGCATTTGTCAAAAACAAGATCTCTGCTCCCATCATCTTCATCAGTCGAATTGGCAGTACAACATCACTCATGGAATATCCTTCATAATAGTGAACTCGTCCTTCCATGATCATTACTGGAATATCTTCTACGTAACCAAGTACAAATCTTCCTTTATGTCCCTGTACTGTAGAAACTGGAAATCCTTTGATCTCATGGTAATCGATCACAGTCTCAATCTTGATCTTCTCCGCATAATCTCCAAGACCGGAACCTAAGACCAATGCGATCTGTGGTTTAAATTCTGTCATTTCATTTACTTGTTTATAACATTCCTTTACTTTATCATATATTTTATTCATATTATCAATCTCCTTCCTGCCAGTTCTTTTTCTTACATTATGACACATTTTTGTACAAAATGAAATGCATTCCACACACATCCTATTGTTTACAAAAATTATAGTTCCCATTTCTTGCTTTCCATTCATTTGCAAGTTATACTTAAAGAAACCCCAATTTCCCTACAACAAGGAGTACTAATATGAAGTTAGCAATCGTTGATGATAATAAATTAGAACAGGAGCTCATTTTCAACACTCTTCGTACTTATGAACATGAAAGAAACATCTCCCTTGATATTTCTTCTTATAGTGATGGTAATCCTTTTTTGAATACCTATGTCCCTGGAGATTTTGATCTGATCTTTATGGATATTTATCTAAATGAACTGAACGGGATCGATATTGTACGCAAGATCCGTCAGATGGATTCCAAAGTGATGATCGTATTCTTAACAACAAGTAAAGAACACATTTTTGAAGCTGCCCCTTTTCATTTTTTTGATTATATTATAAAGCCTTTTGAATCCACACAGATCTTTCACGTACTTGATGATGCTTTAGCGTTTCTTCCTGAGCAGGAAGCTGAATTATCTTTTGAATATCGTTCTTTTGATGTTCATTTTCCATTATCAAAGATTCAATATATTTACTCAAATAATCATGAGGTGATCATTCATACAACGAATGGAACACATGCTTTCCGGCTTCCTTTTTATTCTGTCACAGATCATCTGGATGATTCAAGATTTCTTCAGTGCAACCGTGGAATCATGTTGAATATGGACTATATTAAGACAATGGAATCCGATTACTTCGAAATGACAGATTCAAAGTGTTTTCCGATCAAAACGAAAGGACGCAAGCAAATCCGAGAGCAATATATCAAATACCAGTTTTTGAAACTTGAGGAGGCATGATCTTTTATGACTTTTTATGATATTTTTACATATTTATGTACATTTACAATCATCATTCCACTGGCAGTTTTTTGCCTGTTTCCAGTGATCGATCATCTAAAGACTCCGATCCACCATCTGCTGATCAAGATCAGCCTTGTTTTTGTGTGCTATTTTGTTCTGTTGATCATTCCGTATATGATCTTTCAACAGGATCTGGGCAATATTCTTATATTCCTTGCTGTGCCTGTGTTCTTCTATCTATTTCAAAAAGAAACGAACCTGATGCTTTCTGCTTCTCTCTTTGTTATGCTGACTGCATGTTGTCTTGGTTCTCTTTCTTATGTTATCTATCATACATTCGGTGTCATCTTTCATCCCCATGGACAAAGTACAGAATTTTATCCAGAATCCATGATCGCACAACTGATCTTTCTGGTTTTCGCTGATATCATCTTATATAAACCCGCCCGGAAATATCTTGGATGGATGGTTACGAATTTTCACAATGCCTTTGTCTGGCGGATTGCGTGTATTTTTCCATGCTGTTTTACTTTTCTCGTTTTCACTTATATTCCACACAATTATTATGATATTTATACCTATCATGATCTACATGTTTACTTTTCCATGATGCTCACTTTACTGGTCTTTGTATTTCTTTTATATGTCTTGTTTTATACTATCATCCACAGTTATGTAGAAAATCAGTATATGTTAGAAGAACAAAAGATTCTGGAGATTCAGGCAAAAGAATATTCTCAACTTTCCCAGCATGTACAGGAGACAAGAGAAATCCGCCATGATTTTCGTCATCAGATCACTGTTATCTCTGGATTGTTAAATCAAGGAAATTATGAAGAATTAAAGGAGTATCTGTCCCAATATGAATCATCTATTTCTTTACAGACTAAGATCTACTGCCGTCAGCCCGCTGTAAATGCCATTTTATCGCATTATGATCTTTTATGTGCACAAGATAAGATCAAAACAAAATTTGCCGTTGATTTTCCAACGCTCTCTCCAATCTCTTCCGTTGATTTTTGTATTGTTCTTGGAAATCTTTTAGAAAATGCTTACCTTGAATGTAAGACATTACAGAAGTATGAGAAATTCATCCATCTCAAAGCCAGACAGACTTCTCCTGGTGCTTTTGTTCTGCTCATCGAGAACTCTTATGAGCATGAGATCAAAAAAACAGACAGTGGCTTCTTCTTATCCTCTCGCCGCAAAAACTGCGTCGGTACAGGTCTTAAATCAGTCACTGCCATATGTAAAAAATACGATGGCCATCTGTCTATTGAGACTGATAACCACCGCTTTAAAGTCAAGATGTTTTTACAATGTTAATTCTATTGATTAAGCTAATTTTTCTTTTGCTACGTCAACTAAAGCTTTTGAATGCTTCTGGTTCGCTGATTGCCATCTCAGATAACATTTTTCTGTTGATGTCAACACCAGCTAATTTTAATCCGTGCATGAATTTGCTGTAAGAAAGTCCGTTCATTCTTGTAGCAGCGTTGATACGTGCGATCCATAACTGTCTGAACTGACGTTTTCTCTGTTTTCTTCCTGCGTAAGAACTTGTTAAAGCTCTCATAACAGACTGTTTTGCTACTCTATACTGTTTAGATCTAGCTCCTCTATATCCTTTAGCCAGTTTTAATACTCTATTGTGTTTTTTCTTTGCGTTCATTCCGCCTTTGATTCTTGCCATTGCTTACATTTCCTCCTTAACGATCCATCTTACAGATATGGTAAAATCTTCTTCATGTTCTTTTCATTTGTTGCATCTGTCATTGCAGCTTTTCTTAAATTTCTCTTTCTCTTAGGAGATTTCTTTGTTAAGATATGGCTTTTGTATGCCTTATTTCTTTTTAATTTTCCTGTTCCTGTCTTTTTAAATCTTTTTGCAGCTGCTCTACATGTCTTCATTTTTGGCATGGTTATTTCCTCCTTAATCCTGCTTGTATCTACTCATATTTGAATATCTTAAACTCCTAGTTGTTCTTTGGAGCTAAAAACATTGTCATGCTTCTTCCTTCAAACTTTGGTTTCTTATCGATGGTGGCTACATCTTCTAATGCTTTCGCAAAATCATCTAAGATATACTTACTTGCATTCACATGAGCAAGTTCTCTTCCTCTGAATCGAAGTGTGACTTTCACTCTCGCACCTTTTGCAAGGAATTTCTTTGCATGATTAATCTTTGTGTTTAAGTCGTTTGTGTCAATGTTTGGTGACATGCGGACTTCTTTCACATCGATGACTTTCTGTTTCTTCTTTGCCAGCTTTTCTTTTCTTGTCTGCTCGTATTTGTACTTACCGTAATCGATAATCTTACAAACCGGTGGTTTTGCCTTTGGTGAGATCTTGACAAGATCTAATCCTGCTTCATCTGCTAACTTCTGTGCTTCCCTTGCGGACATAACTCCAAGCTGCTCGCCATCATTCGCGATCAGACGTACTTCTTTATCTCTGATCTGTCCGTTAATCATTAAATCGCTAATAATTACACCTCCATGATAATTAAAAAAGTGGATAGTTATAAGACTATCCACATAAAATTACAAGCATGATCACGAAATATCATATTCTTAAATATTAACCCAAGTCACTTCCTAATCTATCATATGTGCTAAGGTGAGAGTGGATACTCTTCTTTGTTGTTTCTGTTGTTCTTCACAACTTTTGATATTATATCATGCTTTCATTTTTATTGTCAAGTATTTTTCTTATCTTTTTATTTTCTACATTGAATGTCACTTTGTTATTCAACGCTTTATAAAATGTCAGCTGATATCTCTGGGCATCCGCTAATACATCATAATCTTCACCAGTTTCCATGATCTTGAAATTAATGATGTTCGCCTTTCTCGCACTGCTTTGCTCACTGCTACTCCATTGCGTTCGTCTGCAAATCCTTTGACATTCTCCAGCATATTAAATTCTGCTTTGATGCTATCCACTTTATAAAAATATTGTTTTCCTGTTTGACTTGTAAAATAGATCGTAACTGATCTCCAGTTTGGATTAAATGTAAATGTTGTCTTGCTTCCAGATGTTTCACTGCATACATCGTCAAATCCATCATATACAAAAACATCGACATCTTTTGTGCAGATCTTTCCTGATCTTGCAGTGGTAGAGATCTGAATTCTGCTGTATCCGCCTTTTTTAGCTGTCACTTTTCCTTTGCTGTTAACCACTGCTACCTGTGGATTACTGCTCTTATAAGTCAGAGTTTTTGATGCCATCTGCTTTCCTCCCGGTAAAGCTGCTGCTTTAATCTGGGCAGTATTTCCTGTCTTGTAGAAATTGATCGTCTGTGCAGATGAAAGTTTGATCCCTGTCGCTGCTTTTCTTACATATACAGTGATCTTCTTTGTTTTAACCCCAGAAGCTTTCATTGTGATCTTGGCAGTTCCGTATTTCTTTCCTTTGATCACACCCTTGCTGTTTACTGTCGCTACAGATTTTTTGGATGTCTTATATGTGATCTTTTTCTTTTTACCAACTGTTTTTGCATTTAATTTTAAAGTTTTTCCAACAAAAACCGTTGCCTTACTTCCTGTTGCTGTTTTGATATATGCTTTTTTGGCAGCTTTTGCATTTGTTGGCATGATCATACAGGAAACTGCAAGCAACATCAGCATCGTCATTATCTTTTTCTTCATGTTCCTGATCCTTTTTAAATAGAAAATTCTTTTATAGAAAAAGAATCCTGGAGGAAAGCTCCCCCAAGATCCCTTTATACTCAGCAATTGATTATTTTGCTACATACTGTGTAATTATTAAATCTTTTGCTTTGTCTGCTGGTAATTTTACTGTGTATTTACCATCTTTTGCTGTTGCTGAAGCTACAACTTTTCCAGCTGCATCTTTTACTACGATGTTTGTAGCGTTTTTGTCGCTTGTTACAACGTATTTAGCACTTGTAGCTGTTACTGTACCGTCTTTTGCTACTGTAACTTTGATGTTGTGGGCCTGACCTTTTTCAGATTTTGCTACAACAGCGTATTCTGTATCAGATACTTTTGTAACTGTTGTTGTGTAATTTCCATCATAGTTAGATGTACCTTTGATCGTAGCTGTCTTTGTAGCACCTTTACCCTTAGCTGTTAATACACCTAATGTAAAGTCTTCTTTGCTTTCCCATGCTTTGAATCCAGCTGCTGGATTTGCAATATATCCTAATGCTTCTTTAACCTGTGCAGCAGAGATTTCAACTTTCTGTTTTCCACGAGTTAAAACGTATTTGTCAGCATTAGCAACTAATCCTGTATATTCAGCTGTGTTATCTTTTACAACTGGTTTTACAGTTTCAGGTGTTACAACTTTTGCAGGTGCTGGAGCTGCTTTTACTGTTACTGTAAATTTAGCTTTCTTACCTTTTGCATCTTTACATGTTGCTGTAATTGTTACTTTACCAGCTTTCTTTGCAGTTACTTTACCTTTAGAAGTTACTGTAGCTACTTTCTTGTTGCTAGATTTGAATGTTACAGCTTTTGTAGAAGCTTTCTTTGGTGAGTAAGTTGGGTGAAGAGTGAATTTCTTTCCAGCTGTTACTGTTTTCTTTTTTCCCTCTTTGAATTTTAAAGTTTTAACAACTTTACCAACTGTAACCTTTGTTGTAGCCTTTGCTTTTTTGTTGTTTTTAGCAATTGCTGTGATTGTTACTGTACCTTTTTTCTTTGCACGGATGATACCATTCTTAGAAATAGTAGCAATCTTTTTGTTGCTTGTTTTGTACTTTAACTTATAAGTTTTAGCACTTTTTGGTGAGAATTTCAGGCGTGTCTTTGCATTCATCCAGTGTCCTGGTGCACTGATCACATACCCTTTCTTCTTAAAAGATAATTTCTTTACCTTTTTTGTCGCTGCACTAACATTAGCTGTTTTTGGTGCTTCTGTTACTGCGACAAGTCCGAAAGCCATAACTGCGGATAATCCACAAGCTGCTGCTTTCTTGATGATTTTGTTACTCATACTTACATTCCTCCTTATTAAGTATTTGGGTGATTTTTTTCCGTATCTGACTCACCGTAATATGAATATGAATATTTATACTCATAATTACCATAAGCACCGATACGCTCATCAACTTTATTTAATACAGCCCCAAGGATACGAACCTCGCCCCTCTTCAACTGCTTGATGACATCTTGAACGATCTTACGTTTGATCACTCCCTGCTCGATCACGATGACTGCTCCATCTGTATATTTACCGATGATCACAGCATCAATAACAACACCTAGTGGTGGTGCATCAATGATCACATAATCAAACATATCCCTAACTTTCTCAATGAATTGTTCAAACTGCTCAGAATCCAGAATGCTTGTTGGATCTGGTGACAGCGGACCAGCTACTGTAATACAAAGTCCCTCAACTTCTGTCTCGTAGATGATATCTTCCACTTCTGCCTGTCCTGTCAGATAATGGCTTAATCCTTTATCGATTCCCTGTATATGATATCTGGCTGCCATTACTGATTTTCTTAAGTCAGCATCCACCATCAGTATCTTCTTTCCACTTTCTGCAAGTGTTCTTGAAAGGCTCAGAGAAACAGAACTCTTTCCTTCGTTCGGAACACTGCTTGTCATTGTGATCACTTTAATATCTTTTCCGCAGAAGGCTAAGTTCGTCTTTAGCTGGTTTAGTCCTTCTACCATACGATAATCATTGATCTCTGGAAGATCCATTACTAATTTCTTCATCTTATCCCTCGCCCTCTTTACTTTCTTTGTTCGCTTTGTAGTTCCCTTTACCAAAGGTAATTGCGCTAAAGTATTAATTCCAAGATATTTCTCAATATCTTCTTCTTTCAGGATCGTATCGTTCATCAGATACTGGATCACAATGGCTGCTGCCATCAATATAAATCCAAGAACTGCTCCGATCAATACGTTCTTCTTAAGACTTGGGCTGTCTGGTTTATCTGCCTTATATGCCTTTTCGATGATCGTTGGTGATTTCACATCCATCTTCTCTGCAACTGTCTTCGCTGTTACTTCTGCAAGATCCTGTGTGATGCTCTGTGCAAGTGCTGCATCCTTATCTGTTATCGTGATCTGCATGATACGTGTATCAGATGGATTCTCTACCGTGATCTTCTTCTCTAATTCTTTATAATCCATATCAAGCTTCAGATCTGCGATCACCTGTTCAAGGACTGGTCTTGTCTTAACAATTACCATATAATCCTGTGTTAACTGACTCCCCATTGTAAGATCTGTAAGCTGTGAAAGTCCACCTTTGGATACAACATAAAGCTGTGCTGTAGAAGAATAGATCGGTGTCATCGCAAACTTCGTGATCAATCCTGATGCACCTGCAAAGACGATTGCTGTCAACAAAATCCAAACGATCTTCTTCTTCAATGCCAAAAACAATTCCCTTAAATCAATCTCGATCTCATCATCATTCTCTAATTCGTACATAGATGTTTTTATCCCTTCTTTAATTAAATACTTTTCCCCTCAAGCATTCTCCTTGGATTCTCATAAAGAATCTGGTCCGCATGCTTCTTCCGTACAACTTCTGCTGCCGGTTTCATATTGGGTCTTCTTGTCCGGAAATCGTGACAATCCGTTCCAAGAAAATGAACCAGTCCTTCTTTCATAATCTTCTTACAAAAAGATGCTCGTTTATCAAAAATTCCTCCGATCAGGCTTTCCGCATTTATCTGAATATATGCACCTGTTTCGACCAGTTCGACAATCTTGTCTACATGTCCGAAAACTGCTTTGTATCGCTCTACATGCGCAAGGATCGGAATATATCCTGCATATACAAAATCCTGAACCGCGCGATATATATGCGAATAGGCATCTGATGTCGCAAACTCCACTAAAACATAACGGGTCCCATTCATCGTCAATGCTTTCCCTTGTTTCAGATCTGAAACTGTCCCTTGCTGATAATATAATTCGCTCCCAAGGTATAGCTGAATCTCTGGATAATACTTGTGTGCCTTCTCTCTGATCGCCTCAAACTTCTCTCTTAATACTTCTGGTATCTGGATGTCCAAACTTCGGACCGTAATGCGGAGTCAGTATTACCTGATCCACGTCCTTAGTTCCCGTTCTTTCATCCAACAATCCCATTGAATCATTGATGTCCTTTGCTCCATCGTCAACTCCATATAATATATGTGTATGAATATCTATCAACGCCATAACAATCTCTTTTCTAAGTCTGATATTTATATTATTTTTGATAACTTAAGAAATATACTAATATAATATATCATCTTTATTCTCAAGTTACAATGCTTTTTCTTATCAAAAAGAAATACAATTTATACTATTCTTTGCTGAACTCAACTAACTCTAATCCCTCATTACGATCAAGTACAAACTGGATTCCCCATTCATTCTTAAATACAACAGTGGATTTCCTCGCATATCTTTGACTTTTCTTAACTTCAGATACACCACGTAATTTGTTCATATCCGTGTTGCGGTCTTTGATCCAGCGGATTGCCTGATATGGCAATGGTTCTAAACGGATCTCGCAGTTGTATTCATTTTCCAGACGGTATTTTAAGACATCAAACTGAAGTGTTCCTACAACTCCGACGATGATCTCTGCAAATCCTGCTTCATGTTCCTGGAAGATCTGGATAGCACCTTCCTGTGCGATCTGTTCTACACCCTTCACAAACTGCTTACGCTTCATAGAATCTAACTGGATGACTCTTGCAAAATGTTCTGGTGCGAATGTTGGGATTCCTTCGTATTCAAAGTCATCTTTTGGAAGGCAGACAGTGTCTCCGATAGAGAAGATTCCCGGGTCAAATACTCCGATGATATCTCCTGCATACGCCTCTTCTACGATCTTACGTTCCTGTGCCATGATCTGCTGTGGCTGGGAAAGCCTCATCTTTTTCTTACTCTGTACATGTTTTACTTCCATGTTCGCTTCGAATTTACCGGAACAGATTCTCATAAATGCAATTCTGTCACGGTGATTTTTGTTCATATTTGCCTGAATCTTAAAGACAAACGCTGAAAAACCATTTTCCACAGGATCTACTTCTTCTCCCTTGGATGTTCTTGCAAGTGGTCTGTTTGTCATCTTCAGGAAATGCTCTAAGAATGGTTCTACACCAAAGTTTGTAAGTGCTGATCCAAAGAATACTGGAGATAGTTTTCCCTGATGTACTTTATCCATATCAAGATCTGCTGCCGCACCATCTAATAATTCAATTTCTTCCATCAGATTCTCATAGAAATCTTCTCCGATCAGATCTGCTGCATTATCATCATCTGCTGAAATGATCGTTTCTTTTGCTTCTTTTGCACCACCTGTGGAGACTGCCTCGAATCGTAAGATATTTCTTGATGCACGCTCGTATACACCCTTAAATTCTTTTCCACATCCGATCGGCCAGTTGATCGGACATGTCTCAATCCCTAAGACTTTCTCGATATCGTCTAACAGATCGAAAGTATCCTTAGCTTCACGGTCCATCTTATTGATAAATGTAAAGATCGGGATATGTCTCATAACACAAACCTTAAATAACTTGATTGTCTGTGGCTCCACACCCTTGGAAGCATTCGATCACCATGACTGCACAATCCGCTGCCATCAGTGTACGATACGTATCTTCTGAGAAGTCCTCATGTCCTGGTGTATCAAGAATATTGATACATTTTCCTTCGTATTCAAACTGTAATACAGAAGAAGTGACAGAGATACCTCTTTCTTTTTCAATCTCCATCCAGTCAGATACTGCATGTTTGGAGTTTGCCTTTCCTTTCACAGACCCCGCTGTATTGATTGCTCCTCCATATAAAAGGAACTTCTCAGTCAACGTTGTCTTACCGGCATCCGGATGGGAAATGATCGCAAAGGTTCTTCTGCGGCCGATCTCCTGCTCAATACTGTTTGCCATAATCTTTTTCCTCTTTTCTATTTTTATCTATTATTTTACATTTCTACGCATACTTAGTCATATTATCACACCACTTCTTAAATTTCTACTGATTCTTTATAAAAAATATGCTTTTAACTATTGCTTTTCCCAAGAAACACAAGTGTTTTTCGATGTTAATTCGTGGTATAATGATTCTATATTAAATCTAGGAGGATATCTCATGAGCAATACAATCTTACGCAATGAAAATGTATCTGTCACTTTAAAATCTCTTGGTGGGGAACTGACTTCTATCAAAGATGCTTCTGGTACGGAATATCTCTGGCAGGGAAATCCTGACTTCTGGAGTGGACAGGCACCTGTCTTATTTCCGATCGTTGGGTGTTTAAGAAATGGAACTGCAACCATCGGTGATTCTAAGACTTGTTCTTTTGGCCGTCATGGTCTTGCAAGAAAATTAGAATTTACTTTGGTTTCTTCTTCTGAAACTTGTGCTGTTTATTCTTTGAAAGCGGATGATTCTACGAAAGAACAGTATCCTTATGATTTTGAACTCCAGATGATCTATGAATTAACGGATCATGGAGTGAAAGTCAGTCATAAGGTGATCAATCATGGGGACATCGTTATGCCTTACTGTATTGGCGGTCATCCTGCATTTAACTGTCCAGTGTATGAAGGGGAGAATTTTGAAGATTATATCGTGGAATTTGAACAACCGGAAACTGCTGCCTGTGCACAGCTTACAGATGATGGTTTGATCAATAACAACGATCGTATTCCTGTTCTTGATCATGAAACTGTGATCCATGTAAAACATTCTTTATTTTACAAGGATGCTTTGATCTTTGATCAGTTGAAATCACGCACGGTTGCATTAAAACATAAGGAAAGCGGTCATGGTATCTTAGTTACTTTCCCTGATTTTGATTATCTGGGTGTATGGTCTAGTGCAAATGATGGACCTTTTGTTGCTTTGGAACCTTGGAGTGGAACTTCTACCTGCAGTGATGAGGATGATGTGTTTGAACATAAAAGAGGGGTGCGATTCTTGGAGCCTGGAGAACATGAAACTTTGAGTTTTGTGATTGAGATTTTATAGTACGTGATAATGTTATGAACATTTTGTGACTTGAAAACACTGGAATTTCCACATTTTTCGTGCTATCTTGTAGATAACAAACTTGTAGTTAGGAGTTATGATCATATGAATTGGCATGGAAAACGTTATTATTCGTTTGATAGTTTTTTAAAGAATTATTTTGGTGAGAAAATTTATAAAGTATCCTTAGATGGTGGTTTTACCTGTCCAAACAGAGATGGAACACTTGGAACTGGTGGTTGTATCTTTTGCAGTGAGGGCGGTTCCGGGGATTTTGCTTCTTCAGCTGCTTTGTCTGTGACAGATCAGATCACCGCTGGAATTGAGATGGTTTCTAGAAAGATTGAGAATGGGAAGTATATTGCTTATTTTCAGGCTTTTACGAATACTTATGGTCCGATTGAAAAACTGGAAGCTTTATATATGGAAGCGGTCAATAATCCGCGAATCGTTGCTCTTGCGATCGGTACCAGACCGGATTGCTTGCCTGCCGAGGTTTTGGAACTTTTAAATCAATTAAATAAGATCAAACCTGTGTTTGTGGAACTTGGTCTGCAGACGATTCATGAAGAGACCGCTTCTTTTATCCGGCGTGGGTACCCTTTGTCTTGTTTTGATGAAGCAGTTATGAATCTTCATAAAATCGGTGTATTGACTGTTGTTCACCTGATTCTTGGGCTTCCTGGTGAAACGGATGATATGATGCTTGAGTCAGTTCGTTATCTGAATCACCTTCCGATTCATGGGGTTAAATTTTCTATGCTGCATATTTTGAAGAATACGGATCTGGCTGATCATTATGAGGAACATCCCTTTGATGTGTTTACTTTGGAATCTTATGTTGATCTGATTTTGAAATGTATTGAGAATCTGAGTCCTGAGATCGTGATTCATCGATTAACTGGAGATGGACCGAGAGATTTGTTGATTGCTCCTGAGTGGAGTGTTTATAAGCGGAAAGTTTTGAATAGGATTGCGCATGAGATGAAGGTGAAGGATGTTTGGCAGGGGGATAAATTGTGATTTGTAGTTTGAATGACGGAAATTATTGGTGGAATATTATAAAAAGAGATCATGTGCCTGCAACCCACTCGCGTTCGGACTCCCACGTAGCTGTACTAAGCTCCTGAATGGTCTAACGACCATCCACTCGCTAAGTGCAGA
>ENA-OQKV01000179-OQKV01000179.1-human-gut-metagenome-genome-assembly--contig:-NODE-179-length-26806-cov-4.045317_pt1 | contig 26806 bp, 31 predicted proteins | sample MGYA00242655_ERZ504811 | MGnify/ENA primary metagenome ERZ504811 (study PRJEB26092, sample SAMD00036406) | human gut metagenome | host: Homo sapiens | study: EMG produced TPA metagenomics assembly of...
AACTCTGCCACAGGGATTTTATACCCTTTTGACGGGTTAATTGAGTGATGTTATGGCTGCATGGATCAATTTTTAGATTCATGGCACAGTTATCGCTTCAGATACTGTTCCGTGAATAATTTAGGATAAATATACATCTATCTTTTGATACATTTCCTAAACCTTTTCTTAAATTATCATATATACTACACATCTTCACCTCTATAACATTTCATAAAACTCATATTATGCCGAATTTCGGCACAAAAACATAGGAGATATCTTTTGATATCTCCCATACACTACATTGTCTCTTTTATTTTCAAAATCTCTTCTTCTGTTTTTCCTGTAATCTCACAAATTTCAGAAATCGGATAATTTTTCTTCAGCATAGAAATGACTGTTTTTTCTACCCCTTTTTCCATGCCCTGCTCGATACCTTCTGCTTTCAAGCGTTCCAATGCGGTACACATATTGGTCACCTCCATCGATTTTCCCATTTCCATCGATTCTGTGGAACCTGCCATCTGCCCAATCAGAGACAGGGCTTCTGAACTGATTCTCTTATCTTTGTATCTTTCCCGGATCCCAGCAAAATTTCCTGCAAATACTTCTCGTGTGATCTCAAATGCGCTCTGCACATCTTCATTCCGAAAGGCATATCCTGCAGAATCTCTTACCTCCAGCAAATTCATTTTATAATCTGAAAAAACGGCTGCATCCTGTCTTCTTTTCGCATTTTCGATAAAAATTCATCAGGATCTGACGATTTCACATCTAATCTTTTATAATTGCGTGTATCTTTCAAGTAGCCCATGGCATCATATATCATGTGTCTCAGCGGCATTGCATAATGGATATGCTGCTGATTTTCAATCCCTAACACGACAAATTCTACCCCCCATAAGCAGTCTTCTTGATCACGTCTCTTGTTCTTGATAATGTTTCCTTATAATCTTTCATCTCGATCACATCGGAAACATCTGTCCCCTTCTCTAAATCTCTGATTTTAGTATAACACCGAAAAGAACCATTTTGTAAAATTTGATTTTCATGCACATCTCATGCTCTGAATTTTCGTACAAAAATGGAGAGCTATCTTATTGATAAACTCTCCATCTGTCAGTTTAGAACTGTGTGCAAATAGGTGTGTTCAAGTAATGTGCAAATAGTCTGCAAATTACCACTTATCTATACACTCTTACACGTCCTTATACTCTTCAAAACCCGCGATTTTCCGCCGTTTCTTAGAATTTTCCTTCTTTTGCTGATTCCTCAATAGCTACTGCAACAGCAACAGTCATTCCAACCATCGGATTGTTACCAGCGCCGATCAGTCCCATCATCTCTACGTGAGCCGGTACAGAAGAAGATCCTGCAAACTGAGCATCAGAGTGCATACGTCCTAATGTATCTGTCATACCGTAAGAAGCCGGTCCTGCTGCCATGTTGTCTGGGTGAAGTGTACGTCCTGTACCACCACCTGAAGCAACTGAGAAGTATTTCTTTCCTGCTTCGATGCATTCTTTTTGTATGTTCCTGCAACTGGATGCTGGAAACGTGTCGGGTTTGTAGAGTTACCTGTGATAGATACGTCTACTCCCTCTTTCCACATGATTGCAACACCTTCACGAACATCATTTGCTCCGTAGCAGTTTACTTTAGAACGAAGTCCGTCAGAATATGCTGTACGGGAAACCTCTTTTAATTCTCCTGTGTAGTAGTCATACTCTGTCTGAACATATGTAAATCCGTTGATTCTGGAAATGATCTTTGCTGCATCTTTTCCAAGACCATTTAAGATAACACGAAGTGGTTTTTTACGAACCTTGTTCGCTTTTTCAGCAATACCGATTGCACCTTCTGCGGCTGCGAAAGACTCATGTCCTGCGAGGAATGCGAAACAGTCTGTCTCTTCTTCCAGAAGCATTTTTCCTAAGTTACCATGTCCAAGACCTACTTTTCTCTGGTCTGCAACAGATCCAGGGATACAGAATGCCTGAAGACCTTCTCCGATTGCAGCAGCAGCGTCAGCAGCTCTTCTGCAGTCTTTTTTGATTGCGATAGCAGCACCTACAATGTAAGCCCAGCATGCATTTTCAAAACAGATCGGCTGGATTCCTTTTACCTGATTGTAAACATCCAGTCCAGCATCTTTTGTGATTTTTTCAGCTTCTTCGATAGAAGCAATTCCGTAGCTGTTTAATACAGCATTGATTTTATCAATTCGTCTTTCATATGATTCAAATAAAGCCATTTTAAGTCCTCCTATCGCCTATTCCTGTCTTGGGTCGATGATCTTAACTGCATCATCCACGCGTCCATACTGTCCCTGTGCTTTTTCCCATGCTTCGTTTGGTGTATCACCTTTTTTAATGAAGTCTGTGAATTTACCAAGGCTTACGAATTTGTATCCGATAATTTCATTATTCTCATCCAGAGCGATACCTGTTACATAACCTTCAGCCATTTCCAGGTAACGAGGTCCTTTTGCAAGAGTTCCGTACATTGTACCAACCTGAGAACGAAGTCCTTTTCCGAGATCCTCCAGTCCTGCACCAATCGGAAGTCCATCTTCAGAGAATGCACTCTGTGTACGTCCGTATACGATCTGCAGGAATAATTCTCTCATAGCTGTGTTGATTGCATCACAGACAAGGTCTGTGTTCAGAGCTTCGAGAATTGTTTTTCCCGGAAGAATTTCAGATGCCATAGCTGCAGAATGAGTCATTCCTGAACATCCGATTGTCTCAACCAGTGCTTCCTGGATGATACCTTCTTTTACGTTCAGTGTCAGCTTACATGTTCCCTGCTGTGGAGCACACCAGCCTACACCGTGTGTCAGTCCTGAGATATCTTTAACTTCTTTTGCCTGCACCCATTTTGCTTCTTCTGGGATTGGAGCTGGTCCGTGATTTGCTCCCTGAGCTACCGGACACATCATTTCTACTTCGTGTGAATAAATCATGTTAAAACTCCTTTCAACATATGTAATTGTGTATTATTTGAGGTTTCCCTCTGCGGCTTTGATAAACTCTTAACGCCGTATTCGTTTACATTCTCTCACAAATTCCGACATTCGTCAATTATCACTTTCTATTTTTCCAGATTTTCCAGTGCTTCCACAAGCATTTCCAATGCAGTTTCCACTGTATGCTGCCTGTTTTCCATACGGTTTCCATCAAAAACACATCTTTTCGCAGTTGTCTTTCCGTTCACAGAACAGCCGATATAAACCAGACCTACCGGCTTTTCCTCTGTTCCTCCTCCCGGTCCCGCAATTCCCGTAGCGCTTAGAGCAGCCTCTGCTTTTGCCGCCTTTGCTGCTCCATTCGCCATTTCTTTTGCTGTCTGGGAACTGACTGCTCCATAACGCTCTAATGTCTCCGGGGAAACGTTTACAAGACGTATCTTTGCTTCATTGGAATATGTGATATACCCTTCATTCAATACGTCAGATGCCCCTGGAACATTCACCAGCGTTGCTGCGATCAGGCCGCCTGTGCAGGATTCCGCTGTAGTGACTGTCATTTTGTGTTCAGCAAGCAATTCCACCACACGCTCTTCCAATGTCGTCTGCGCTTCATTTTCCTTCATTTTAAAAAGCCAGTCTGTATACATCTTACATGCCTCCGTTGGTCAGTACCTGAATATTTTTTGCCACATAATCAATCAGTGAAATGATCGTAAGTGCCAGTGAAATCCAGATCAGTGCCTGCCCGATCACATCAAAAGCACCACCCAGATCCATGATCAGTACAATGACCATCGCCATCTGAAAGACTGTCTTGAATTTACCCCAGTAGCTTGCCGCGATCACAATTCCATTGTCAGACGCCACCAGACGGAATCCACTGATAATAAACTCTCTGGCAATGATCACGATCACGATCCATGCCGCCAGACTTCCTTTTTCGATCAGACAGATCATTGCTGAACATACCAGCAGTTTATCCGCAAGCGGATCCATAAACTTTCCAAAATTTGTGACCAGATTATATTTTCTGGCAATTTTTCCATCCAGCAGATCGGTCAGACTGGCCACCACAAAAATCGCCAGTGCGATCCATTTGTTCGCCACTCCACCAAGATCTGTCAGCATAAACAGCACAAAAAACGGTACCATCAGCACTCGCAGAACCGTCAGTTTATTCGGTAAATTCATCAGATAAGACCTCCTATCAAATCATAATCCACTGCTCCCGATACTTTTACCTTTGCAAAATCACCGGACATCAGTTCTTCCTCTGTGTTAACAAAAATCAAACCGTCCACATTCGGCGCATCTCTGTATGTTCTTCCCACATATGCATTTTCATCTGCTACTTTTCCTTCGATCATCACAAGCACTTCTTTTCCGACCATATTTTCCGCAGTATCAAACGCAATTTCCTGCTGCAGTTCCATCAGTTCAGCCTGGCGTTCTTCCTTGACTTCTTCCTCGATCTGCCCTTCCATCCTCGCAGCTGCAGTATCCTCCTCCGGAGAATAAGTAAACACACCGAGTCTGTCAAATTCCATCTCATCCACAAACTCCATCAGTTCCTCATGCTGCTCTTTCGTTTCTCCCGGGAATCCCGTGATCAATGTGGTGCGAAGCGCGATATCCGGAATTTCTCTCCTGAGCTTACTGATGATATCTATCAGTTCCTGTTTTGTCGTTCTTCTTCCCATACGTTTGAGAATCTCATCATTGGCATGCTGGATTGGAAGATCCAGATAATGACAGATTTTTGGTTCTTCCTTAATCGTCTGAATCAGTTCATCATAAATTTCTTCCGGATAACAATATAAAATTCGAATCCAGCGGATTCCTGAAATTTTACACAGCTCTCTCAAGAGTTTGTGCAAAGATTTTTCACCATAAAGATCTTTTCCGTACAAGGTTGTCTCCTGTGCAACCAGAATCAGTTCCTTTACCCCTTGTTCTGCCAGATATTCTGCTTCTGACAGGAGCTGCTCCATCGGCACACTCCGGAAATTTCCACGGATCTTTGGAATAATACAATACGTACAATGCTTGTCGCACCCTTCTGCGATTTTCAGATACGCAAAATGACCGCCCGTAGTCACCAGACGTTTTGTCTCCACTTCCGGAAGGAGATCTGTATCGGCCAATGTCAGTGTATGGTGCCCCTTTAGTGCCTCGTCAATCGCATCTAAAATCTTGTCGTATGCAGTCGTTCCAAGCACTGCATCCACTTCCGGGATCTCATCTAAAATCTCCTGACGATAGCGCTGTGCCAGACATCCTGTAACAATCAGGGCTTTTTAATCTGCCCTCTTTTTTATATTCTGCCATCTCCAGAATGTTCTGAATACTCTCCTCTTTGGCATCGTGGACAAAACAGCAGGTATTGATCACGATCACATCTGCCTGTGTCTCTTCCTCTACCATCTGATATCCTCTGGATGCCAGCATCCCCAGCATCACTTCTGTGTCCACCAGATTTTTATCACACCCGAGGGAAATAAAAAGTATATTCATATTTCATTTTTCTCCTTTTTTCAACAGTCAGAAAGGCAGATACCATATGGCATCTGCCCCTTATCTTCTCTTTCTATGCCTATTCCTCTTCTGCGTTTTCTGCCAGAATCTTGAGTTCGCCTGCATTCATCTCTTCAATTGCAATTGACAGAGGTTTCTCTCCTGCCTTTGCATGTACCATCGGAAGATCTCCGTCAATCAACTGTCTCGCTCTTTTGGACGTTGCCATAACAATGGAATACCGGCTGTTTACAACCTTTGATTCCCCTTCCTCAACGTCCTGATTTACGACCTTCATCAAATCTGTATAAGATGGATGTAACATATTCTATCTGTCTCCTTTCACATTCCCTTTTAAATCCTGTTTCATACTCTGAATAAAGCTCTCATTACGGAAACTTCTTTGATGCTCTCCCTGGATGATCTTATGCATCTCGGATACACAGACATCCAGATCATCATTAATCACCAGATAATCATACTGATCCATGTACTCTGACTCCTCCACTGCCCTTGCCAGTCTGGACTCGATCACCTCCATGGTCTCTGTCCCTCTTCCGACCAGACGTCTGCGCAGCTCTTTGGCAGACGGCGGCGTCACAAACAAAAGCAATGTGTCCGGAAAGCGTTCCTTTACCTTGAGCGCTCCCTGAATCTCAATCTCCAGAATCACATCTTTTCCCGCTTCCAGCTGCTGTTCTACATAGGTACGCGGTGTTCCATAATAATTTTCCACGTATCTAGCATACTCTATCAGCTCTTCTTTCGCAATCATTTTTTCAAATTCTTCGGTTGTTTTGAAAAAATATTCCCTTCCATCCACTTCTCCTTCTCTTGGATTTCGTGTGGTGGCAGAAACAGAAAGTGCATAAGTTTCCTCATAACGCTTCATCAATTCTTTCATCAGTGTTCCTTTTCCTGCCCCTGAAAATCCGGATACAACGATCAAAATCCCTCTCTGATTCATCTCTTTAAAATTTCTCCTTTATCTCCTGGTTATTCAATATTTTGTATCTGTTCTCTGATTTTTTCAATCTCTGTCTTTAGTCCGATGGCATAATTCGAAACTTCCAGATCATTCGCCTTGGATAAAATCGTATTCGCCTCCCGGTTCATCTCCTGTGCGATGAAATCCAGCTTACGCCCGATTCCCTCCGACTCTTCCAGTGTATTTCTCATATGTGCGATATGACTTTTCAAACGAACAACTTCTTCATCCGTACAGATCTTGTCCGCAAACAGAATCACTTCCGCTGCAATCCGGCTCTCTTCAACCTGCGCGTCCGCAAGTAATTCTTTTACTTTTTCTTCCAGCTTTGCACGATACTCTGCCACAATCTGAGGAGAACGTGCTTCCACCTGTTCCACAAGTGATTCCATACCGGAGAGCTTCTGAAGGATATCTTCTTTTAAGTGAGAACCTTCCAAAACTCTGGTTTCCACAAACTGTCCAAACGCTCCCTCCAGCGCCTCTTTGAGCCCGCTCCAGAGAATCTCTTCATCCTCTGTCTGCTCTTCCATTGTAAGTACCTCCGGATAGTGGGACAATGCAGATACTTTCACATCATTTGCAATGTGAAACTCCTCGCTCATCTGACGGAAATAACGCATATATTCCGCTGCCAGTGCAGCATTATACTTCAGCATCATCTGCTGCTGTGACAAATCCTCACAGGAAATAAAAATGTCTACCTTCCCACGGTTGGCATACTGCTTTAAAAGCGTACGGATCGCCGTCTCAAAAAAATTCAGCTTTTTCGGCATCCGGATATTTACATCCAGATATCTGTGGTTCACACTTTTTAACTCTACCGTAAATTTTCTGGACTCTTTTTGAATTTCACATCGTCCAAAACCTGTCATACTTTTTATCATGTCTTTGTCCTCTGTCATTTTCTTGAAATTCTGTTACCAGTATACTCTTATTTATGCTGTTTGGTCAAGCTTTCACTCCAGAAATTCCCGATTTCAGGTACCACTTGTCCGAATTCTGTGATACAATAATCAAGTTAAACGAAACCAACCAAAAGAAAGGATTTTTTTATGGCTTTTGACGGAATTGTCGTGGCCAATCTGGTCCACGAATTAAAAGAACAGCTTTTAAACGGAAGAATTGCAAAGATCGCACAGCCGGAGGCAGACGAGCTTCTGCTGACGATCAAATCCCCTAAGGGACAGAGACGGCTTTCCATTTCTGCAAGTGCATCTCTTCCGCTCATATATCTCACTGACGCGAATAAACCAAGTCCCATGACTGCTCCCAATTTCTGTATGCTTTTGAGAAAGCACATTGCAAACGGCAGGATCGTGGATATCTGGCAGCCCAAACTAGAACGGATCATTCATTTTACAATCGAGCATCTGGATGAGCTTGGCGATCTTTGCCGCAAGGATCTGATCGTGGAGATCATGGGCAAACACAGCAATATTATTTTCTGTACTTCAGACGGAACGATCATTGACAGCATCAAACATGTCTCCGCCCAGATGAGTTCTGTCCGGGAAGTGCTGCCCGGACGGGACTATTTCATCCCGGACACCATGGAAAAAGCAGATCCGCTCACAATTTCAGAAGCCGAGTTCCATACCCTGCTTCGTGCAAAGCCAATGCCGGTATCCAAGGCAATCTACACCAGCTTTACCGGGATCAGTCCCGTCACTGCTGAGGAGATCTGTTTTCTTTCCAGTATAGATTCAAGGCTTCCGGCCTCAGAGCTTTCCGCAGATGTCTGTGTACACTTTTACAATCAGTTTTGTATTTATCTCTCCGCAGTCAGGGAAGGTCAATTCTCCCCGTCTGTATACTATGACGGAAAAGAGCCAAAGGAATTTGCATCCCTTGGGCTGGAGCATTTGCATGCATACCACAGAGAAACTTTTTCTTCCATCTCACACGTGTTGGAGACTTATTATGCAACCAAAAACCAGATTACCCGTATCCGCCAGAAATCTGCTGATCTGCGCCATATCGTACAGACCGCTCTGGAACGCGCCAGAAAAAAATATGCTCTGCAGATGCGGCAGTTATCCGATACCGAGGATCGGGACAAATACAAAGTATACGGCGAACTGATCCATACTTACGGCTATAATCTGGAACCAGGTGCAAAAGTACTGGAGGCTTTGAATTACTACAACAATGAAATGGTAAAAATCCCATTGGATACCACAAAAACTCCGTTGGAAAATGCACAGCGCTATTTCGAAAAATATAACAAACAAAAACGTACCTTTGAAGCATTATCCGCGCTGACCGAAGAAACAAAAGAAGACATCACATACCTGGAATCCGTCAGCACTGCTCTGGATATCGCACTCAGTGAGGAGGATCTTGCAGAGATCAAGGAAGAGCTGATTCATTCCGGTTATATGCGCCGCAAATTCACCAAGAAAAAAGTAAAGATCAAAAACAAACCACTGCACTATCTTTCCAGTGACGGATATCATATTTATGTCGGAAAGAATAACCTGCAGAACGACTGGCTGACCTTCGAATTTGCAGTCGGCAATGACTGGTGGTTCCATGCAAAAAATACTCCCGGATCTCATGTTGTTGTCCGCACCAACGGAGATGAGCTTCCGGACCGTACATTTGAAGAGGCCGGACGGCTTGCCGCTTACTATTCCAAGGCCCGGGGCGGAGAAAAAGTAGAGATTGACTATATTGAGAAAAAACATGTCAAAAAACCAAAGGGTGCAAAACCCGGCTTTGTCGTATATTATACCAATTATTCGCTGATCATCGACAGTGATATCGGCGACTTAAAAGAAATTTCTGATTAAAATGCATTCAAAATGCCCCTGGTACAGATTTCGTTACCAGGGGCATCCATCTATTTTTCTATAATAAAAGAGTATTCTTATCCATTGACTGCTTGCTTCACATCTTCAGGAACCTGAATCTGTCCCACATTATCATATCCGTTATACACCAGTTCAATATTATAAAAATTCACATTAGTTGTTTTCCCGAAGCTTTGGTATAATTCATCCATCACATCTGTCATATCCACGATGATCCTTGCCGGCAGCTTTTCTTTTTTGTAAATATCCACCGTAACCGGAATCTCCAGTGTATCCAGCGCATCCTGATCCAGCAGATCCACAAGACCGTAGGCCTGAATCATCTCCTCCCCAAGAAAATCCATCAGCTTCTTTCCCTGCATATCCCCGTAGATTTCATAGCACGTCTTTTCCCGGACCTTTACCGGCTGCTTTGCAAGCGTAAAATCTTCGATTTCCGCTCTTGCACTCTGGAAAAAATCTGTTTCTGTACCACTGGAAGAGGAGCTGTTTTCACTCTCTGTCCTCGACCACTGCTCGTAAAGACTACTGTACGTCACATACTTATCGCCTTCTTCCACCTGGTAGATTTCCATATTACTAGAGACCAGATTATCATTTAGCTTCACTTCCGCCCTCCCCTTTGCGTGTCCTGCTCTGGGGCTTACCGTGTTCTCCATGTCCATATCCATTCGGATTCTGGTATGATCCAGCACATCCTCCAACTCCACCTCGATTTCCAGTGAACTGGATGCCGAATTGACTTCTTTCATATTTTTGTCTACCGCATCCATCAATACTTCTGGTGTTACTTCCTGCTTTTCCTGCTGTCTGCATCCTGCCGCCGTATTTGTGCACAGCATCAGCAGTGCGCCTGTCAATGCAAGACGGCGCATCCGTTTCTTTCCTGTCATACCAAATTCCTTTTCTTTTTCCGCCTGATGCGGTTATTCCTTCCCAAGAAGGTAATCAATAAACTGCTGTGCAGTTCTTCCCGACATTCCCCCGTGACTCAGTTCCCATTTATTGACTTCCAATAAAAGTTCTTCTTCCGGCATGGAAATATGGTTCCGCTTTGCCAGTTCTGTCACGATCTTCTGGAATGCCTTTTTAGCCGGAGAGGCAAAATAAATCTTGACACCGAATCTTGCCACAAGAGACAGTTTTTCCTGCACCGTATCGTTTGTATGCAGTTCTTCATCCCGATCCTGTTTGTCACGGAAAGTCTCCCTCACCAGATGCCTTCTGTTGGAAGTTGCATAGATCAGAATATTGTCCGGTTTTTTCTCCAGACCTCCTTCGATCACGGCTTTCAGATACTTATATTCGATTTCAAATTCTTCAAAAGAGAGATCATCCATGTAAATAATAAATTTATAGTTTCTATTTTTAATCTGGGCAATCACCTCGTTCAGATCCTGAAACTGATGCTTATATACTTCGATCATGCGAAGCCCCTGATCATAATACTGATTTAAAATTGCTTTGATGGAAGATGATTTTCCTGTCCCTGCATCTCCGTAGAGCAGACAGTTATTGGCTCTTTTTCCCTCTACAAACGCTTTGGTATTATCAATCAGCTTTTGCTTTTCTGCCTCATATCCTACGAGATCATTCAGATGCACATGAGCAATGTTCGTGATTGGAACGATTTCCGCTGCTCCGTCTTTGGTATGTTCCACGCGAAACGCTTTGTGCAGTCCCAGCTTTCCGACTCCAAACTCCCGATAAAACTCCGTCACGCACTGCTTAAACGACTGTACGTCCTCTGCCTGCTCCAGCTCCCTGCTCAGATTACAGATTCTGTCACGGATTCGTTTATTAAAAACAATCCTGTCATCCTGTGTATTTTCATAGTCCAGAAGAAGGGAAAAACAGCCTGCATCCAATACCCGCATCAATGCAGTGAAATCATAATCGAATAATTCTTTAAAAATCCAAAAATCATGCTCTGCCGCCAGATTCAGGCTTCCTTTTGTCTCTCCCGTGATCTCGCAGGAGGTACTGTAAGCATTTTCATCATTTGCCAGCAGGAAAGTCAGGAAGGTATGCCAGAGATTTCCGAAAAACCCGTGACACTCTGAGAGTTCCAGCAATTCATTCATACAGGAAAAAAGCAGTCCTTTTAAATCCTCCTGATTATAGTATTCATTATCATAATGTTCCATCAGAAATGTCATATCCAAAAGTAACTCTTCGTATTCCATATTTTTATATAAGATCAGTTCATTGGTACGCATCTTCCTGTTCCTCCCTCATACTCATCAATAATTTCCTAAAATCTTCAAGTTCCGCGCTTCTTCTCTGAGCCCCCGGATCGCATTTTTCACACCCGGCTGTTCGAGATTTCCTTCGAAATCCACAAAGAAACGATACTCCCAGCTTTTCCCTTCCACCGGACGGGATTCAATCTTTGTCATGTTCAGGTCATTGTAAATAAAATGCGACAAAATCTGATACAGTGATCCACTCTGGTGCGGAAGTTCAAAACAAATACTGATTTTCGATGCATCCGGCGTAAAAATCTTCTGATTCGTAACAATGATAAACCGTGTCACATTATTAGTCTCATCATTAATATCCTCTGCCAGAACAGAAAGTCCGTATACCTGTGCTGCATATGCACTGCACACTGCCGCCTGCGAGTGATCCTGCTCTTTTAGGACTTTTTTTGTCCGCTGCCGCTGTATTGGACACACTGATCTGCTGCCAGTCTCCATGCTTTTCCAGGAAACGGCTTGTCTGCATCAGAGCTTCTGCCTTAGAGTACACACGCTCAATCTGAGAGAGTGTGGTTCCAGGAAGGCCTGCCAGCGTATTTTCGATTGGAAGAAACGTCTCTCCCACAATATAATTTTCAAACTCTACCAACAGATCATATACTTCATTGACTGCTCCAGCAGAAGAATTTTCAATCGGAAGAACTGCAAAATCTGCCGCCCCCTCCTCGATTGCCTCCATGGCTTCCCGGAAAGTCGTCACATGAAAATTGTTCTCATTGTCCGGAAAATATTTCTTCATGGCAGCCTGACTATAAGCTCCTTCCACACCCTGAAATACGACACGGACATTCTGCTTATCAAGCAACTCCATCTCAATAAACGGAAGTCTTCCCAGTGCACCCGCCTCCACAAGCTGCTGATACTGCAATTTCCGGCTCATACTCATCAGCTGTGCGTACAGCTCCTGAATCCCCTTCTTGTTAAACTCACCGTTCACCTTGGATGCCACATCCAGAAGTTTTTCATGTTCTCTTTGACGGTCAAACACTTTTCGCCCTGCGCCGACTTTAAATCTTCCAACATCCTCGCAGACTTTCATTCTTTCTTCATACAGCTTTGCGATCTGATCATCGATCCCATCCAGCTTCTCCCTGAGTTCTTCCAATGTCGCCATTTTTCTTCTCTCCTTGTCCTTTCAAACTTAAGCTGTATTATAATACATTTTTTTCCGATTGTACAATACCTGATTTCTAACTGCATAAATCCGCTCTAAAATGGGCAGTCTGTTGTTATGAAGAAAAAATTTATTTTATGCGGCACCCTCGGCTGGTGCATGGAAATTTTGTTTACAGGACTTCACTCCTTTTTCTCCAAAGATTATACACTTGCAGGAAGAACCTCCATCTGGATGTTTCCAATCTATGGAATGGCATGTATTTTCTCCCCGCTCTCCCAGAAATTAAAGACAAAAAATACCCTTCTGCGCGGCAGTATCTACACTGCTTTTATTTTTGCCGGGGAATTTTTATCCGGTCTGTTTTTAAAGAAACACCGGATCTGTCCCTGGGATTACAGTCGTGCAAAATTCAATATCAAAGGGGTCATCCGTCTTGATTATGCGCCGCTTTGGTTTACCGCCGGCCTGTTCTTTGAAAAATTTTTGAAAAAATTTTAATTTCTTTCCGTTTTAAATGCCATGCACTAAGTAATGAAACCAATGGAATCGTCAATATCACTCCCATTGTGGAAGCAATTCCCTGAATTAACTCGATTCCTATGGAATACATATTGATGATCTGCGTTGTGGAATAGTTATACACATACAAAAATACTAACGTATTAATCGACGTACCTGTAAAAGCTAAAATCAGTGTATTTGACATTGTCCCCATCATATCTTTTCCAACCCGTATCCCCGAAAAAAATAATTCCCTTGCAGAAAGCAGTGGATTGCGAAAGTGGATTTCATTAATAGTAGACGCTATTGACATCGCAACATCCATAACAGCCCCCAGTGCCGAAATCAAAATGCCCGCATACAACAATTCTCCAATTTTAATATTCGTTGTCTGACCTACATACGTCAACTGCTCAATATCTGCAACATTATATCCGGAAATATGTGTCCATTTTCCAAACAGAATTGCCAGTATCCCTGAAATTCCAACCCCCAGTACTGTGCCGACCACAGCAGTCACACTTTTACTTGAAATCCCTCCCAGTAAATACATAGTCACAACCGTCGTCAGAATTGCAACCAGCACTGCTGCCCAAACAGGAGATACCCCTCTGTAGATAAGTGGCAAAAATAGAAATACAATACATACAAATGTAAAAATCAAAGCGACAACGGAATAGACTCCTTTTCTCCCTCCGATCAGACTTAAGGTCAGCAAAAACAGCAAAACAATCATACACAAAATTGCCGTACGGTCATAACTGTAGACGGTAACATACAACGAATCTTCCCCTTCATTCACTTCCGCGATCACCTTCATGCCCTTTTCACAATGTGTTCCGTAAAGATAACCTGAAGAACTGACAGCCTCCACAACTGTTCCACGAAACTTGCCACTTAATAATCGAAGGGAAACCAGTTGATTTCCAATCTGATTTCCCGACTCTGTTGTATTATCTTTTTTTATCTCCACTACTTTTGCTTTTTCAAAGGTTTTTCCTTCTGTTTCATACAGCCCTTCCCGTTCCACTTGATTTAACTGTATCAAAAATGCAGCAAACAGAATCGTAATTCCGAAAATGATAAACTGCCTTCTCCCTTTTTCAGCCAATTCATTTTTGGTCACGCTTTCTCCGAGCCACGAGCACTCCGCCTCCGCAAAGTAACGCTGTTAACATCACGATCACTACCCTGCAATCGGTACAGCGTCTCCTGTTTTTACCGTTGTTTGTGAAGTCACTGGTTTTTTATTGATACCTTCTGTATGCGTAGTCTGGTCGCTCATAGAACCACTTGTACCTCCGTTTTGTGACTGTCCATTGTCCGGTGAATCACTGGATGACGGTGGGTTTAAATTTTCCTGATGTTTCATCTCCAACTGATCCAATGCTGTTTTCAATGCAGTATATGCATTTGTCAGTGTTGCCGTATCTGCTGCCGGATCTGCATTTACAGTTCTGGCGCCTTCCAGAGCCTGCTGCATTGTTTGATAACTCTCGGTTGTATATTCTTCTGGATTTTTACTCCCAGCTTCTTCAATTAACGCGGAAAGCTGTCCATGATCAACTGATTTCACAAGCATAAACTGTGTATCGATCGGTTCCTGTGTATCTGTGCGATATGTATTCACTGTCAATGTTGTTTCCGTAATGTCTACTACCGAATAAGTCGGAACATCCTGCTGCCATCTGTTGGCAATATAAGTCTGTTGGCGAGGTACCAGATCATAATATTTACTTCCTGATGAAGATCCTGCTGTCAGATACATGATTCCATCAGAATTTACCGCCGTTTCCTGATTCTCTGTCAATTCCATTACTGCTTCCTCATCCATCACCGCATGCAGATATTTCAGATATTTTTGTTCGCCCTCATCCTGTGTATCTTCTGAAATATTTCCCGGTGCCTCATAAAGTGTATCAGGATTTTCTCCCGCATCCATATCTTTTTCCAACTGTTCTTCAAATTCATCATCCGAATATTCCATTTTGAACTGACCGCCTTCTAACATTTTTGTTCTGGAATATGCGTGATCATGTCCTGCCAACACCAGATCAATATCATTTTGTTCAAACACAGGCACCAGACTATAACGCAAATTGGTGATTTCTGGTTCATTGGAATGTTCTGCAGATCCATAAATATCCTGATGAAGTGTTACTATTTTCCATTTGCAATCTGTATTTGCCGCTACTGTGGATTCAATAAACTGACGATGTTCCTCCACATTTGTATCCTGCGTATTTAAAATCATAAACAGGGCGTCCCCATATGTGTAGTAATAATCTCCGCCTACTGTTCCATTGTCGCCAAGAGAACTGCTGTTTGCCGGATTAAAATGATACGTATAATTGGCATTGTCTGCATCATGATTTCCTACCGTTGTTGCGACGGGTACACTTTTCATAAGATCCGGACTCAAATATCCTGCATATTCTACCTCACTGATTGTTGTATCCTGCACTTTTTTGGCATTTGTCTGAATCTGATCCCCAGAAGAAAGAACAAAGGATGCCAATCTGTTTGTTTTTTCATATGCTTTTGTCAATGTATCATTCCAGTTAAAGGTATCATTTCTAACTGCTTCTGACTGTGCTGCCGCAAAGGATGGTTTTAAAATATCCTCCGGAGTCTTTGCTTTTTCCGGATTGGAAGAACCAATCTGCGGATCTCCTACGAAAATAAAGGAAAAGGAACTTGTATCTGCATCCGTAGTAAAGGAGCAAATCTCTTTTCCGCTCACCTGATAATAGTACGTAGTTCCGGGCTTCAAATCCTTTATCACCACTTTGCTGCTCTTATAACCTGTCTGCGCCGGACTTTCTGATACTGCTGCACTTTGCCCATCGCTTAGATCCGGAGTCTGTCCATATACAAAGGATGCCTCTTCCCCTTCTTTCGTATACCATGCAAAATTCATTTCTGTTTCATCGGATCCAGGTGACATGGCGACCTGTGTCCAGTCTGTTTTTATTGTTTCCCATTCCTCACACCATGCATCCCATGCCCCGTTTTGTGCCGCTGGTGTTTTGCTTGCGTCTGTCATTCCATCTGGAGCTGCTGCTGCAGATACTGATAATGGCTGGTAAAGCAGTATGGCGGAAATCAACACCGCAATGACTCTCTTCTTCATTTTACATTTCTCCTTCTTTTTTCACTTTTGCATTGGTATTATAACACCTGATTTTTTTGTTTTAAGCTTCTTTACAAACCATTAACAAATTTTAAATTACAATTTACAATCTCTGTCCAGATTTTTTCTGCTTCTTTCTTAATTTTCGTATGAATTCTCTGTTGAAAAAACTCACAGTTTAGTATATGATGATTGAAGAGATTTTGCATAGGGAGGTACATCGAAATGAATACAGTTGATTGTATCAAAAGCCGCAGAAGCATCCGCAGATTCAAACCGGATTCTGTTAAGCATTCATTGATTGAAGAGTATCGTTTCCGCAGCTCTTTTTCCCCATCCTGGAAAAATACTCAGATTACCCGTTATATCGCAATTGAGGATCCTTCCCTTCTGGGAAAAATTGCTGATGACTTTACCCCATCTTACAATTCAGATATCATCCGCCAGACACCGGTTTTGATTGCTGTCACTTATATCAAGGGACGGTGCGGTTTTGAGCGCGACGGCTCTTATACCACTGGAAAAAAAGACCGCTGGCAGATGTTTGATGCCGGTGTGGCCTGTCAGACGTTCTGTCTGGCTGCGCACGAATACGGACTGGGTACTGTCATTATGGGCGTATTTGATGAGAGTGGAATTTCCAGTCTTCTGGACATTCCAAAGGAACGGGAACTGGCTGCATTGATTGCACTTGGATATCCTGATATCGAGCCATCTGCACCAAAACGCAAAACTGTTGAAGATTTATTACAATATCGATAATCAGATTCTGCTCTCAAACAAGATCTGATTTACAAGGAGGTTACATATGAGACATTTGATGAGTCCTCTGGATTTTTCTGTAGAGGAACTGGAAACACTGTTAAATCTGGCGGGAGACATTGAAAAACACCCGGAAAAATATGCACATGCATGTGAAGGGAAGAAGCTGGCTACTTTATTTTATGAACCAAGTACGCGTACACGTTTAAGCCATGAGGCTGCGATGCTCAATCTGGGCGGAAGCATCATGGGATTTTCTTCCGCAGATTCCAGCTCTGCCTCAAAAGGAGAGAGTGTTTCAGATACGATCCGCACCGTTTCTTGTTATGCAGATATCGTTGCTATGCGCCATCCAAAGGAAGGAGCGCCGATGGTTGCCTGTAAGCACGCTTCCATTCCTGTCATCAACGCAGGAGACGGAGGACATCAGCATCCAACCCAGACACTGACTGACCTTTTGACTATCCGTTCCGTAAAAGGACGCCTTGATCATATGACGATCGGACTTTGCGGAGACTTAAAATTCGGACGTACCGTACATTCTCTGATCCACGCTCTGGTGCGCTATGAGGGAATCAAATTTGTTTTGATCTCACCGGAAGAATTACGTCTTCCAAGCTATATCCGTCAGGATGTTCTGGATAAAAACCATATCGAATACAAGGAAGTTGTCCGTCTGGAAGACGCCATGCCGGAACTTGATATCCTATACATGACACGTGTACAAAAAGAACGTTTCTTCAACGAAGAAGATTATGTCCGCATGAAAGATTTCTATATCCTGGACAAAAAGAAAATGCAGCTGGCTCCTTCCGATATGTTTGTACTGCATCCACTGCCACGTGTCAACGAGATTTCTGTGGAAGTAGACGATGATCCGCGAGCAGCTTATTTCAGACAGGTACAGTATGGTGTTTATGTACGTATGGCACTGATTCTGACACTGCTTGATATTCATGTAGAGTAACAAAAATTTGTTTCGCATAAAGAAAGAAGGTATCTAATTTGAAAAATACATTGAACGTAGGACGTATTTCTGAAGGTTTTGTTCTGGATCACATCGAAGCAGGAAAAAGTATGGATATTTACAAATATCTTCACCTCGATAAACTGGACTGCTGTGTTGCGATCATCAAAAATGCCCGCAGCAGTAAAATGGGAAAAAAAGACATCATGAAGATCGAGTGTCCGATCGATTTTATGGACCTTGATATTCTCGGATTTATCGACCACAATATCACAGTCAATATTATCTCCAATGAACAGGTCGTCGACAAAAAAAATCCTAAGACTTCCAAAAGAGATCACCAATGTGATCCGCTGCAAAAATCCAAGATGTATCACATCCATCGAACAGGAACTGGATCACATCTTTGTCCTGACAGATGAAGAAAACCAGGTATATCGTTGTAAATACTGTGAGGAAAAGTATTCCGGAAGATAAACAAAAAAACAAACGGGAACGTGGTTTTTACAGATCACGTTCCCGTTATTTATCTCAAAATTCTATGGCAGTATATGTCCCGCACTTAAATATAACTGATACCATTCTTCTCTGGTCAGCCGGATATCTGCCGCCAGCGCGATCTCCCGCAATCGCTTCAGATTGGTCGTACCTGCTACCATCTGAATCTTTGCCGGATGTCTGAATATCCATGCAGATGCGATACCAGTCTTTGTTGTCCCATATTTTTCCGCAAGATCCGCCAGCACCTGATTTAATTCCGGATATTTCTCACTGTCAACAAATACCCCTTCGAAAAATCCATACTGGAACGGAGACCATGCCTGAATCGTCATATCATGCAGTCTGCAAAAATCCAGCACGCTGTTGTCTCGGTTGACGGCACCATCTGTCAGCATATTTGCCTCAAGTCCTGATGCAACCATGTTAGAAAACGGAATACTGAACTGAAGCTGATTGACAAGAAGATCCTGTCTCACACATTTTTTCAAAAGCTGGATCTGCATCGGCGTATGATTGGAAACACCGAAATGTCTCACCTTTCCGGATCCCTCCAACAGATCAAATGCTTCTGCCACTTCTTCCGGCTCCATCAGTGCATCCGGTCTGTGAAGAAGCAGGATATCCAGATAATCAGTACGCAGCCTGCGGAGAGATTCCTCTACCGACTGCAAAATATGTTCTTTGGAAAAGTCATACATCACACCCGGTACAATCCCGCATTTAGACTGCAGGATGATATCTTCTCTGCGAAATTCTGTCTGCTCGAATACACGTCCGAACAGAGATTCGCATGCCCCTTTTCCATAAATATCCGCATGATCAAAAAACTGAATTCCCAGTTCCAGACAGGTATGGATATACTCATCCACCTCTGTCTCATCCATTCCCTGAATACGCATACATCCAGCTGCAACTACCGGAACTTCCAGCATACTTTTTCCAAGCATCTGCCTTCTCATCATGTGCCTCCCTTCTAGCACTCTTCTGCTATTTTATAAATCAATCGCTCTGTATCTTCCCATCCAAGACACGGGTCTGTAATGGACTTTCCGTAAATCTGGTCTGCCCCGATACTCTGACATCCTTCTTCCAGATAACTTTCAATCATCACACCTTTGATCAGCTCTTTTAATTTTGTATTGTAATTCCGGCTGTGAAGCACCTCACTGACAATGCGGATCTGCTCTTTGAACTGCTTGTTGGAATTTGAATGATTGGCATCGACGATCGCTGCCGGATTGGCCAGATGTTTCTCTCCATACATCGCCTGAAGACGGATCAGATCCTCATAGTGATAATTTGGATTACAAGTACCATACTTGTCCACTCCGCCGCGCAGAATCACATGTGCCAGATCGTTTCCATCTGTCGTTACATCCATGCCTCTGTAAATAAAAGTATGGGAACTCTGTGCCGCGATCACAGAGTTGAGCATCACAGAAAAATCACCACTGGTCGGATTTTTCATCCCCACCGGAATATCCATACCGCTGGCCGTCAGTCTGTGTTGCTGGTTTTCAACAGAACGCGCCCCGATTGCCTCATAAGATAAGATATCATCCAGATAGCTTCTGTTCTCCGGATACAGCATCTCATCCGCGCTTGTCAGTCCGCTTTCTTCTATGGCACGGATATGCATCTTACGGATCGCAATAATTCCAGCCAGCAGATCCGGCGCCTGATCCGGTTTTGGCTGATGAAGCATTCCTTTATATCCCTCACCTGTTGTCCTTGGTTTGTTCGTGTAGATCCGCGGAATAATCATCAGGCGGTCTGATACTTTTTCATTCACTTTTGCCAGCCTGCTTATATATTCACACACGGAATCTTCATTGTCTGCGGAACATGGCCCTACGATCACGACAAACTTGTCTGACTTTCCTGTAAAAATGTCCCGGATTTCAGCATCCCTTTTTTTCTTGATTTCTGTAAGTTCCTTTGAAAGCGGATACTCTGCTTTCAATTCTGCCGGAAGCGGCAGCGTTGTATTGATTCTCATTCCCATACTCTTTTCCTGCCTTGTATAAAATCTCTGTTCATATGCAAAATGCTGCCGCAAAGCGACAGCATCAAATTAAGCAAAACGATAAGCCGGGTTATGTCATTGGACAATCATCTATCTAGACCTGACGTTGCCGTCAGGTTCAAGCAACCTACCTAAAGCGCGACGGGCAGCCGCATAGCTTTTATTCGGTCTTGCTTCGGATGGGGTTTACATGTGCCCCTTCTGTTACCAGAAGGGCGGTAGTCTCTTACACTGCCTTTCCACCCTTACCTGCACAAAATACAGGCGGTTTATTTCTGTTGCACTGGCCTTGGAGTCACCTCCACCGGACGTTATCCGGCATCCTGCCCTGCGAAGCCCGGACTTTCCTCGTCTGCGGCCTTTCGGCGCATGCAGCCGCGATTGTCTGTCTTACTTAACACTGTTCTTCATTATACTATGTCTGACTCTGAATGTCAAACACCTGTCCTTCTGTCTGAATCTCTCGGATTCTGCTTCTATATTCTGTTGTACACGGTTCGTGAAAAAGCCTGTCAAACACTTCATAGGATCCCCAGAAATGCATCGGGAACACATTTTTCGTGTCTGTATGACGCATAAAATAGTCCAGTCCCCAGACATACTGCTCACCCAGACGGAGATCCGCCGGCACAAATGCAACATCGATCGGCTGATCCGGAAGCTCTCCAATCGCCTTCTGATAATCCGCTCTCATCTGCTCGTTATACGACTTTGGTTCTCCTTCCCAGTGCCACCAGTTCAAATCTCCTGCGTGATAAATCACGATTCCCTGATATTCTATCCAGAATGCGACTCCTTCATCTGTAGATGGCAGTGTACGCACCCGGATGCCATTCACACGCCTCTCTTCTTCGGGCGACAGCCGGATTACCTGTTTCTGTTCATCCGGCATCGGCACATCATCAGAAAAAAGATACCAGATGTTCTGTCTCTGACGGCGCAATTTCAAAATGTCCGGATTATAATGATCATAATGTACATGACTCACAAATACAAACAATGTTTTTTCCGGATCCATTTCGGGGAGACTGCCCTGATAATAATCAAACAAAAGCAGGGCATCCTCCATCTCCAGAAGAAATCCACTGTGTCCGAGATATGTCACCCGCATCATACGTTCAACATCTCAATCGCACGTTTTAATTCCGGAAGAATAAATTCCAGTGCTTCCTTTGCCTCTTTGGCATCTCCCGGAAGATTTACCATCAGCGTCTTTTTGCACACACCTGCCGCACTGCAGTCCAGAACCGCCTGCAGAGAATCCCGGTTGCGGAATGCACGCAGTGTCTCCGGGATCCCCGGAAGAAGGCGTTCTGCCACATCCATCAGTGCATATGGAGCACAGTCGCTCTCGAGATGTCCTGCTGCTCCTGTTGTCAGAACCAACTCTGCGGTCTGCTCCTCTGCCACTCTTTTTAATACCGATGCCGCCACTTTCCGGTCTTTCGGGATCACACGCACGGCAGCAGTCTCAAACCCGGACTGTTCCAGCAGTTTCTTTAAAACCATCCCTGCCGCACTTGCCTTTCTTGCTTTATAACTTTCTGTATCCAACGTAAAAATAGCCGCTTTCATAGATTCGTACCCCTTTCTTGTACTCCGGTCTCAACTAAATTCTGTAATGCAGAGAACACTCCGCCGCTTTATTGTACCACATCTGAGAATAAGAGTCCAAGCATCCGGCAGAAAAAAACAAAAAATCAGATAATAATGCAGACCAGCCCTCCATTACTGTCATTGACGATCTTCTGCATCGTATCCTGGAGCTTCACCTGACTCTCCTCGTTGATCATATTGATCTTATTGCGCATCCCATCCAGCACCAGCTCTTCTACAGATTTTCCAAATATGTTGGTTCCCCATACTCCCTCCGGAGTCTCACTCTCTGCTTTGATATATTCCACCAGATCCTGTGCCTGCTTTTCACTTCCCACGATCGGTGCGATCTCAGTCTCAATATTGGCACGGATCATATGAACAGACGGAGCCTCTGATCTGATCTTCACACCATATTTACTGCCCTGTTTGATGATCGCAGGCTCATCTAACAGAATTTCCTCTTTCTTCGGGCTAACTACACCGTATCCTTTCATTTTCACATCGGCAAACGCATCTTTGATCTGTGTATATTCCTCTTTCATTGCGGCAAGTTCTTTCATCGCTGCGATCAGTTCATATTCTCCCTGAATCTTCGTCCCTGTCAGTTCACTGAGCACCTCATAATAATACTTCTCCTTCAAGTCCATCTGGATCTTTACGATTCCCGTATCCATTTCAATCTGAGAGATCCTGATCTTCTCTATGTACTCGCTGTCACTTACCGGTACCGCCTCTGCCACACTTCGAATGTCATCCATTCCATCCAGCAGATTTCTTACACTGGAGAGCACCTCGCTTTTTACCGGGTGATCCTTTGGCAGCATTTCCACCCACTTCGGAATATAAAATTCTGCTTCTGAAATTGGAAACTCATACAACACCTGCCGCATGATCTGATTAATATCTTCTGTCCGAAGCTGCGCACAGTTGACCGCAAGAACAGATACTCCGTACTTTTCCTCCATTTTCCCCTGAAGACTTTTTGTTTCTTCGCTGTATGGCTTCTGTGTGTTCAAAAGGATCAGAAACGGCTTTCCGATGGATTTCAATTCCTGAATGGTCTTTTCTTCTGCCAAAATATAATTTTCTCTCGGAAGCTCTCCGATACTTCCATCTGTTGTGATAACCAGCCCAATTGTCGCATGGTCATGAATCACCTTCTGTGTCCCGATCGCTGCCGCTTTTGTAAAGGGGATCTCATGTTCAAACCATGGCGTTTTCACCTGACGTTCCACATCGTTTTCTATATGACCGCTCGCCCCGTCTACCATATATCCGACACAGTCGATCAGTCGGATCTTAACTTCCACGTCTTCGGACAGTCTGACAGATGCCGCATCTTTCGGAACAAATTTCGGCTCTGTTGTCATGATCGTTGTTCCGGAGGCTGACTGCGGAAGTTCGTCTTTTGTCCGCTCTTTTGCGTGTTCATCCGTCATATTCGGCAGCACGAGAAGATCCATGAACCGCTTGATAAATGTTGACTTGCCTGTCCGAACCGGACCTACAACTCCAATATAGATTTCCCCGTTGGTTCTTGCTTTCATATCCTTGTATACCTGAAATGCATCCATAAAAAATACCCCCTTGTTCTGCTGATACCAATCTATGCAGAAACAAAGGGGATTATTCCGGCTCTGTTCTCTTGAATTAAAAAAAACTATACTGTCTCATCCGGCCACGGCAGCACGGAATGCTCACTTTTTGATTCTCGAAGCATCAGTTCATCCACTGCCTGTGCAGCACTCTTGTTTTCAAACAGTACTTCATTGATCTGCTCCACAATCGGCATGGACACCTCATATTTCTCTGCCAGCTTTCTGGCTGCCTTTGCAGAATACACACCTTCGACTACCATCTGTACTTCATCCATGGCCTCCTGCATAGTCTTCCCCTGTCCCATAAGATATCCGGCTCTGCGGTTTCGGCTGTGTACACTTGCGCAGGTCACGATCAGATCTCCGATTCCGGTCAGCCCGGTAAATGTCTCGAGCTTTCCGCCCATTTTTACGCCCAAACGCGCAATTTCCGCAATTCCTCGAGTGATCAGCGCAGCTTTTGTGTTATCTCCATAACCAAGTCCGTCTGCAATTCCCGCTGCCAGAGCGATCACGTTTTTCAATGATCCTCCCAGCTCAATCCCCAGAATATCCGGACTTGTATAGACACGGAACACCTTACTCATAAATGCAGACTGCAGGTACTCAGCCGTCTTTCTTGTCGTCGCACCGATCACACAGGTTGTCGGCAGCTTTCTTCCGACCTCTTCCGCGTGGCTCGGTCCGGAAAGAACTGCTACATCCGCCTGCGGAATCTCTTCTTTGATCTGCCCGGAAAGTGTCATCAATGTGGTCTCTTCGATCCCTTTTGCCACATCCACGATTATTTGCCCTTCTGCCACATATGGACTCATCTTTTTCGCAGTCGCTCTTGTAAACGGAGACGGAACTGCCAAGACAAGAAAGTCTTTTCCCAGGATTGCCTCTTGTATCTCTCCGGTAATCTGAATTTCCTCGGAGATGTGCACCCCCGGCAGCTTTGTCTTATGCTCTCTTTCTTTTGACAGCATCTCTATCTCGGCGGGATCGATCGACCAGATCGTTGCCTGATTTCCGTTATCATGCAGCAGGACGGAGAGTGCCGTTCCCCAGCTTCCCGCTCCCAACACACCTATATTTGCCATATTCTGCCTCCTTTTTAATCGTCTCTATTTTTTAGAAAACCCGATTTTGTTCTCTGTTCCATTCAACAGTCTCTTTATATTTGCACGATGCCTCCACCATGCCAGTGCCATCAGTAAAAACGTCACCAGATATAATTCGTACACATAAGGCTGCGCCATCGCAAATCCCCCCCTCTGCCCGAAACATATCACCTCTGCAAGAAAAATAATTGTTACCAGAAGTGACCCTGCGGAAACATAGCGGGTGACTGCCACCACAAAAATAATGCAGCAAGTGGGATCGGGACCATCCAGAGCTTGGTGGAAAGCACAAGCCCGGCCAGAACCGCAATCCCTTTTCCGCCTTTAAATTTCAGATAAAACGGATAATTATGTCCAAGTGTGGCACCTGCTCCTGTATACATCGCAAGCAGCGGCAGACAGTCGCTGCCACTGAAGATCTGGCGCACCAGAAGAATTGGCAGGACACATTTTAAAACATCTCCCGCAAACGTCATCAGTCCGGCTTTTACTCCAAGCACACGCAGTGCATTCGTAGAACCAGAATTTCCGCTTCCTGTTTTTCTGATGTCCACATGATTGAGTTTCCCCACAAAATATCCGGTCTGAAACAGGCCGAACGCATATCCTATGATAAGACAGATAATTCGTTCCATATCTACTGATCCTTTTCCTTTCTCTCCCGGATAAAGAATTTCAGAGACGTTCCCCTGAACCCGAACGCTTCCCGGATCTTGTTTTCCAGATAACGGGTATAAGAAAAATGCATCAGTTCTTTGTCATTTACAAAGATTACAAAGGTCGGTGGTTTTACCGATACCTGGGTGATATAGTAAAGCTTCAGACGTTTTCCCTTGTCTGACGGCGGCTGCTGCATGGCAACGGCCTCCATCATAATCTCATTGAGCACACCGGTCTGAATCCGAAGTGTCTGGCTGTCAATGACCATATCGATCATATCATACAGTTTATTCAGACGCTGTCCTGTTTTTGCAGAAACATACATGATCTCTGCGTATGGCATATACGCAAGTGTCGTCCGGATATCATTTTCATATTGTTTCATGGTCTTGTCATTCTTCTCAATGGCATCCCATTTGTTTACAACGATGATCACACCCTTTCCGCGCTCATGTGCGATCCCGGCAATCTTGGCATCCTGCTCTGTAACCCCTTCTGTGGCATCGATCACCATCAGCACCACATCCGCTCTCTCTACTGCCGTTACAGTACGAATGATACTGAATCTCTCCAGCTCTTCCTTGATCTTATTTTTTCTTCGCAGTCCCGCGGTATCGATAAAAATATATTCTCTGTCCTCGTGTTTGATTGCCGTATCAATGGCATCTCTTGTGGTGCCCGCGATATCTGATACGATCACACGGTTTTCTCCGAGAAGCTTATTGACGATCGAAGATTTTCCCACATTCGGCTTTCCGACAATGGCGATCTTCGGACGCTCATCCTCTTCGGTCTCTCCTGCTCCTTCCGGAAAATGCGAAACCACTTCATCCAGCATATCACCGATTCCCAGTCTGGACGCCGCAGAGATCGGAACCGGATCCCCGATCCCAAGATTATAGAACTCATACACGTCCGGCATAAATTTATCAAAATTATCCACCTTGTTGACAACAAGCACAACCGGTTTTTTAGAACGTCTGAGCATATCTGCCACTTTGGAATCTGCATCCACAAGCCCCTGACGCACATCGGTAATGAACACAATGACATCTGCCGTATCAATGGCGATCTGCGCCTGCTCTCTCATCTGTGAAAGAATGATATCGCTGCTGTCCGGCTCAATTCCGCCGGTATCGATCATCGTAAATTCTTTGTCCAACCATGACACATCCGCATAAATACGGTCTCTTGTTACACCCGGAGTGTCTTTTACGATCGAAATCCGCTCCCCGGCTAATGTATTAAACAGTGTAGACTTCCCCACATTCGGTCTTCCTACAATCGCTACTACTGGTTTACTC